>ULQK01051883.1_pt1 | contig 59285 bp, 101 predicted proteins | sample 1954371 | NCBI WGS metagenome assembly ULQK01 (sample SAMEA4835652, study PRJEB28245) | human gut metagenome | biome: gut microbiome; material: fecal sample | place: Denmark | collected 2008 | reverse complement strand
GGCATCTTCGGCAACCGGCTACAAAGGGGCATCTTCGGCAAATAGTCCTGAAAGTATTGCTGTTTCTTGGGGTTACAAGGGAAAAGCAATGGGTGTTCTTGGCTCCCATATCGTACTTGCTGAATGGGAGTACATTGGCAGTGAAGAGGATGACAGATACGACAGATCAGAGCAGGAAGCATGGGAGTTTGTCGGTGCAAAGATGTTCCGAGTAGACGGTGAAAAAGTTAAGCCTGATACATGGTATAGACTGGAAAATGGAGAACTTGTGGAGGTAGAAAATGCAGATTAAGAAAGAGACAGTAATTTCCGTTTTGACAACGAGCGGAGAAGTAATCAATGCTGGTGACACCGTGGTATTCAATTTTGAGGACAAGTGCTGTGTTGGTGTGTATTTGGGATTTTCAGAACGCGGCGCATTGAGATTTAAAGGAAAGATTTCCGATACGGATGTGACATTTCATGTGATGCCTAAAAGTATTAAAGAGATTTACAAAGCAGATGTGAAAGTCCACTTTGGCATTGATGGGCTTATCAATAAACCGGAAAGCGAGGAATAAAAGATGGCAGAGAACACAGCAGTAGCAAAAGAAGAGGAAAAGAAAGAAATGAATACACAGCTTTCCTATTATGCGAACCAGTATACAGGGCTTATGGAGCGTGATTTTGCAGAGCACGGACTTGCGCTTGATGATTATTCCAAACAGTGCGCCATGGCATCTATGAGCGCCATCTACAACCTTGTCAAATCTAATAAAGCTGACATGAGCAACTTAAATGGTTCCAATTTACGACAGGTTATCGGGCAGGTGGCAAGTCTCAAACTCAATGCCAATGCAGTGCCGAGAGAGTGCTACTTCCAGTTGAGAAATAAGCAGGATGCCAGCGGAAATTGGTACAAGGAAGTTGAAATGGGAATCGAGGGAGACGGAAACGATGCAATTCTTCGCAACTTTGGTGTAGGAGTGAAGAAAGTACATCCTGTGTGGCTTGTAAAAGCGGGAGATATTTTCGTTTATCCGAAACATAAGGGCATGGAAATGACTCAACCGGAATGGGAAGAAAAAGGAGAATCACAGAAAGTAATTCGTGTTGTATACCCTGTAGAAATGGAGAATGGCAAAGTAGAGTATCTGATTGCGGAGAGAGAGGGAGTAAAAACAAATCTCTTTGCTCATATCCGTAATAATATGATGAACGAGACATTCGGACTGGTAAAAGGTGGAAAGAAGACCAGGTACGATGCAACGGATGCAGAGAAAAAAGCTATTGAAGCTAAGAAAGAAGAGATTTTTTCTGAACTTCGGAAGTGTGAAACTCTTGAAGATATGTTGAATTGTGAGGTGGCAAGACCATATATCTCCGCAGCATGGCTTGATACACCGGAGAGCATGATCGTTCGTAAAATGCGTAACAATGCCATCAAGAAGTATCCTAAAGATTTCAATTCCATTGCTTCGCAGTCAATTTTGCAGATGGATGAAACATACCAGGAAGCGCAGGAAGAGATTAAGGAGAATGCTAATTCAATAGAATTTGTGGAAGGTTCTTTCAAGGAAGTACCGCAGACCGCAGAGACGGACATTGCCAGCGCAGAGACACCGGATTGCTTTAAGTAGGAGAACACTATGGAAACCTTGTCGTTGTTAGAAAAAGTTCATAAAGAAATGGAAGATAATATATACAACTTCTGCAAATACGGAAAATGCAGTCAGTGTGGTAATTGCTGTTCCAACCTTTTACCAATGAGCAAAAAGGAAGTGGAAAAGGTTCACAAGTATGTGGAAGAAAACAATATAAGTGAATGCAGACATCTTCTTCCTTTAGCCGCTCCTGCTTTTGACATGACTTGCCCATTTCTTGACACGGACAAGAGTTGTAAGAAATGCAGAATATATCCAGTTAGACCGGAAATATGCAAACAGTTTATTTGTGACAATGAGCAGAGAGTTAAGCAGAACAGATCATTTTCTCATAGCAGATACAAAGTTGTAGATATGAGAGAAGAGTTTTTCGGAAAGTGAGGTATCAGCTGATGAAACTAAAATGTTTAGGCTCCGGTTCTTCCGGCAACTGCTATCTTCTAACGGCAGATAACGGTGAAACACTTTTACTGGATGCAGGACTTCCTATCATGGACATAAAACGTGGTCTTAACTGGGATATAAAGTGCGTTGTGGGTGCTATATGCACCCATGCGCACAAAGACCACTCATTATCCGTATCAGACCTTGAACACATGGGAATACCAGTATTTAAGCCATATGAGAGTTTAGAACCTATGGAAATAGGGTTTACTGGTGGAAAAATAATGGCATTTGATCTTACGACACTGGATGGTAAGTGGACACATACCAACGCTGACGGTTCAGAATGCCCTTGTTATGGATTCCTGATTACTCACCCGGAAATGGGAAAATTGCTTTATGTAACTGACACGGAATTTGTTAAGTGGCGGTTCCATGAAGTAAACCACATCCTTATTTCATGTAACTATCAGAAGAAGTACATTACAGAGGATTCCAACGATGCTAAGAAATCCCATGTGTACCGTGGTCATATGGAACTGGAAACGGTAAAAGAATTTGTCATTGCGAACAAATCAGATGCCCTGCAGAACGTCATATTGTGCCATTTAAGCCGTGATAATTCTGATGCCAAAGAATGTGCCGTAGAGGTAAAAAAGATTGCTCCATTGGCAAATGTGGACTATGCGGCAGCAGGCAAGGAATGGATTTTACGGAATGGAAAGGAGTGCCCGTTTTGAATAACTGGGAAAATATTCAGAAAGCCAAGGATATTGAGAAAAAGAATCGGGAAAAGATATTGGCAGTTAATCCAAAAGTAGATAACGGAAGTGGAATTTACTTTTTGACAAGGATTGATGAAGATGGGTTTCGATATGTTTATGTCGGACAGGCAGTGCATCTTTTGTCAAGGATAGCCGGTCACCTAAATGGTTATCAGCATATTGATTTGTCACTAAAAAAACATGGACTTTATTCAGAAGATAATCCTTATGGCTGGAAAATAGATTTTATTTATTATTCTGTTTCAGAATTAGATATTCGAGAACAATACTGGATTAAGCACTATGCAGAGGAAGGATATCAGCTAAGAAATAAAACATCTGGTTCGCAAGGAGGCGGTAAAAGACAAATTGATGATTTTAGACCTGGAAAAACATACAGAGATGGGCTGAGACAGGGATATATTAATGCCAGCAGGGAAATATGCCATTTGTTTGACCTACATCTTAATGTTTCCACAAAAAAAGAACCGCCTACTGTTAACCAGGAAAAAGCCATGGAAAAATTTGAAAATTTTTTATTGGCGCATAAAAAATAGTTTTCTGCCGGAAAGGGCATAAATGGATGGTTACATCAAGTTAAACAGAAAAATTTACAATTGGGAATGGTATGGAGACACTAATACTTGTCGGCTATTCATTCACATGCTTATTAAGGCAAATTGGCAAAATGAAAGATTTGAGGAGGTAACTATTCAGAGAGGCTCCATGATTTCTTCAATCGCAGAGCTATCAGAGGAAACTAAAATGACAAGCAGTGAAGTACGGACAGCATTAAAACATTTAATTTTTACTGGAGAAATTTCAAAGAGTAGTTATAACCGATACACAATTTTCACTGTAAACAACTATGATGTTTACCAGGGAGTGCCTAAAAGTAAAATCAGCCAACAGGATATTCCAGAACAAATTCCAAAAGTAATTGAAAAAAGAAAATTAAATAAAGAAAAAAAGAAGAAACTCAAAAAGAACTCAAATGAAGTAAAAAACAAATTCAATCAATTTCAGCAAAATAGCTATGATTTCAATGAGTTGGAAAAAGAAATTTTGAGTAATTGAGCGAGGAGGGATATTGAATGATTAAACCAGTAGGAAAGCAGTCATAAAGAGTGCAAGAGTATCGTAGAAAACTTATTATAGAAAGCAAGAGTGTATAAAATGTCAAAGCAAATGGAATACATGGCGGTAATATCCCTGTACCCCATTGGTACCCGGTTGCGTCTGGAGAATGACTATCCCAGCGACAGCCATGAGGTATACGGTTACACCAACAACGCAGATGGTGCCTACATAGAGTTCCGGGACGGCAGCAGGCTGAACCTGGTACACATCGACCAGATACGGGAGGTGCTGTGATGTACATGACCGAGGGCGAAATCCGCAGGGACTACGCCGGTGCGAAGAATAAGAGCATGCAGATCGGGATACTGGCAGACCTTAACTGCTGTTCCAGGAAAAAGATAATGGAAATCCTTGGTGTACAGCCCCGAAAACGCATGACAGAGAAGCAGATGTTCGCGGAATTAGACAGATTAGATGAAGCAATCAAAGATCTGGAGAAACAGTATAAAGCGATTGCGCGTGTGGTTATGAAAGGCAGAGCAAATGGGAAAAAGACACTTAACACGAAATGAGATACTTGCCAGGTGCAATGCCGTGGCAAGGGAGAGAAGATTGTGTGATCGGTCTCCGTGGACAGCAATGAGCATTATCTGCAGTTATGCTGCCATGAAATCGGAGGGATTCAAGGGACAGCGGTTGCAGAAGATTGTAACCAGGGTCAATGAGTTGCAGTCGGAATATGATGCCGGACGGGTTGATCTGGAAGAAATCAGCAAGAAACTGTATGAACGGGCGGAATGGACGATCACGCACGAGAAATACACCAAAGCAGATATAACGGCAAAGAAAGGCAGTTTTGATTACTGGCTGGACGAAAAACAAATCGATCCGCAGAACGCCATCAACGAGCAGGCGACCAGGTACATGCTGTTTTTCTTCACGGCACTGATCGAGATTTATGGGTTCGGAAAAGAACGGCTGACACGGATACAGGAGAAAATCAATGAGATGCTGCAGCTGTATCAGCAGGACAAGGTAACTGTCAGGCAGTGGAAGAAAGAACTTCTGGATGATGCTGGTATCTATTTTGAAAATCCGGTAGACCCGCTGACACAGAAAAGCGGAAGCTTGATGACAGGAGATTAACCATGAAACATGGTGGAAAGGCAAAAATGATTATCAATTTGACAGGAAAGGAATAACGAATCCTCGGTAAACCGAGGTTGTGCAACGGAGAATAGGTATGGTTGTACAGAAAAATAATCATAGTGGCTATAAGGTACGGAGCGGAAACAAACCGTATATGTAGAGCAATCTAAAAATTTATCCACGATTACAAAGCGATTTGTAGCGTGGTGTTATGAAAAAATTAAAGGTGTGTTGGATAAGCGCAGGAATCAGCAGTTTCATGGCAGGGTATCTTGCCGGAGATGTAGACGAATGGATTTACATAGATATAGCTGACCAGCATCCAGACAGCATGAGATTTCTGCAGGATTGTGAGAAAGCAATCGGAAAGAAAATCACAGTGCTGAAATCAGATAGATTCGATAGCGTAGAGGAGGTAATCAAAAAGTACAAATGCATTAAGATGCCACACGGGGCTCCCTGCACCGGAATGCTGAAAAAAGCAGTGAGGAAAAAGTGGGAGTGCGAACACAAGGAATATGATCTTACTTATGTTTGGGGAATGGACTTCAACGAAAAGAACAGAACCCGACAGATAGTGGCGAATTTCCAAGAATTTCACCACGAATTTCCACTCATCGAAAAATACCTGAGCAAAGCAGAAGTGCATGGTTTGTTTGAAAGGACTTTTGATTTTCCTCGTCCCAAAATGTACGACATGGGATATCCAAACAATAACTGTATTGGATGTGTCAAGGGCGGCATGGGGTACTGGAACAGAATCCGCAAGGACTTCCCGGAAGTGTTTGAGAGCCGGGCACAGTTGGAACGACTGGTTGGATATTCGATTTTGAAAGAGAATGACGGGACGCCGTTATATCTCGATGAACTGGATCCCAACCGTGGAGATATGAACACAGAAATATTCCCGGATTGTGGAATCATGTGCTATTTAGCACAGAAATAAGAGAAAGGAGCCGAACCTATGCGCATGGTAACGATATATCGGGTTCCTTTTAGAAAAATGAAAGTAAAGTGTGAAATATATCGGGATTCCATGCAGAACTACAAAAAGTATGGAATCCCCAAGGCACAGCTTGTAATTGCAGATGTGCCGTATAACGTAGGAAAGAACTTTTATGGAAGCAACCCCATGTGGTACAACGGCGGGGATAATAAGAACGGCGAGAGCAAGCTTGCAGGGAAAGCGGCATTCAATTCAGATTTCAATTTTAATCTGTACGAATACTTCCACTTTTGTTCCAAGATGCTTAAAAAAGATGACAAGAAAAGCGTTGCTAGAGGAAGGAGTAGTAACAGCCCCTGCATGATTGTGTTTTGTTCATTTGAACAGATGTCCACGCTTATTGAGGCAGGGAAAAAGCATGGGTTTATTCACTATATACCTCTGGTATTTGTTAAAAACTACAGCCCACAGGTGTTGAAAGCTAATATGCGAATTGTAGGAGCAACGGAATATGCGCTTGTTTTCTACCGCGACAGACTTCCGAAGTTCCGAAACGGGGCAAGGATTGATGAAGATGGAAAGACAATACGAGGGACTGGGAAAATGATTTTTAACTGGTTTACCTGGGAAAAGGACGGAAAGGACATTCCAAAGATTCATCCGGCACAGAAACCTGTGGTAGTGTTGAAAAGGATGATTGAGATTTTTACAGATCCCGGGGATGTGGTAATTGATCCGTGCTGTGGAAGTGGCAGCACATTAAGAGCGGCCATAGAACTGGGAAGAAATGCGTTTGGATTTGAGATTGACCGAAATTTTTACCAAAGAGCAAAGGAAGAAATGCTGGTGTTTGAAAATATCAATCAGATGGATTTTGAGGACTTTCCGGAGGTGATGCCATGAATGCAGAGGTTGAATGGAGGGACACATATGTATACGGAGACAGATATGAGGTAAGTAATACCGGGATTATCAGAAACAAAGATACTAAAAAGGTTATGAAACCGCATAAGGACGGAAAAGGATATTTAAGGGTTTCTTTAAGCAAAAACAATATCCAAGCAACTATAAAAGTACACAGGGCAGTTGCCATTGCATTTATTGAAAATCCAGACAATCTTCCACAGGTAAATCACAAAGATACAAATAAAGAAAATAATACTGTCTGGAATCTTGAATGGATAACGAATTATGAAAATATGCAACATGCTATTAGAAATGGACTTACCAATCATGTTGACTACGCAGGAAGAAAGAAAAGAGCTGTTATGGGAGTATCGTCAGACGGGAGTGTTGTGAAATTTTCTTCACTTGCGAAAGCTTCTGAAATTTGCCATATCAGCAGGAGTAACTTGTGTAACGCATTAAAAGGAAAAAGAAATACATGCGGTGGATATATTTGGAATTATATAGACGAAAGTGAGGTGGCAGTAAATGATTAACGGTGAATTAATCGTAGACAACTTTGCCAGGCGGGGGTGGTGCGTCAACCGGAATCGAGATGGCAACAGGATATAGTGTAGATATAGCCATCAACCATGACCCGGAAGCAATTAAGATGCATAAGGCAAACCACCCCAATACGAAACATTACTGTGAGGATGTATGGCAGGTAGATCCGGTGAAAGCTTGCAATGGGCATCCAGTAGGACTTGCCTGGTTCTCACCGGACTGCAAACATTTCAGCAAAGCCAAAGGCGGTAAGCCAAAAGACAAGTTCATACGCGGCCTTGCATGGGTAGCATGCCGATGGGCGGGACTTGTAAGACCGAGGGTGATTATGTTGGAAAACGTGGAAGAATTTCAGCAATGGGGTCCGCTGAATCGGCGACACCATCCAATTAAGAAGAAAAAAGGGCAGACATATCGGAAGTTTATAGGACAATTATGGAAATTGGGATATACAGTCCAGACAAAAGAGTTGGTTGCTGCTGATTACGGCGCTCCAACCATGAGAAAAAGATTTTTCCTGATTGCAAGATGCGACGGCAAACCGATTGTCTGGCCAGAGCCGACACACGCACCGGCAGACAGTGAAGAGGTAAAGGCGGGATTGAAAAAACCTTATATTGGAGCATATACGCAGTTGGATTTTTCCTTGCCCTGTCCAAGTATCTTTGATACTTCGGAAGAAGTCAAAGAAAAATACGGCATACGGGCACGCCGCCCACTGGCACAAAAGACAATGGACAGAATAGCCAGAGGATTGAAAAAATTCGTTTTGGATAATCCAGAGCCTTTTATCATTCAGAAATACTATGGCGGGAATTATCAAGGAAACGGATCTTACATTAAAGAACCATTGCACACCATTACGACGCTTGAAAGAAACGCTATGTGTGCAGTAAACCTTATTCAGATGAATAATCATTGTGATGGAAGGGATGTAAAAGAGCCAATTCCGACAATTACAGCAGGAGACGGTCATTTCGGAGAGGTGAGAGCTTTTTTAATCAAATATTATGGACAGGGAACTGGACAGGATATAAAGGCACCGTTGGACACCGTGACGGCGCAGGACAGATTCGGACTGGTAACCATCAACGGAACAGATTATCAGATCGTGGATATTGGTCTTCGGATGCTGGAGCCAAGGGAGTTGTACGGATGCCAGGGATTCCCGGATGATTACATAATCGAGCATGATTATACCGGTAAAACCTATCCACGGAGTGAACAGGTGCGGAGATGCGGCAATGCAGTGTGCCCTCCGATTCCGGCTGCATTGGTAAGAGCCAATCTCCCGGAATTGTGTGTGGCAGAGCGCACCGGAAACATGAAAATAGCACAGGAGCAGACCGGTCAACTCCGGTTTGCGTAGGAGGATATATGGGAAAGAGACATTTAACACCGGCAGAGATCAACAAACCGCAGGAAGCATTATGACGGGGTGATAATGATGGAATTTTATAAATTATTCCACTGGCGGAAAGACTGGCCAGAGATGCTGAGTATGGAGAAAGTGCTGATGAGCGGCGAACTACATGCCAGATGTGTTGAGAAAATGAGGAAAATTGACCAACTGATAATTAGTTCATATATGATGAGCGTCTTATTAAGCGGGAAGTGAAATCAGGAACTAAAAAGTGAAATAGTAACTCAAATTTTGAGTTAAGAAGTGAAAAATTTAATTAAAAATTTGAGTTACTATTTGAGTTGTTTTAAATAAGTTAAATTAGGATTTAGTGTATTAGAAAGTAGGTAAAAAGATGTTTGATACTTATAGCCCAACACAAAAAGTAAATGTAAATGCGGTTAGCGGAACATTGTCAAAAACCTGTAAAGATAGCTATTTTCAGTGTTGTCAAAGAGGAAGTAAAAAATTTGATGACATTGTAAATAAAAGAGATGTTGTTATATTGCAGGCAATGATTATGTCTAATGATTATGTGATGTTTGAAGTTATTTCGCAAAAAGATTTTGAAAAAATAGCTGAAAATTAGGATTTAGCGGAGGTAGAAGAAATGAGCGAATTAAAATTGAATGACTTTGTGAAAGAAGTAGGTGAAAATAATAAAGCGCACGGATTTCGAGATGCAGAAATAAAGCCAACGGATTTTATTGCATTGATTCACAGTGAAGTCTCTGAAATTCTTGAAGAGTTCAGAGACGGCAGAGAAGCAACGGAAACATATTACCGTGAAGATGGGAAACCCGAAGGGGTACCTGCTGAACTGGCAGATGTGGTTATAAGATGCTTTGATATGGCAGACTATTACGGCATTGATTTAGAAGCGACAATTATTGAAAAGATGAATTTTAATAAAACAAGACCTTTTAAGCACGGAAAACAATTTTAAATTTAGGAGGAAAAATACATGGGAAAATGCGTTTTATGTGGGACGCAAACAACAAAAGTTGCATGGAATATGGAGACCGGTGAGTTTTACCATTTATGCGATACCTGCAGGGACAATAAATATGCAAGGTGTAGCGTGTGTGGGGTGTCTTATCACAAGGATGAGTTGGCAGACGGAAAATGCGAGCGCTGCAGGGGGATAAAATCATGGAAAGACTGACTAAACAATTGGGAGATGGAAGAATAGTGGCTACAGATGGCGTTGCATTTGTCCGCAATGCTAAATATGGCAGTTTTTTTGAAGGTAGAGCGCTTGAAAAATTGGCAGCCTATGAAGATGCCGAAGAACGTGGCATGTTTGGAAAATGGATTCCCATAAGTGAGAGACAGCCGGAAGATGATAAATACATCATGTTATCCTTTGATAATTTTACACTGCCAGATATGAAGTTGACAAGGACGGAAACGGTGCATTTTATCCGGGAGACGATGAAAAGAGTTATGCCACATATGACTTATTTGTCAACGCATGGATGCCATTGCCGGAACGCTATGAAGCCGAAGCGAAAGACACACCTACAGAAAAGCCGCAGACCAATGCAGACCGGATCCGGAGCATGACGGATGAGGAATTAGCAAGTTTTCTTAAAGAAGTAAAAGAAGATTATCAGTGGGCGAATCCAGACTATCCAGATTGTGAGGATCGCGGAGAATGGTTGAATTGGCTTCAATCAGAAGCAGAAATGGAGGAAAACGATGAATAATAGATATTTATACCGCGCAAAGCGGATTGATAACGGCGAATGGGTGGAAGGATATCTGTCATACCCATTTTGCACGAAAAAGGGCAACGAAAGTTATTATTTCTACGCAAAGGATAGTTTGAATTTTTTCTGCCGTTGTGTTGTAGATGCATCCACTATCTGCCAGTGTACAGGACTTAAGGACAAGAACGGCAAGCTGATTTGGGAGAATGATATTCTGATGTGCCACGGAAACACGGAAGACCTTGTAAAAGCAGTTTTTGGAGAATTTAATATAATCAATGCAGAAACGCTGGAAGTTGTTGATCGTGTTATTGGATGGCATTACGAGGTTGTTCAAACAGATGCTCTAAGTAAATGCGAACCATTCTGTTTGCCTATGCCACTTACAGAGGGATATGTAAAGATGTGTGAAATGGAGATAGTTGAAAGGAGTAAGCCATGACGGAGAATGAAGCACTTGAAGCGTTGAAGTTGGAAGGTGGGCTAGAAATAACTGGCAGACCGATTAGAGTAGCGCAGTTTTTTGAGGGAATAGAGGTGGCAATTAAGGCACTGGAAGAGGTACAGCAGTACCGGACAATCGGTACCGTGGAAGAATGCAAGACGGCGATGGAGAAACAGACGGCCAAAAGAGCATTGCATCAGGGCTGTTACGACAAAAATGGCGGATGGCATGAGTGGAACGGAATAAACGGCAAACCGTATGAGTTGTGTCCGAGTTGTAGGGTAAATTTATGCTGCGAGACGTCGCTGGACATAAAGCCCAAATACTGCAAGAACTGTGGTCAAAAATTAGATTGGAGGAATGAAGAATGAGTGAAGAACTTAAACCATGCCCGTTCTGTGGCGGATCTGTACAGTATGTGAATCAAAGACACGAACCCTTATAGACGGACTTTCGAAGGGAAGACCAACCGGGGGGTCAGTTGGCAAAGTGATAGAACTGTGGAACAGGAGGGCGAACAATGAGACTGATTGAAGATGTTATATGTATCATTCTTTTGGTGTTTTTGTCAGATTACTTTTTGGAAAGATTAGGTTTATATGATTCAATGCAGACTATCATTTACAGGAGGGAGAACGATGGGAAGAAAGCTGATTGATGTGGAAATTCTGGCTGATTACATAGCGGAGAATGATATGGAGTTTCAGTATGCTATCGAGCATCAGGATAGAAAGGAACTGGAGAGCCTTATTGAGAAGATCCCGGACTACCCATGCGCAGAGTGCATAGAAGCAGGAGGGTGTCCGATCCGAGAGGACTGCCCGAACGAGGGAAAGAAGAAATCTAAGTCGGACATGATTGTGGAGCGACTGGAAGAACGGACAGCATTCCTCAAGGATTGCACGAAGTATGGAAACAAGACAGCAGAACAGCAGGAAAAATCCTACGGCACCATGATGATGTACGAGGTTGCAGACCTGGTGGATGATCTGATCGAGATTGTGAAAGGCGGTGGTGCAGATGCCAATTAAACCAGAAAATCGGAAAAAGTATCCGGCAAACTGGAAGGATATCCGAAAAGACATTCTCAAGCGAGCGGACAATAAATGTGAATTTTGTGGAATTGAGAATTATGCTATCCGTGAAAATGGATCAAAAGTTGTTCTGACAATAGCACATTTAGACCATACACCGGAAAATTGCGATTACAGTAATCTTAGAGCATTGTGTCAGAAATGCCATAATAGATATGATGCAAAGCATAGGGCGGAAACGAGAAGAAAGGCAGGTGTGCCAGATGGCAATTAAACCGATTTTATTCAATGCAGAAATGGTGAGGGCAATTTTGGACATGAGAAAGAGTTGCACAAGGCGGCTGGTAAGGTTTCTGCCGGGAAAAAATCCACAGTGGACTGGATATATTAGAAATGGGCTGATGCTCTACAACGGCAGGAATGAGCCGTGTATCAAAAGAGCACCGTATCAGCCTGGCGATATCCTTTATGTCCGAGAGACATGGCGTGTTGGAGCATGGGATATATTCAATCAAATGATAGCCTTTGACTATAAAGACGGCACTTGCGGAGAATTAACTTACATACATGACCGGGAGCTGTTTGATAGGTTAGTAAATCAATCCAGAAATGATGCCAGACAAGCAAAATGCGAATACAACGGTGCGGATTTTGTTTGGGAGAAAGGAAAATCGCCTTGCCGTTGGCACCCATCAATCCACATGCCGAAAGAAGCGGCACGTATCTGGCTTAAGGTTACGGATGTGAGAGTGGAGCGGTTGCAGGAGATTACATCTGAGCAGATTGGCAGAGAGGGTGTAGAGGTGGAATATCCTCATGTGTTGAATGGAGAAGAAAAAAGATATGCGTTTTCGACTCTTTGGAACAGCACCATCAAGAAATCCGACCTTGACCGCTACGGTTGGAATGCATCACCGTGGGTGTGGGTTATCAAATTTGAGCGGTGCGAGAAGCCGGAAGGAGTGTAGCGATGAATATTGACGAGGCAATAGCGCACGCAGAAGAAGTGGCAAGTAGAAAATTTGACGACCGGGTGCATTGCATTAAATGCGCGGAAGAACACGCACAGCTTGCGAAATGGCTGAAGGAACTGAAAAATTTAAAAATGAGAGAGCAATATAAAAATGATTTTGGAACTTTTAAGGAAAATCAAGCCTACAAAAAAGCTCTCGACGACCTGATGCAGAAAATAGTGTGTGACCGGACTCTACTAGACGGGTGGCAGCTTAGAGCCATCCAGAGAAAGGCAAACCAGCTAAAGGAGGTTCATCATGGCTAAAGCAATATTGGTTATGGATATGCCGGAATCATGTATTGAATGTCCTTTCCACATAAAAGGAGAAGAAATTCCATTAGGAAATTGGAATTTTCATAAAACATTTGAGTGTCAAATAAAAAGAATAAAAGGATTAGATTATTCCATATCGGACATTCAAAATAAATCTCCAGATTGTCCTTTAGTAGAAACTGAAAAACACAAAAAGGAACCTATTGATTTACAAATATCCCCGTTAGGAGTAAAAACATCTAGTGGTTATAAAAAGGGATGGAATGATTGTCTTAAAGAAATAGGGATAATTTAGAAACACCAGAATATAATTAAATGAGGTGGCTTATGAAGTTATCAAAGCTGACTAAGCCGGAGCTTGAAAAAATTCTTGAAAATGCCAATTTTACAAAAGAAGAGGAAATAATATTTTTAATGCTTTCAAAAGGAAAAAGTTTAGAGGAAATATCTGCAAAAACTTTTCTTCCAATAGCAACCGTAAACAGAAGGGTAAGAAATATTAAAGACAAAATTGAGGGAAAAAATATGAAAAAAACAGTTCCTATATGGGAAAAAATTACACTTACACTAGATGAAACTGCTGAATATAGCAATATTGGAATAAACAAAATAAGAGAATTGTCAAATAACCCAAAATGCAATTTTGTAATATTTGTAGGAAAAAAACGTTTGATTAAAAGAAAAGAATTTGAAAAGTTTATTTCTGAAAATATTGAATTGTAGACTTTTAAAGCCTTATGTGATAAAATAAAAAACTGCATAAGGCTTTTCTCATACAATAGAAAGGAGCAAATAAAATTGGGAAAAGACTTAAAAGGAAAGGAACTTGGACAAGGAATAAGCCAAAGAAAAGATGGCTATTATGTTGGAAGATACACTTCAAAAAATGGCAAACGTATTCAGAAATTATTTAAAAAGTTAAAAGAATGCCAAAAATGGCTTGCGGATAGTCAATATTATGATTCTCATAGCAATATTGATTTTCCAAAAGATATGCTTGTGCAGGCATGGTATAATTATTGGATTTCGATAAAATCAAGAGTAGTAAGACCAAATACTTTAAGAAACTATAGTGAAAGGTATAACAGAAACATTGCTCCCGTTATTGGAAACAAATTATTAAAAGATGTTAACACAATACACTGCCAGCAGATTATGAATAATATGGCTGATGAGGGGTACAAAACAACTACAATTTATCAAGCAAGGATTGCACTTTATAATATGCTTGATTATGCGTACCAAAATGACATAATACTAAAAAATCCGTGTAATAAGTTGGTTAAATCTGATATAGGTTTACCATCGGAAAAAAAAGTGGCACTTAGCATTGAAGAACAAAAAAAATTTTGTAATGAAATAATAGGATGTCCCTATGAATATCAATATCTTTTTATATTACAGACCGGTTTGCGAACAGGGGAAATGGTAGGACTACAATGGAAAGATATTGATTTTAACAAAAAGGTCATGGCAATTTCTAGGACAACAGAATATAGACATTCCACTAAAGAATGGAGAACTGGAGAACCAAAAAGTAAATCTGGGTATAGAACAATTCCATTAACTGATGAGGCAATAAAAATTCTAAAATTGCAAAAGAAGAAGAATCAATCGTTTCCATGTATTTCTATGGAATGGAACGACACAGTTTTTCTTTGCAAAAAAGGTACGCCAGTAAAAAATAGCACTTACGACACTATGCTTTTTAAAGTGTGCAAAAAGGCAGGAATACATCAATTTGCTATGCACGTTTTGCGGCACACCTTTGCAACAAGATGTATAGAGGCGGGTATGATGCCAAAAACACTGCAAACAATTTTAGGTCATTCAAATATAGGTATTACCATGAACCTTTATGTCGATACGAAAGATGAACAAAAACAGAAAGAAATGGACATGGTTGCAGAATCGTTAAAGGTAATTTAATTAAAATTGGTACATAATTGGTACATTTTAATAAAAAATAAAATGAGAAATAAAGTAAAATCGAGGTTTTTGAGAGGTAAATATAAAATATGAAATTAGGCATCGTTGTTTATTGCAAATATTTTATAAATGCTTGTAACCATTCAAACCATTGCAAAACTGTTATTTCAAGATTTTTTTGATATTTTGTAACTTATGTAATTCTATGTATTCATTTATAATTAAACGATAATTGGTACATAATTGGTACATGAAAAAGCCTTATGCAAATGAGATTTATTTGAGAGAAAAATGATATATTTTCTCTCTTTTTTTATGCCAAAATTTTCCTATAGGAGGAAACATTATGTTTTCTGAAAATCAGTTGGAAAAGATATTTGCAATAAAGGAACTTCAAAAGCTGGATTTGATTACTCAGTCAAAAATTATTCATGCAATCGAAGAAATCCTGGATGAGGAAAAAGAAAATGCTGATAAATTTCAGCCCGATGGGGACTTTGAATAAACCGGCTTATGAGTCGTTGGACGAGGCGGAAATATCAAATCAAATTAAAATGATGGATAAGGAGGAGCGTTATGCCGCAGATAATGAATCCCAATTATTATAGCCCACAGTACCGTAACCCTATGTACAATCAGTTTCTTCCACAAGGGTTTCAGCAGGAATACCAGCAACCGCAATTTTCTGGTGCGGCGCAGAACCAGACCATTCCAATGTATGGAAGAATTGTTCCGTCCGTTGAAAGCATAGCGCCTAACGAGGTTCCTATGGATGGCAATGCCGCTTTTTTTCCAAAACAGGACTTATCTGAAATTTATGCAAAGTCCTGGGGAGCAGACGGGAAAATCTATACAAGGCTTTATAAACCTGTTTTAGATGCAGACCCTAAAAATTTATCCATCGGAACAGAAAAATCGAAATTTGACCTATCAGACGAAACCACAGCGGCATTTATGCAGCGTTTTGACGAGATAGAAAAAAGACTGCAATCACTGTCTGAATCAATAGGGAAAAAGACAGCCGCTAAGACACGGCAGCCTAAAGAAGAAGGAGACGCAGAATGAATATAAATCCGATGCAATTTCTTCAAGGAATGAAGAATCCACAGCAGTTTGTTCAAAAAATGATGGGAAACAGCCAGATCATGTCTAACGACATGGTAAAAAACGCTTATGGGATGGCTCAAAAAGGTGATTTCCAAGGAGTAGAAAATCTTGCGAGAAACATCTGCAAAACGAAAGGTATAAATCCTGATGATGTAATAAGACAGATAAAAAGTCAGTTTCCTTTTTAACAGCATATTAGAGGTTTGTGCACAAAACCCGGGAGACCTCTTTATGAATAAAATTATGGAGGTAATCTAATATGTTTGAAACAAACAACAGTCCTTTTACCATGCCTGTTATTCCGGCTGCCGGAAATGGCTACGGAAATAATGGTGCATTTGGTGACGGTGGATGGCTCTGGTTCATAGTCGTAATTTTTGCGATTTTTGGAGGTTGGGGCGGTAATGGTTGGGGCGGTAATGGCTCTAATTCCAGTTACTACACCGATTCTGCATTGCAAAGAGGGTTCGACACCCAGTCTATCATCGGTAAACTGGACGGAATCAACAACGGTCTGTGTGACGGATTCTACGCTGTAAACAACGGTATGCTTACCGGATTTAATGGCGTAAATACCAACATTTTACAGACCGGCTATGGCATACAACAGGCTATCAATGCAGACACCGTAGCAGGAATGCAGAATGCTAACGCTTTACAGGCACAGTTAGCACAATGTTGCTGCGATACCCGTGAAGCTATTCAGGGTGTAAACTACAATATGGCAACGAATACTTGCGCATTGCAGAGCACCATGAATAACAACACTCGTGACATTATCGACAGTCAGAATGCCGGTACAAGAGCAATCCTTGACTACTTATGTCAGGATAAGATCGCTACTCTGCAGGCAGAGAACAACGATCTGCGCATAGCCGCTTCTCAGGATCGTCAGAATGCTCTTCTGACCACTGCCATGAGTGCACAGACACAGCAAATCATCAACGCGGTAAATCCTACTGCGATTCCAGCATACGTTGTTCCCAATCCTAACGCATACGCTTACAATAACGGATGCTGTGGATGTGGTGCTTAATGGGCAATCAGAATCAAAATGGAGAAGGAATATCGTTTCTGGATGCGCTGACAATCTTTTCTGTAATTTTGCAGACTTTGGGTTATCAGCAAGACCAAAAGCAGGCATCTAACGATGTGCTGTTAAAGGAATTGCACCGTCAAAACGGCGAGTATCTGGAAAAGATACTGAAGAACCAAAAAGAAATTATGAATGAACTGGCTGAAATCAAATCAGCTTTCGCCAATCGTGGCTGATAATAAGGGATAGGCGAAAGTCTATCCCTTAATTTTTTTGAAAGAGAGGCAAAATTTATGGCATGTAAAAATGTATGCCGCTTATGCGACAATTTCATTATTTCCCGGTCTGTAACTTTTACCGGTGGCAATCTGGTTATTGACCTCCCCGCCGGAAGTTATGCAAATAACCGGAAAGTGTGCATCGTGGTGGCGCAGGCTATTCCCGATACCACAACAATCAATGCGCCAGTCTATATTACCATCGGCGGCGGTCCGGTGCTTTATCCCATGGTAAAGAAAAATTGCAGACAGGTAGTGGCATCCGGTCTTAGAACCCGAACCCGCTATGCAACCTGTGTAGAGACAACCAGTGATTCCGGTCTGTTCCGCATGTTGGGCAATCCCTGTTGCACACCGGATGAACGCCTTGCCGCAATCAACGGCGATGGTATTCCGGTAACACAGGCAGCAGTGATGAAGGGAGGAAAATAATATGGACATCAAAAGAATGCACGAAATGCTGGAAAAACTGACACAGTGCGCTACGGAGGAATTTAATCAAAAAGGAAGTCATGTAGACACTTGCGAGATGGGCAAAGTTGTCGACATGATTAAGGATTTGTCCGAGAGTATGTACTACCGCACACTGGTAAAGGCAATGCAGGAGTCTGACAATGAGGAAATCATGGAAAAGTTTGACCAGTACGGTGACCGCCGGTATTATGACCATTACCGCTATGCGGATGGAAGATTTGCACCGAAAGGGCACGGAACATACCGCCGGGGCTACGAGGAGCCGCCCTACTACCACATGACACCGGAGATGTACCGGGACATGGACAGAACTATCGGAAAAATGTACTACACTGAACCGGTAGAGATGCACCACGACATGCGCGACCCCAGAGAGGGAAAAAGTGGCATGAGCCGTAGAACCTACATGGAGAACAAAGAACTCCACCGGGGCAATACCCAGCAGGATAAAGAGGCAAAAATGCGTGACCTTGGGATTTACATGGGAGAGTTGTCCGAGGATATTCTGGGCATGATTAAGGATTCTACACCGGAGGAAAACCAACTGTTAAAAACCAAACTTAGCACTCTGGTAGCAAAAATTCCCTAAAAAATAGAAGGGAGCCGCTAGGCTCCCTTTTTAGAAACAATTTGAAAGGCGGTGTAGAAATGTTCAAGATAAATGGAATTGAATGGGATTTGCACCTTGTAGCCCCGCACAGCTCTATGCTGATGCGCTCCGACAATACGTTTACTTTCGGTATGACGGATAGGACTACAAGATGTATTTATATTTCTGACAGAATATCTGGTAAGTTCCAGGAACGTGTTCTCTGCCATGAATTATGCCACGCTTTCTGCCTGTCCTACGACATCTACATGCCGGTAGAAACAGAGGAGATAGTAGCAGATTTCCTTGCCACCTATGGGAGAGAAGTGTTCGCTCTGGCAGACCAGATAATCAGTCAATGTCTGTACGCTGGTGCAGTTGGCTGAAAGTTAAGGATTCAGTCCCGACCTTTTTAGCATATCCTGGTAATCAAACATGATAATATCGGTAGCCATTTTCTGTAGTTCTGGGAAATATCCAATGGCATCCATGGCATATTTGGGTTTCTTACCGGTCAGTTCCTCATATTTTTTCATTGCAAAATCAAAATCATAGGTTTCTCCGATTAAGCCGATGATTCGGGAAATGTACTTGGCATAAGTGCAATCAAAGTTTTCACAGATAACATTGATTTTGTATTTCTGGCGTTTTGCCCAGTCCATTTGTAACGGGATTCTTAGTTCCGGCGGAATATCATTTTGTTCCTTGCTTTGGAACTTTCCTGCAAAATATCCATTAACAAGCTGTCTTTGTATGTTCCATGCTATATCATCATCAAGGCATTTTACAATCATAAGATAACCTGTCTCAGTGAATAAATATGTTTTGAGGTAGGGATTTCCTACTATTTTTTCGTTAGGCGACACCAGGTCGCCTAACTCTTTTCTTGTAACCTCAAAAAAATCTATATCTTTTATGAAATATCTTCTTTTTCTTTCAAAATGCCTAGAAAGCCTTTTCTTATCGCATTTATGCACACTGCATATATCATCGAAACTTACAACCATTTTGTTATTATAATTTTTTATATATAAATCCGTTCCCTCAACGTTTACCAGTTCCGTCATATGCTACCTCCTAAATCTGTGGAACGTAAGAACCATTCATAATACCGATTGCCAGCTTCATTCCCTCAACGGCATAGTAGTTAATAGTATTCACTTCACATTCTGAAAAAGAATCCATGAGTTCTTCAAATACCTTTTCACTTACGATTTCCTGCAATTTATCGAAGAACGGCTTAAAATATTCCGATGCTTTATCTCCTTTTTCCGCTGTGTTGATAATCTGACTTTCGAATACGATTTCTAAAAATTTGTCCATGATTTTCTTCTCCTTTTTAATTGATTTTCTCAAGAGAAGATGATAAAATAATTTTACCATCTCTTTGAGAGTGGTGCAGAAGAGTGATTGCTAAAGTTTTGACGGACTGGCAATCACTTTTTAATTGTTACCGATTTCTTCATCAACTTTGGTATTAAACCATTCCTTTTTAGTGATTCCTTTTTCAGAGAGTTTTTCTTCTAACTTGTCAAACTTCTCTTTTTCAATTTCGACACTAAAGTTTTTGGTATTCTCCCTCCGCTTTTTCATGTAATCGGCTCTGCTCTTAGGTGCTATGATTATCACCTCCTTGTTACGAGTTACATTATATAGCGTTACAAGTTACAAGTCAAGAGTTTTTTCAAGAAAATAAAAATAGAGCCGTTTCAGCCCTATTTCTAAATGTTCTCTATTAAATTTTCATCAGTATTCTAAAAGTTTCTCTGCCCTTTGGAGTAATCAAAGTCTGCGTTCCTGCGTGGGTGGAGTGCTTACTGGTATATTCTTTTTCATCAAACAGTCCGTCAGTCTTTGGTGCGGCATAAGCGCATAGCTTGTTTTTTTGGTCACGGTAAATGTATTTGTTCTCAATGAGCCATCCGATAAGCGCACTTTCTTTTATTCCAAATTCCTTTGCCGTGGTGCGGAAACTGGTCAAAAGATTTCTTTCCACCAGTTCATCGAAATATTCTGCTTTCGGCTTCATGACAAGATTTTCTTCCTTAAGGCTGTTAATGGTCTTATGTGCAATATCCAGTGCCCGTGCCATAATCTGCTCCGGTGTGTTCCATGCCTTTTCAAGGTCGATAAGGTACTGGCGGCACTGTTTTCCTTTTTCTGTCTTACTCATAAGGCACAAGTGCTTTGCCATATCAACAGTCATGTTGTAATCTTGGAGTTCCTTTTCTCCACCGTACTGATTGCTCTGTACCTTGAGGTACGCAGCAGTAAAATCTTCTCCCTCAACAAAACCTTGGCTGTTAGTTTCAAACCATGCGCTGAATCTCTTTTCAATGCCTAACTGCTCATGCAATTCTCTTGCGGATACTGTCTGTGTTTCAAAATTTACCTTTACTAATTCGTTCATCTATTTTTCCTCCGATTTTTTCCATTAAACATAATTTGACTGCACAAAATCGTGCTGGCTTACAATTCATACTGCGGATACACTTTTTCCCATACGGACTTGTGATAAGTGTTCACTTCTCCGTAGTTTGCATCGAATATCTTTTTAACTTCATATCCCATTTCTTTTCCGACATTTTTCAGCTTTCGCCAGTCAAAACGTTTCCATGATACACCATTTAGAGCCGCTACACGTTTGATAGAGTACCAGTCCTTGGAAGTATCAAGTTGTGCTTTCAATTCTTCTTCCCGGTCAAGGCTTTTCAAAAGTTGTGCCACGGCATCACGATAGGTCATAGGTACATTCGGTGTAGACTGCTCCACAGAATATGTTCCGGTTTTGCGAATGGATGGTAGAACCTCATCAAATATCCAACTTTCAAATTTTTCAGCAGATGGCAATTCACTATGTGAGATAAGCCTATACATATCTCCCTCTGGAATCACATTTACCTCTATCGTCTTATTCTCGCTTTGAGGATGCGGTATATAACGTTTTGCTACATACCTACAATGGTCTTTAATTGCCTTGCTTGTGTTCTTGTAACACAACGCTTTTGCAATATCACTTGCCACAAAATAAGGTTTTCCATCAATCACAACAGTTCTTACTTCACCAAATTCATTGTTGCTAAATACTTCTAATTCGTTCATCTCTAATACCTCCCGGAATGATTTGTGAAAGAGTAGAAGAGCATAAAAAAAGCCCACTACCCCTGTTACTGTTGGAGTAGCGAACTTCCAATCTTTTTTCGGTCTGATTTCCCGCGGAGTCCTAAGATTCGTATAGACACCCTCGTCCGGGTTGGTGCAATCTTCCTAACTGATTTATATTATACAATAAATAGAATAGATTTGCAATAAAAAGAGCATCCGAAGATGCTCTTAAAATCAATTATCTTGATGCTCTGATAAGTCGTAAATAACTTCGTTTGTATCTTGGTCTACAATCAGAACATTGAAGTCTCTGTCTTCCGGTGGAACTAAATTGTACGCCTGAATAGAATCACTTAATACTCCACATATAATTGCTACACCAAAAGGAATAAAAGGATTGTCAGCTTCGTATTCTTCCTTGTCTGCATAAAAAGTAAACTCTGAAAAATCATCGTTGTAGTCTACTGATTTTAGAGAAGCATACTGTTCATCAGAAAAAATTTGTTGAAACGTAGAGTTAAGATTATCTTTACTCAATATCTCATCTAGTGTAGCTTGTCTCTTTGATTCCTTGATTGTCAATTTGTAGTGGTCATCGTCATATACCTCTACCACGGCATCAGGATTATCTTTTTTATAATCTGCCACATATTGTTCGATTCCTACGTTGTTGAAATCGTAAGCAGACAAGATAATATCAACATCCTTGTCAAAAAGCTGTGGTGTTTCTGATTCTTCTACTGGTGATACATTTGGTGTTTCTTGTGATTTCTGTGTAAGGTCTACAGTGTTCGTCTGTGACCCACAACCGCAAATAAGAAGTGATAAAGATAGTAGTAATGGAATGATTCGTTTCATAAGCATTTCTCCCTCTATGTTTATTAAAAATCTCATTTTTCGAGACTTTTTTTGAAATTTTTCATTATTTTATCATAAAATAGGAGATATGTCACGGGAAATTGGCGATTTGCCGGAGGATAGAATACTGCTTTCAAAATTCAATCAATAAAATTCAAAAATTTTTTCAAAAAATAATCCAGGAGAATTTGATACCCCCCTACCTTAATTTCCAGTCCGAAAAAACCGTTTTCAACTTTTTCAGATTTTGACCAAATTTCGTGGAAAAATTTTTAAGAAGTTTTCGATTCAAGGCGTAAAATTGTATGATAAATACAGATACGCCTTGATTTTCTGCCGCCAGAATGGCGTGGAACGGTGCAAATGCATACAAATTAAGCATAGCACGCCCGCGCTCCGGATGTCAAGATATGCGCCAAAAGCAAGGACAAATTAACGCCCCTAGCTGTACTCCTCTATTAAGTTGTCAACATTTTTCAACGCCGTATCTGTCACGGCGTTCACTTCCTCCGCGGACACTTCCCCGCGCATAAGGCGGCGGAGAGCATCGGCAATTTTCCCATATTCTGCTGACGCGTCCCGAAGCATCTTTTGACTTTCTGAAAAATTACTCATGCATCTATTTTCCTTTCTTTTTTTTGAATGCAAAAACCGCCGCCGGTAGTAATCCGGCGGGCATCCTCTGCGGCGGCTAAAAACCACATTTGATATTAAGTTGACTTGCTATGTTTTTCGCGGCTTTTTTTGCATCTTCATAGCTGCTATAATTCTCTGTAAATCCGTTTTTATTATCTTTTTCTTTTGGATCTTTTTTTGCTCTTACATCTGCTATTGCTATATCTCCACTATACTTGACCTCTACAATATACAAATGTAACGGGTATTCTCTTTCTATCCATCCCATGCTCATTTCCTCCATTTTTTATTTTTTCCGTTTCCGGGTAAAAGCAAGCCGGGGAATCGAACCCCGGAAAACGCCGCCGCTTGCTTAAATAAGTACACCAAAGCGCATACAATCACGCTTTCTATCACAAACAATTTTCCATTTTTCAAAGTCACCCTTGATATTTTCGGCGGTTCTGGTGTCCGCCCATTCGTCCCGGGCTTTAATATAAGCGGCTTTCGCATCGTCTTTCTGTTTCTGCAATTTTTCCATAGATTCCATAATATCAACCATCCTTTCGTGTGCTTGTCTCATCAGTGGCAAGGTTGCAACCCTACACCAGACCGCCGGGCGGCGGTTTCGACTTAAACAACTTCTAAATATCCTAAGATTTCAACATCTGCCGGAATGCAGAAGAACATCACGCCGGACGGCTCATAATTCGGAACGTATGAAGCATTATAGCTTTTCCCGTCATTTCCGATCGCTAAATATTCCCCGGCTACATGCTTCTTTGCGATTTCTTCAAAGCTTATCAAATCCTCTGTATTTATCTTTCTTTCTGCAACTGTCATATCTTTTCCCTTTCCAGCCTGCCATCATCGGAGCCGGGCGGCTATTCCGCGGCTGACGCCCCAGGGCGGAGCGTTTCGGCTAAAATTTACACGGTTTTTCATAGCGTATAATTGCGACCGTCTCGCCTGTACTCTTGAGAGTTCCGTATCCGTTCCACATTGGACCGTTAAGGCTTAATAATTTAGGCTGGTTGTAAAGCTCCGGGCGTTGGCTTTCTGCAAGTCTGCCGTTGTTGTAGCCATATATAAGGCTTTGCATATGCTCCGCTGTCTTAATCTCGCTTGGTAAATCATATACGCATTTTTTCCCATTCATTAAAGTTCCTATAATCATATTGTTTTTCCTCACTTTCTCATTTTTCACATTGCTACATAGTAATCAATGTAGCAGTACCGGGTGCTGTCCGGATTGTTTCTCTTTATCGTATAGCCAGTTCCAAATCTTCCGGTGTAATCTTCCCGGACTCCTTCGGATTTTACTGACACGTAGCCGCGTGTCAGGGCAGTGTGGTGATATTTATATCTTTTCATGTTTCTTCCTCCTTTTGGGTTTTATTGTTTTCTTGTTGTATTAACTATAGCATGTTATATAGCATGAGTCAATACATTTTATATAAAAAGTTATATAAAAATCATATAAAATAATATATAAATTTTTGTGTAAATTTCTATATTGCATCATTATATAATATGTTATATAATATGATAAAAATAAATAGGAGGTTTTCCAAATGGCAAAAACAGCAGAATACACACGCAGGGCGGTAGAAAATTACCGCGCAAAATTTGACACGGCACAAATAAGGCTACCAAAAGGGACGCGAGAAAGGGCAAAGGCGGTAAACGCCAACATAAACGATATAGCAGTAGCGGCGGTGCTGGCTTATTTGGAGGACAGGGAAAAGGAATTGATGCAAGTCCAGCAAAAGACCGTTCAAGAGCCGGAGAAAAAGGCATCTGCATATAGAGATATGCCGGAGGATTTGCAAGCTGCGAATGAATGGTTGCACCAAATCCAGGAGCAAAACGCAAAAAAAAAATAATTGCAATTAACTATTGGCTTTTTATATATCATGTTATAAAACAGGAGGGGAACAACCCAAACATATAAAATTTAGTGGCTTGAAATATAGCCACTATTTTTGTGAAAAACGGAGAAAATTTTTGTTAAATTTTAACGAAATTTTACAGCCAAAACTACCGCGTTTGAGGTATCTAAATTGCTAAAACAATTAACCTGTTTTTGTGCAATTTTACCATAGGTTTTTGAGGTTAGCAAGCAAAATCGCAAGCAAACGACAAGGCTCAAACCCAGTAAAATCAATGGTTTCCAGACTTTGCATTTTTCAAAATCGCAAGCACTTTCGCAAGCAAACTCGCGCGGATATATGTATATTATTTAATTTACTTTTAGATTTTTAAGAATTTTTAAGAAAAGGGCACCCGTAAAGGGTGCCCCAAAAGAAAAATCGAAAAGCTGGTGCAAAAGAGTGGATTTTGGAAAAAATTACTAAAATTTTCAAAATCCGCTTGACGATTTTCTCAAGCCGTGTTAATTTGTAACTAGTTTGGAGGGTTGCACCAACCCGGACGAGGACGCCTTGTTTGATTCCCCTTTTACCGCGTCTTAGGACTCCGTGGGAAACCGGGCCGAAAAAGGTAGGAAGTCGCTAACCTATCACTTTTAACCTACGTTCTGCACGCTGTTTGTACTTGTTGTTATACAACGGGTATAGCAGTTTGCAGAAATGTAGCTTATTAAGTGACGGATGGCGATTTTTTTGTTGCCCAAAAACAGGAGGTGAGAACATGGAGCATGTAGAGGACAGAGGAAACAACGTGGATGTTTTTACAACCGACATAGAGTTGTATTTGTCTCAATTTTGCGAAGAGCAGAAAATTTCTGACATGAAAGACGAAAGCCAGAACGTTTGGAATGCTGCCTTGATGTACATCAGGATGCACGCCTTCAATGCTCCCGGTTGTCTCAAGTCAAAAACGCTTGTAAATACTACCGGTGCTTTTACCGGAGGAGTAAGCAACTATAATGCGTATAATTATGAGTTAATCAATAAAATATGCGATTGTTATATATATTTATGCATGATGTATGACAAAGAAGTGTCAGCGGTTGGATTTAGCTTATTAACCGGAATCAATCAAGATACACTAATAGCCTGGAAGGATGGGGAAAATAAGCTTAGCACAACGTGTTCCGAGATAAGCCAAAAAATATCGCAATTTCGAGAGGAGTCTTTGAGCGCAAAATTGGCAACAGCAAAGCGAAACCCGGTTGGGATCCTAGCAATTTTAAACCGGCACTACAACTGGAATCTGCCGGGCGTGTCCAGAGAGCAGAGCAATAAGCAGACATTGACGGCGGCTGAATTGCCACAGCTAAAACCTTGTGAATATTCAGACAATAACGCCTTGTCAGACACGAAAAGCAATGGAAACACGGCAGACACAATAGACACAATTTAAAAGCCTGTATTTATGCGGGTTTGAAACGTGTTGTATCGTGTTAAATAACAATTTAACCGATACTTTCAAAGAATTGTACACATTGCGTGAAACAATTAAAACAATAACGGCATACGAAAGAACAACTACCAGAGCATATGGGGAGGGGGTTAATAAAAACCATTCAATAACCCCTACTGAGTGCCTTAAATTACTACAAAAATAAAAAGCCACTTTTTGGAGGAAACCAAATGGATATAGGAACAGCAAGGGAAATAAATAAAGCAGTGGAGAATACAGAGAAAGCACTTAATAACCTTGGTTATCAAATCAGCTATTCAAAACTGGAAGGAGATTATTTATATTTTGTTGCTAAGAAGGATTTACCTCTGGGAATGTGGGTACCTCTTTTCTCGAAAGTAAATTTTAAGACAGGAAGTGTAGAGCAGGTGAATGAAAGAATTATGCCTAAGGATATGCAACCTGGAAAGATTGAAATCCATGTGGAGGATAATGTTAATCATCCCAGCCATTATGAGACTGGAAAATATGAGTGCATAGATGTGATGCTTGAAACGCAGGGGGTTGATGCGGTAAAAGATTTTTGCATCTGCAATGCCTTTAAGTATCTTTACCGGCATAATAATAAAAATGGTTCCGAGGATATTTCAAAGGCGCATTGGTATTTGACAAAGTATCTGGAGTTGGAAAAAGCCTGCAAGAAGGATTAGAGCCATGCAAATCTTTGGCAAAGAGATAAATGATGAATGTAAATACTGTGGGGACATTTTGGAATGTGAACTGTTCCGGCAGGGACATGGAATTAAGCAGCCAAGGTCAAACATATTGCAGCTTTTTTCTTGCCAAATGAACCATGCAGAGAAAAGGGAAGAGAATTCTTCTGAGGAAAAGAAAGAGGTAAAGGAGCCAATGACAAGTGAAGTAAAAGAAACCTATACCGCAATCTGGAGAATTCATAAAGAGAATTTTGAACCAAGGACGGATGCCGACTGGGAACAACTGAATCGGCAGTGTAAATTATTTTTAAAAATGGACGATTCTCAATTTTCAAGATTTCTGGTTCAAGCGGTTCTGGCAGAGGTTGAAAGCAGGATGAATGGGAGGAAGAATAGAAGTGATATTTGCAATTAAACTGATGGTAAGTTTCCTAGTTACACTGGCGGGATTTGTAGTGCTTATTGACTGCTCCAAAACAAAAGAAAGAGAAGGAAAATTCACAGAATTGATTTTTGGGTTTGCAATTATTATGGCTGTGTTTTTTATGTGGGTATGAAGATTTTGAATATACTCTGCGGAATTATTCCGATTTGCTTAATTGAAAACATAATCAATTTTGCAGACCGGTTTAAATTCATAAAAATTAGACCATCGTCAGTTACTAGACGATATGTAGCTGACAAGACAAGGCATGATGTCACGGATAGGTCTGTGCGGATGAAAGCGGTATTTTTTGTCCAACCCCCAGATGCTGTGAGTAATTTGTACAGACGAATCGAAATGTATCACGGGACCCGGCAGTCAGATGGTCTTTACTGCCGGGAATAATGGGCTATCGCCAAGCGGTAAGGCACAGGACTTTGACTCCTGTATCACCAGTTCGAATCTGGTTAGCCCAGCGCATGGGTTTGCTAACGACTCATGTAAAGATTCCTTTCTCCCCATAGCGGAATGCTGTTAAGAGCCGTCATAAGGCTTGTGGGGATTTGGGTTTTGCTGTAGTTGATTCCCGCTCTATGACGGAGAGCAAAGAACTGCGGCAGGGACCAGCATACTTCCTTAATGCAGAAATGCGTATGCTAACTCCTGGCTTTTAGAGAGTGGCACCAGGAGCTGTTAATCTTCAAAGCTAATAGGTGGTACTACAGGCAGTCGAATGACAGAGATTGATTAACCCTGCACAGCCCTTGCAGTCATAAGATGGGCGTGGATAGTGGTGGAATGGCAGACACTATTGCTGTGAGATAATCCGCTGTAGCCAGCAACTTAGATGGCGGGAGGTATACCAATCATGTACGGTTCAAATCCGTACCTATCCATTTAGTGGAGCGACCACTTAAAAAACAATCAACGGGTATGCCAGTGAAACGTTGTAAAAAAGAACTGGTAAATTTGGGGAAATGTGCATAGCGGCGATTGCAGCGGTCTGTAAAACCGTGACATTGGAAACATCGAAAGTTCGAGTCTTTCTTTCCCCACGAGGTTGGATAGCTACCGACTAGCAGGAAACTGGCGGATGCCCTGCGAATATAAAAAAATGTCACGCTTGACTTCGCTGGTTGAGCGTGAAAACGCACATGGGCATTACACGATGACAATTCCGGGAAAGGCCGTTCGTATGTCCAACCCCGTAAAATCAAACACTGTCATGGTGTCATGATTGAGGTGTCGAGTATTGCGGGAATCCTATTTTGCTATCTGGTGCAATTTCTTCGGGAATACCGTGAAAGCGCAGAGGAAAATTCGCAAATGAGACCTCTATACGGTTGCGATACGCCGGATAGCTTTAAGGCTTGTTAGCTGAGACGGATTAGCGACAGACTGAAAATCTGTATAGGGTGGATCGATACCACCACAAGCCATGAAAACGAAAATTCAGAAAGCGAGGGAGTTTTGATGATTGTAAATGTATATGGTGTAATTGTTTTTCATCTCGTTGTCTGGATTGGTGTTGAAATTTTCATAAACTCCAGAAGACTGCTGGATAGAATGTATGGCAGGAATTTGCATGGGTTCGCATATCAGGCTATACCTACGAGGCATGAAGTCCCCGGAAAGACCTTGCCAGTGAATCGCAGATGAAAAGAACCCACAAAACTTTGAAAAAGTCACTGGCTTGGTCTGAAGAATATAAACTCGGCTAAGAAAGTATAAGAGCCGTATCGTTAGAGGTTCGGCTCTTTTTGAGGAAAGCTATATCGCAAGGCTGCAATTACGGTGAGGTGCACCAATAATCCGTGAGGTCGGTTCGATTCCGGCACTTTCCATTGGTGATATTGCCAGTACACTCCGAGGGCATTTATTAGAGAAATGCAGGTGCTAATCAATATACCGGTTAAACTTAGCACAGGGAACTGGATGGAGCCGCTTGCGGCTGACTAAAAAATCCTTGGGTGGTGATAACCAAGTAAAAAACCACCGTTTATGCAGTGTTCCCATAATTGGAATTGGAGCCGGTTGCTATCCGGTCGGGCGTTTGTTCGCCTTGTAGGTTCGAGCCCTACACACTGCGCTAACTTACGACATGGTACGAACCCTTGCCGTAAGCGGTAGAAAGTCCGCATGAAATTGTACAAAGTAGTGGCAAAAGCAATTTCAGATATGGCAGTTCCACTACACTGTCATATTTGCCGTATGTCCGGGTGGCGAGGGAGCGGTCTTGAAAATCGTTGGCTGTAAAAGGCTTGCAGGTTCGAATCCTGTGTACGGCGTGCGTCGATGAAGGATTCGACCAGTGGTTGCTATTGAGAAGTGAAAATTCTAGAAAGTAGCTTTGTTGAGGTGGCGACAAATCCTCTTGTTTTGGAAAGTAATGAAAAAGTTTGACCGTTTCAAGTTTCAAAAAATCGTGAAAACTTTATATACGTTTGTCTGTTGGTCAGAAAGAGGTCTCCAAAACCTCTAACGAAAGTTCGATACTTTCCGGGCGTGTTTATCCTTATCTCCACTTAGTCTGGCACTACTGCAATAGTTCAGGTCGATGGGAGATGTATGGATAGTAGTTGTATTATCGGGAACAGAAAACTCTTTGCAAAGTAGAATTTGCAGATTTGAAATGCATTGGCATGGTTTGGCCTGACGGAGTTCGACTCTCCGTGCAACTATTCCCTAGCTAAAACGTAAGCCACATATGTTTAGCGAAAACCAAGCCTATGAAGTAGAGAACAGACAAGACTGTGAGATTGTGGATAGTCAGTGACAAGTAGGTGGTGCACATTTGGTTATTGCAAGCGCAAGCAATAAAAGGTTTTACTGTGCGATTCCCATGTATATCTCCAGTGGCAGAACGGCATCCGCATAGGATGTGTGTCGGCGGTTCGATTCCGTCTGCATGGGTTACGGAGGAATTTTTCATGAATGGATTTCACCTTATTCTTCAAGATTGTTGTCAGTATTGTAAAGATTTTGAACCGAAACTGATACAAATGAATATAACAAAAGTATCTGACAAAAACGAAAAATACTTAAACAACATTACTTGCGAAAATCTTGATAAATGTGAACGGTTAATGGAAAGGTTGAAAAATAAGCATGTGTAAATTTTGTGAAAAGTGGCATGACGAAAATACAATCTGCGGAGAAGACATTAAAATTCATAAATGTGCGAATGAAACAGAATTGACAGAAGCACAGATTTTGAAGAATTTCGGAGACAATAAACCCGCCATTGTTATTTTTGCAAATACAGCGGCTATGGGATATTTCAATATTGAGTTTTGTCCGATGTGCGGCAGAAAGTTGGTGTAGTAATGGCAGAACCTTTAAGTAAATTAGCAGAAAAATGTAAAAATTGCCCTAAATCTGAAAAATGCGACCATAAAAGAATGGAGTTATGCGCTTTAGCGGATTTGCCACCACAAAATCTTGCAAGTGCTACACAAAGCATTTTAATAGACAATATGTCGCCTATATTGAGGGAAGAAATAAAAAGCCCTTTAAGTCCATTTAGGTACAAAGACGAATTAGAAAAAGCACTAAATGATTTGCATTTTGGAAATATGTTTATGAATGGTGCTTAGAAAGTTGGTGGAGTAATGAGCATGACAGCAGTAATTGAGAGCATAGAACGTGATGCGCTGCGGCAGGCAATGAAGCCGGAGGGACTGTTTGAAAAGCGTTGCCAGCATTGCAACCGCCTTTTAGGCAAATTCAACGGACAGGCTGAAATCAAATGCCCAAAATGTGGAAAAATCAATAGAATTGGAGTAGAACGATGAAATTTTGTTTCGGAGATATTGTTGTTGTCGAGGAAAATCAGATAGGTGTTGTGGTTAAAAGCTGGTGTAAATCACTCTTAGGAGCAGAAGCAAGCCATGATGTGTATGTGAGAATGACAGGACAGATTGTAAATTACCCGGAATCAAAGATACAGAGGTATATGGTTCGCCATAAATATCTTGACGAACAGGAAGTCGAGTGGAACAATAATGCCGTATATGGCAGATAAATATAGCTTTTCAGAGCACCAGTCGTAGAGTGCCTACGCAGAGAGCCAAATTTCCAAAATTTGAGGAAAGGGGGCTCTTTTCTTTTGGCAAGTCAAAGCCTTATATCGGCAGTAAACAGCTATGACAATTACATACAGCGCAAGGGAATTGATGAACAGGTCATTGATGCGTACATACAGGCTTTAGCGGTTGCATTCCGGTCGGAAAATGATATTGATTATGGATTAAAGCAATCGGCAAAAGTAAAATCCTTTATTGCACAATATGTAAAAAATAAAACTGGTGGCAGAGTTGCAGACCTGGAAGTATACGCAGGAGATAATGACACATCATATAAGGTTTTAGAGCAATTCTACAATGTTTTGATGTATGAAGCGGCATATCTGGTTGATAGTTTTTTTTATTACATCGAAATTGATGAAAAGGATCCGTGGAAGAGATTTTATTTTCCAAGAAGAGGGGTTCTAAAGCCGGTAGTCGGAGCATACCAGGAAATCTACGATGGAAAACTTGATTTTCTTTCTGTTTCGCAGCCAAAACGTACTGGTAAGACCACTGGAGGACTAAAACTGGCACAGATGATGGGAGGCAGAGACCCAGATGGAAGCATCTTAGGTGTCGGAAAAGGTGAAGGACTGGTAAAAAGATTTTACGGAGGGCTCCTGCAAGGATTCGAGACGGAAAGTATTTATCAGAGGTTTTTGAGTGTATTTCCAGATGCTGTTAAAATCAGCAAAGATGGGTACAAAAGCGCAGAAAATCTTTCTATAGACCTTAAAAGTAAAAATATTTTTCCTACATTTACATGCCGTCCTATTGATGGTGCAATCGTAGGATGTACCGAGGCAAATGTTCTTGTATACATTGATGACTGTGTAAAAAACCATGAGGAGGCAAGAAACAGAGATAGGTTAGAATTTCTTTGTGAAAAAGTTACAGACGATGTTTTGGGGCGTAGATTAGAAGGTACGCCTATTATCATACAAGGAACAAAATACAGTCTGTATGACCCTATAACTGCGTTACAGAATAAAGCTGATGAATTAGGCTGGAGATGGAGGGAAGTTGCGATTCCGGCACTTGACCCAATTACGGATGAAAGCAACTGGGAAATATTTCGTAAAGATAAAAAAGGTCTTAGAAAAATTTTTACTACAGATTATTACCGGAAAGAAAGAAAACTTGTTTCTGACGAGACATGGGCTGCGGAGTTTCAGCAGGAGCCATACGAGGCAAAAGGAAGAATGTTTTCCGAAACCGAGTTGAATTATTTTGAAGAACTTCCGGTAGATAGAGAACCGGATGCTATTATGGCGGCTTGTGACAGCGCAGATAAAGGCGAAGATAGTTGTTCTATGCCGGTTGGATATGTATATGGGAATGAAATATACATAGTTGATGTGGTATTTGACAATGCGGGTACGCAGTTTACAAAACCGGAATGTGCAAATATGATTGTAAAACACAATGTTAAAACGGTTACGTTTGAAAGCAACAGTGCTGGAGAATATTTTGGAAGAGATGTTATGGAGATTGTAAAGTCCCAGGGAGGCAGATGCAGTGCAAGGTTCAAATTTAACTGTTCTAACAAAATTACGAGAATGGAAAATGCAAGGGATAACATAATCCGTGATTATTATTTTCGTGATTTCAAAAAAATGGACAGGCAAAGCCAGTATTACAAATTTATGAAAGAATTGACCACAATGACACGGAGTGGAAAAGTAAAGCACGATGATGCGCCAGATAGCATAGCATTGTTTGAAAATGAAATGAGAGCAGGAACGATGGCAAAGGCAGAGGCAATTACCAACCCGTTTTCTCTTAGCAGGAGGTATTAAATGACAACGAAAGAATATTTGGAACAAATCAACAGATTGAACAAAATGATAAATAATAAGTTGTCGGAAGTATCACAGCTTAGAGAATTGGCTGCCAGTCTGGGGGGATTTTGCAGTGGAGAAAGAGTACAGACAACTCCGGTTACAGATAAAATTGGAACAAAATATGCCCAGATAGACGAACTGGAACGAAAAATCGACTCCATGATAGATGCTCTTTTTGATAAAAAAAATAAAATTGTGAATCAGATAGACAGCATGGAGGACGAAAGAGTTTATGATATTTTATTTGCCAGATATATTCAGAACAAAAAATTTGAAGAAATTGCTGTTGAGATGGGATATTCCTACCGACAAGCTATACGATTGCATGGGACAGCATTAAATCAATTTGAGAAAAAATATGGAAACGAATATAAAGATGTCCTAAAATGTCCTTGAATGTCACATTAAATTAGTGATATTGTTATAATGTGCAGAACGCCAAATGGTAATTCAAATTTTCTTCCTCGTGCAAATACCGCCTTGTATAACGCAGGGCGGTATTTTCGTGCAAAAAAGTAAAGGTAAAAACATTGAAAAGAAAAGTATATTGTCCTAATTGCTACAGAATGGTTGGAATGGTTGATGAAAAATCGCAAATTGATAAAATTTACAAATGTAAAAAATGTCAAAAGATAGTTGTTTACAGAGTAAAGACGCAAGAGCGAGAAATCAAAAATATTCCAAAAAGAACATGCAGTAGCGGAATGACATTTTTGTAGGGTTAAAATGAACAAAATCAGCTTTCAAGACCTGGTAAAAGGGTGCCACGGAAGAAAAATCGCATATACGGATGTAGAACAGATTACGGCTGAAAACATTGTTGATGTTATAGGAAATTGCATCGGAATATTTTACTATAACAAAACAATTATTGAGTATTTGTGGAATTACTACAAAGGTGACCAGCCGGTATTGTACAGAACAAAAGTTTCCAACGAGGATATTACCAATAAAATTGTTGAAAACCATGCTTATGAGTGGGTGCAGTTTAAAGTTGGTCAGACTTACGGCGAACCGATTCAGTTTGTAAGTCGAAAAGATGATAATGCCATTAACAAAGCAGTTGATATGCTGAATGATTACTTAGCTGATGCCAATAAACATGAAAAGGATATAAAAGCCGGAGAATGGCAGTCCGCCACAGGAACTGCTTTCAAGGCTATCCAGATGGTAAATGGAGATGTTCCTATTCGAGTAGTAGCACCGACACCTTTGAATACTTTTATTATCTATAATCGTAGCACAGAAGAACCTATTCTGGCAGTACAGGAGCTGAAGAATGAAAAAGGAGAAATATATAAGCTCTGCTATACAGAATCTTACGAGTGCAAAATTAAGAACAGCAAAATTATAGATGGAAGTTGGAAATTACATGGTTTTGGAGGAATTCCCATTGTGGAATATCCAAATAACCATGAAAGAATTTCGGATATTGAATTAGTCATTGACATTCTTGACGCGATTAACAACATACAATCTGACAGAATGGATGGGATAGACCAGTTTATTCAAGCCTGGTACAAATTTGTCAACTGTGAAATTGACGAAGAAGAATTCAAAAAAATGAAAATGAACCATGCACTGGTTGTGAAATCTATCAGCAAAGATAACAAATCCGATGTGGATGTGATGTCACAGGAGCTTAATCAGACACAGACACAAGTCGCAAAAGAGGATTTGGCTGATAGTGCTTTGTCTATTTTGGGAATTCCGAGCAAGCAGGGGAATACCGGTGGAGATACTCAGGGAGCAGTGGAACTCCGCAATGGATGGGATTTTTCAAAATCCAGGGCAAAACTAAAAGACCCTGTTGTAAAAACTGCAGAAAAAAGGCTGGCAAAAGTTGCATTAAATGTAATACGAATCAAAGTAAAAGATTTGGGAATTACACTCCGGGACTTTGAAGTACAAATCAATCACAGTCCTCAAGATAACATGTATACCAAATCACAGACATTATTACAACTTCTTCAATGTGGAATTCATCCGCTTATTGCCATTACGACAGTTGGGCTTTGGGGAGATTGTGAAAAAACATTTAACCTATCAAAGCCTTATCTGGATGCTTTGTGGAAAACGATTGATAATGCAGAAGAACAAAAGAGTAAAGCAGAAGAAATTGTAAACCAAATGAAAAATGAGACAGTTTCTTAGAAATAGGCAACTGTTTTTATTTATGAAAAATCGCGGAGCCGCAAGCGTATAAAAGCGGCAGTGTCAACCGGTGTCGTTGCACCGTAATAAAAAACGTAGGGCATAACGGAGGTAATTATGAAAAGAGAAGAACTGGCTGCTATGGGTTTGACTGCCGAACAGATTGAAAAAATCATTGCGGAAAATAGCAAGGATATTCAGACAGCAAATGCAAAGGCAACAAAAAACAACGAAGAACTGTCAAGACTGCGGGAAATGGAAAAGGAATACGCAGCGATGAAAGATAAGGATTTGTCCGAATCAGAAAAGTTACAGAAAGACCTTGATTCTGCCAATGCTAAAATTGCAGAACTTGAAAAAGCACAAACCATTGCAACGCATAGAAGCAATGCTGCATCAAAATTTAACATTTCTACTGAACAGGCAGCACAGGTTATTAAGGATGATGGCAGTGTTGACTACGAAGTCCTCGGAAAAATTATCTCTGAAAAAGAAACCGCTGCGGCACAGGCAAAAGAACAGGAAATTGCAAATAACTCTACAAATCCAGGTGGAGGAAGTGCCGGAGGAAGTGAAAAAGAAAAAAGCGCGGATGTTGAAAATGCTGAAAAAATTAGTTTTGGAAACAATGCCGCAAGCAATGAAAGCAAAAATTACTATGTTTTATAGGAGGTAAAAATATGGGAAAACCCATTGAAAGAGATTTTACACAAAGAAAAGGAATTTTAAAGTTTTTTCCCTATGAGGGAGCCGCTTGTATTGTTGGACAGAGTGGAGTAAATGCAGGTGATGATGGAAGGAAAGTAGTGCCGGCTGGCACACCGTATCCGTCTAATGATGCAAAGTGTTTAGGATATTTACTGGAAGATGTAGATGTCACTATGGGAGATGCACCTGGCACTTATGTATACCAGGGAACGATTGATTGGGAAAAAGTAACATCTTTATCCATTGCAGATGCAGCGAGAAAAGCAACTCCGAGGGTAACATTTTATGGTGCGCCCCAGATTGCAGAGTAAAACAGGAGGTATTTAAAATATGGCAGCATTACCTTTAAGCCAGGCATTTACAGCAAGAAGTCTTGGTGTAATGTGGAATAATTATGAAAAAACTTTGGGTTCCGCACCTTATTTGGGAAGACAAAAGTTTGGCACAAGAAAGCAGGATAGTCTCGACCTTAGATTTATTAAGGGAAAGAGCGGTCTTCCTGTTTCTCTGAAAGCATCTAATTTTGATGCACAGGCAGAATTAAGAGATGTCGGTGGATTTTCTGATATCCAGAATAAAATGCCATTTTACCGTGAGTCTTACATGGTAACAGAGCAGGAAGAACAGGAGTATGCAAATTATCAGAGCGCAGAAAATGTATCTTTAGCAAATAATGTTCTTCGGGAAATCAGTAAAAAGCCCATGATGTTAATTGATGGAGCAAGAGTTGTTCCAGAGAGACAGATTTGGCAGTTGCTTGCTCCGGCAGATGGGATTCCTCGCGTGCAAGTAACTATCGGCGGAAAAAGCTACTATGTAGACTACACTTCCGATGATGGAGCGGAGCATAAAAAAGACCATTTTGTGGAGATTACAGGAACTGATGCGTGGAATAAACCGGAAACATCAACTCCACTGGATGATTTGATTGAGACAACCAGAAATTTTGCAAAAAAGACTGGATATTCCCTTACTCGATATTCTATGAACACCGAAACATGGGAAATGGTTTTAAAGGCAGAAGATACCAAAAAGCAAGTGCTTGGAATTACTGCTTACAATGGAGGAATCCGGTTACAGCAGGGACAAGTTACAGAGTATTTGCGCGGATATGGAATTCAGATTGAAGTATACGACAAATTGTATATTGACCCCGCGGACGGACAAACAAAATACTTTATTCCTACTGGAGTGGTATCTGCACAATCAGCCGGGGTTTACCTGGGAGATTATGTTTTTGGAAAAACACCGGAGGAAAGAAGTGGAAGTCTTACCGATGGAAATCTTTCTATTGTTGAGACTGGAATTTCAGTTTACACCTACTCTACTAACCATCCTATCAATACTCATTGCGTAGTATCTATGATTGGACTTCCTACCTTTGAGGGAATGGACAGCGTTGTTGTTATGAAGGTGGCGTAGGAGGGATTGATATGGTCGCAGGACATACAATCAAATTGAATGGAAAATGGTATAAAGCAGGAAGTAATGTCCCGGAAGATACAAATCCGGGGCATTACAATTTTAAGCAGTATAGCAAATCAGAAATCATGCGTATGAGTACAGCAGACCTGCAATCACTTGCTAAAGAACATGGAATTCCTGGTGCTGAAGATATTACCGGTGGAGAACTGAAAAAAATCTTGATTGAAAAGTTTGAACTTTAAGGAATTGGAAATGTCAGAATACACGACTTTGGAGCAGGTAAAAATCAGATTGAAACAATTTCATATTGATGATAAAAGTTCAGAAGTTGTGTTTGATATGCCAGAGGAAAATCCTTTATTGGAACAACTTATCAAACAGGCAGAAACGGACATCAAGGCAAAAAGAATGTACCCTGAAAGCTATACAGAAGAAAAGATTGCTGCGGACATGGAGAAATTCCAGTCCGTGGTGGTTAATCTTGTTGTGTATGACAGATCGCAAGCCGGTGAAAACTTCATGGCAAGCTATTCAGAGAATGGAGTGTCGAGAACATGGAGAGACCGTGAAGAACTGTTTGTGGGTGTTTTTCCATTTGCAAAAGTTTTATAACCCCATCGAAATCGAGGGGTTTAGAAGATTGTGCGTGACCATGTTACTGATTCCAGTAATAAAGTTGCAGGCGGCACACTTTAAGGGTGGTGGGCGGTGTGCCAACAAATAAATAGTTAGGAGATATGAAGTGAAAGAATTTTTATTACAGACGTATACGATTGTTCTGCCTATTTTATTAGGCTACATCGTCTGGCTCCTAAAGCAGCAAAAGAAAGATAGGGATGCGAACAGCAAGGGAACAATGCTTCTTTTGCGTGTGCAACTTATTGAGTATCACGATAAGTACATGAAGTTGGGAGAAATTCCAAGTTATGCGTATGAAAACTTTGTCGAGATGTACAATGCTTATCATGCGCTTGGTGGAAATGGAATGGCAACTAAAATGTATGAAGAAATAAAAGAAATAAGATTGAAGAACGGAGGTAAGGAATGATGGATTTTTCACAGGTAGGAACTTGTGTTGCAATCGTGGTTATCTGCTATCTTGCCGGTATTGGAGCGAAGCTGATTCCGGTCATTAAGGATAACTACATCCCGGTTGTTGTCGGTATTGTCGGTGGCATTCTCGGAGTAGTAGGAATGTATGTTATTCCGGATTTCCCGGCAAATGATGTACTGAATGCTATTGCGGTAGGCATTGTTTCCGGTTTGGCAAGTACTGGTGTAAATCAGATTTACAAGCAGGTGAAGAAAGATGCTTGACATTAACAAGCAGAATATGAAGTATTCCCTGCAGGGAGAAAAAGTCACGATTTATGAACGGGACGAAAACAGAGACATAAAGTACATAGAGGTTGCGGGAGAAAAGATACCGGTAGTTTTGCGCGAGACTACCGGTTTTTCTGAACCGGTATCTTTTTCTGCCAACATCAGCAATAAGCTGTCGGAAGTACTGGTAAAGGAATTCGGCATTGATGATTCCAGCTCCTATTGTCAGATTGTGACCGACAAGGGCTATTTGCCGATTAAAGCCGGTGATGTTATCTGGAAAAAGTCTAAAATAGGTCGTGATGCTGACGGGCTTGTAGACAGCAAAACTGCGGATTACGTTGTAAAAGGTGTTGCCGATGAAGGACTCACGGCAGATTTGTTCTTGTTGCAAAAGACGGTAAAATGATATGGGAAATACAATTAGCATCAATCTGTTTGATACAAAGTCCATACAAGCAGCCGTAAATGCTCTTAAATACTACGAAAATAGTTTAGAGTATAAATGTAGGCTACTGGCTGAAACAATGGCTGAAAAGGGCGTAGAGATTGCACAAGCGTATATTATGCAGATGGATGCAGTATTTACTTACGAACTAAATTCAAGTATTCATGCAGAACATATAAAAGATGTTAAAGGCGGCGGTATTTGGGCGGTAGTTGCGGGAACCGACCATGCGCTGTTTGTTGAATTTGGAACCGGAATTGTAGGAAAGCAAAGTCCATATCCTGGAAAATTTCCAGACGGAATTGAATGGCAATATGCTAGTGGGAAAACCATTAGGCAGCTTTCAGACGGAAGATATGGTTGGTTTTACAAGGATGACAATGGAGACTGGTGGTTTACGGAAGGAATGGAGTCCCGCCCCTTTATGTTTTATACTGCCAATCAACTGCGAGACATTGTAATTGAAACGGCCAGAGAGGTATTCCGAAATGGTTAGTGAAAATCAATGGGTTTATGATTTGCCTCTTATAATCTACTCTTATATTAAACGGCAAATTGAAAAGAAACATCCAGCGGCAAACGTGACAGATTTGGATAGTTCCTTGTCTGAACCAATATTTCCTACGGTGTATGTAAAAGAATTAGAAGGAAAAGAAAAAGGAAGGGGACTGGAAGGAAAAAAAATCAATGCTGTCGAAGAATCCTTTCAAGTAGATGTTATTTGTAACACTAGCAAAAATGATGCCAGAATAATCATGGCAACAATTATGGATTCGTTTAAAAAACTTCAATTTGAAGTTTTGCAAAGTCCATTATATAGTGACAAAAACGGAGTGTATCGTGGAATTGCAAGATTCCGACGAATAATAGGAGCAAACGACACTTTATAATTTTAGAGCCGATTGGCTCTATTTTTTTACAAAAAAATATGGAGGTTAAAAATGGCTACTGGTTTAAAATCGAGAATTATTTACAAAGAACAAAGTGACGCACCAAAAGAAGGTGCTTACTGGGAAGGAACATACAAATTACTCATCCGGGCAAAATCAATTCCCTCCCCTTTTGGCTCTGTTAATATGACAGACACTTCCACTCTGGAAGATTTGGTTGAAACGCAGGAACCTGGAAGAAGGTCTGCAGCATCCATGGAAGTTCCTGGTGCTTTTGAGAAAGATAAAAAGGATGAAATGGTTGCAAATGAAGGAAAAAAACTGGATTTCTGTATCTTGTATGGAACAGATGGTAAAGGCTCCGAGGGAATTTGTGCTTTTATCGGACAGGAAAGTTTTGCACCGGATGAGGCAACGGAAGACCATTTAACAGGTACTTCTACGGTATCTGTAAGCACCGTACCTAAATGGATTGAGGATGATTACGATGTAGCAGTTACCGAAGATGAAAATGGATATCCTACGGAAATTAGATTGACAAAAAAATCGTAAGTCAGTCAAAAGCATCTCGTAAATCTACCGTGACTGACTATGACAACTCGGTAGAAGAATTATTGATTTAAGAAAAAGAGAGCCGTCTCCGGACGGCTCCTTTCCAACATAAGGTTGGGGAAAGGACAAAAAATGAAGGAAATTACAATTAGTGGGGAAATTTATAAATTAGAGTATGGATTTGAGGCGGCAGAGTGCCGGGATTTAATTCAGATGCTTTTTGAAACCATGACCGGTGCTTATGTGATTAAGAGAGCAAAGAATGTGGAGAAACCCACATCCGAAGAAGTCATTGACGGTTCTGGCAGAATGGTGGCAGAAATGCCTCATTTCTGCAAAACTGCTTTTTATGCAGGATTGCTTGAGAATCATGAGGGAGTCACACAGGACCTGGCAAAAACGCTGATGAAAGCATACATGAAAGAAAACAATCTTTCATTTCATAATCTGTACGAAGAAATTAAACAGTGCATTGAGGATGATGGTTTTTTAAAGCTGTCGGGACTGGAGGACATGATGAAACAGGAAAGACCAAAAGCCAAAAAGAAATAAACTGGCACAAAATAATATGGGAAGAATATTTTCCACTGGCTTATGCAATCGGAATTTCCATGGAAGAATTCAAACACTTAAATCCTAAGAAGCTAGAGTATTGCCTTAAAGGATATAAGTTAAAGAAAAAAATGGAGGATGAAATTGCATGGGCGCAGTGGGGAAATTATGGAATATCAGCACTTGTAGTTGCACTTGACCATGGACTACGTGGACGAAAAGCAAAGTCAAAATATATTGATAGAGCAGTGATGAGCGATGGAGAAATAAAATCTTCGTCTTACCAGGAGTCAAATGAGCAAATCGCAATCTACGAAATGAAACAAAGAATCAAAATGTTACGGGAAGAAGGACTTCCGGAAAGCCCGAATTAAGGAGAAAAATAATGAGTCTGACAGGAATTGATGTGTCTGCATACCAGGGTTCAATTAACTGGTGGGCAGTAAAGCAAAGTGGCATTAGCTTTGCAATTCTGAAAGTAATTCGTAAAGATTTGAAACCGGATAAAAAGTTTGAAGAAAACTGGAAAAACTGTAAAGAATACGGTGTCAATGTGCAGGGAGTGTATAATTACAGTTATGCAAAAACCGTAGCCAAAGCACAAACTGACGCAAAAAGAGTCCTTACCATTCTTGGAAATCGTAAACCTATGGTTTGGCTTGATGTTGAGGATGATTGTCAAAAGAACCTGGGGAAAAATCTGATTGCCATTATCAATGCTTACGGAAAGATTATCACGGATGCCGGATTGCAGTTTGGGGTATATACCGGTGAAAGTTTTTACAATACCTACATCAAGCGGTATGGCGGTGTGGACTATCCTATGTGGATTGCCAGGTATGGAAAAAATAATGGTAATTGCAACACGAAATATCAGCCACAAGTGCAAAACATGATTGGCTGGCAATATACCTCCAAAGGGCGCGTAAGCGGCGTAAATGGCAACGTAGACATGAATGTATGGTATAAAGAGTTAGATTCTGTTTACGAGGCTACTAAAAGCCATGAAAACCCATATCTAGAACCTACAAGGCTGTTGTACTACAAAGCATTGTCAATCATGAAAGGAGACGATGTTAAGTGGTTACAGCATGAGTTGATTTTGAAAGGATTTTTGACGGCAACCAATTTAAAGGGAAAAACCAACATCGACGGTTCTTTTGGAAAAGACACTTCGGCAGCAGTAAAGGCATTTCAGAAAAGTGTCGGAATTTCTGTAGATGGAAAAGTTGGTGCAGTTACAAGAGCATATCTTAAAAAGTAATTTTAGGAACGGCAGGTGTCAAAGCTTGCCGTTCTTTTTATTGGAAGTGCCAGACACTTCCTTTTTTATTGCAGTAAAGGCGGTGTGGTATGGCAGACATTGATTCCTTACAAATTAAAATCAGTGCAGATGCAAATAAAGCGAGCAAATCAATGGATGAACTTGCCAATCGCATGTTGAAATTTGCCCAAAGCCTTTCTTTTGACACAGGGAAATTGACCAGCATTTCCAGTGGGATTCGCAGTATCTCGGATGCGGCTACTGGATTTAAGGGTGGAAAAGCAAAAGAAATTGCAGCCTTGGCTAATTCTTTATCAAAGTTTGATTCCATTGATACAAATTCTGTTCGTGGCGTAGGTTCTGCATTACAGGAATTTTCTGCCGGACTGTCCGGTGCAAAAGAAATTGATACCAGTGGAATTCTTAACGCTGTGTCCGCAGTACAGAAATTAGGAAGTAAAAGTGCAACAGCCGGAACAAAAAACCTAATCACAGCAAAAAATGACCTGGCAGAATTCGTAAATGGGTTAAACAATATTCAAGCCATGACCTTTGACCCAACCGGTGTTACAAACGCTGCGGATGCAATTAGCAAATTAGGCGGCACCTATGTAACACAGGCAGTTAAAAATCTTCCGTCTTTGTCTGCACAGATGCAAAATTTTGTCCGTCAAATGAATGGTATTGGAGAACTCAATTTTGATATGTCTGGTTTGACCAGTATGGTTTCTGCGATATCCAGATTAGGAAGTACGGCGTCCGGCAGGGCTGTAAGCAATATCCCGGAACTGGGAAGGGTATTAAAAGAGTTATTTACAACTCTATCAACAGCACCACATGTAAGCACCAATATCATTCAAATGACAGAGGCACTGGCAAAATTGGCAAAAACCGGAGCATCTTCCGGTAGGGCTGTGACTTCTCTTAGCAACAGTTTAAATCTGTTTAGTAACTCTGCCAGCAAAGCACAAAAGCGTAGTTTCAGTCTTGCGTCTGCCATTGGAAAATTGTATGCGGGCTACTTTTTACTGTTTCGCGGATTTGGAAAAGTAAAGGAATCTATTGAACTGTCTAGCGCATTGACAGAGGTACAGAACGTTGTAGATACAACTTTCGGAGATATGTCCTATAAAGTGGATGATTTTGCAAAATCATCCATACAACAATTTGGAATGTCCGAACTGGCAGTAAAACAGTATTCCAGCACCTTCCAGGCTATGGGTGTGGCGATGGGAATCAGCAATAGAGCGATTGGAGATGCCAACCAGTTTTTAAATAAGCAGACGGATGGATATGTGGGACTTTCCAGTTCCCTTTCCGATGTGTCTTTAAATTTAACAAAACTGACTGCGGATATTGCATCTTTCTACAATAAAAGTCAAAATGTCGTGGCTGAAGATTTGGCATCCATCTTTACCGGCATGGTTGTCCCGATGCGTAAGTATGGTCTTGATTTAACACAGGCAAGCCTAAAAGAATTTGCATTGAAAAACGGACTGGATGCAAATGTAGAGTCCATGACACAGGCAGAAAAAACCATGTTGCGTTACCAGTATGTATTGGCAAATACGACTGCGGCACAGGGAGATTTTGCAAAAACAGCAGATACATGGGCGAACCAGGTTAGAATTTTAAAGCAGAATTTTGAACAGCTTGGAGGAACTATCGGTGGTTCTTTAATCAACGCATTTAAGCCTTTTTTGCAGACTTTAAATAATGTATTGCTTGCGGTAAACTCTTTTGCAGAAAAAGTTACTGCCGCACTTGGCTCTATTTTTGGATGGAAATATGAATCTGGTGGAAAAGGTGTTGCGGATTCATGGACGGATAGCATGGATGATTTTTCAGACAGTGAAAGCAATGCGGCATCCAATGCAAAAAAACTGAAAAATGCCTTAATGGGAATTGATGAGTTAAACATTATTTCCCAGGACAACGGAACTGGAGGTAGTGGCGGTACTGGTGGAATAACCGGAACGGAAGATGTTGACGGTGGAAAACTGGTAAAAACCGATACAATTTTTGAAAATTATAAAAGTGAAATTAAAAACCTGGAACAGCTTGGAGCGTATATTGGGGATGCTTTGTCAAAGGCTATGGAGTCTATTGACTGGGAAAAAACCTATGAGAAAGCAAGAAACTTTGGAACTGGTCTGGCACAGTTTCTAAATGGTCTTATCAGTCCTAGACTATTTGGAAATGTTGGAACAACTATTGCAGGGGCATTAAATACAGCGGTTCAAGCAGCATTATCATTTGGCAAAACATTTGATTTTGTGAATTTTGGAAAATCAATAGCATCTGGAATTAACAATTTTTTTGAAACCTTTAATTTTAAAGATTTCGCAGAAACTGTAAATGTATGGGCACAAGGAATTCTTAATTTATTAGAAACAACCATAGCAGAAACAGACTGGCAAAAAGTAGCAAAGGGACTTGCAGATTTTACTTTAGAACTTGATTTTAATGCAGTAATTAAACTTTCATTTCTTAGATTTGCATGGAAAAACAGAAAGGATATTCTGAAAGCGGCAAAATTAGAATTAGCCAAGTTACTTTCAGGAGATATAACTCTTAATGATATTTCATTGAAAATTTTAAAACTATCAACGTTGATAGGAACACCGGCGTTTGATGTGGTGGCAGCTGATATATGGGATAAAATCAGCCTCGCATTAGAAAAGCTAATGCCAGAAAAGGGGTTTGACATTGTAAGTAAAATTGGCGCAGGCATATCGCTTGGTGCTGTTGCCGGTTCATGGTTTCCAGGAGCGGGAACAATAGCTGGTGCAGTAGTTGGTGCCATATCTGGCGCACTTGATTCAATAACCATCGACAATGTTAGTATTTTGCAAAAGATATTCAATTTGGATGCAACTACATATTCTTTTAAAATGGCGGGAGATTTTTTTCAAAAAATCAAAGATGATTTTGAAAAAAAGGATTGGGCATCCATAGGAAGTGATATTTTAAACGGGATAGGCTATGGTTTATGGGGAATTATATCTTTCCCTGTTGAACCTATAGCAGATTTGTTTCAGTTTATATGGGATGAATTCAGCAACAAGTTTGGAATACAGGATGGAACATCAGAAGCAGTAAAACCTATTGGAGAGGGTATTGGACAAGGGGTTATAGATGGATTTATTTCTAAATATGAAGAATTGGACACATCAATTCAAACATGGTATGAAGAACACTTGAAACCGTGGTTTGCTACTGAAAAATGGTCTGAATTGGCTAACGGAATGAAAGAAGGAATAATAAAAAAGTGGAATGACTTTAAAACTTGGTGGAATAACACAGGATTTGCAAAATGGTGGAAAGATGTTTCTTCTTATTTTACTACAGAAAAATGGACATGGGCAGGAATCAAGGAAGGCCTTGTACAGGCTTGGAACAATGCGATAGAGTCCATTAAGCAAATTTGGAACAAATTCGCAAACTGGCTGAATGAAAAACTGACATTTTCATGGGATGCAGTAAATATCGCTGGAAGGGAAATCGTACCGGCTGGAAGTATTAACCTTGGAAAAATACCGACTTTTGAAGATGGTGGATATGTTCCAAACACTTTTAGTATGTTTATAGCCGGGGAAAATGGAATTCCAGAGTTAATGGGAACTGTTGGCGGTAGAACTGCAGTTGCTGGTGGTGAAGAAATTACAGGAATAAGAGAGGCTATTAACAGTACCGCGGAAGTTCAAATTCAAATGATGCAACAAGAAATCGAACTTCTAAAACAGCTTTTGGCAAAAGATACAGGAACGTATATTGGTGATAGAGAAATCGCTAGAGCCGCGGAAAGAGGAAGAAAGTCAATGGGTTATCAAATCATTTCTTAAATAGAAGTCACCTGCTACAACAGCAGGTGACTTTCGATTGTTTTAGTAAGGAAAGAAAAAATGTACAGACAGCCTAGTAATTTTTTGATAATTAACGGATATAAAACACCATGCCCTGCTGTCGGAATGGAAATTGTAAGTTCCCAGAATGTAAACTCTGGAAGAAATACAAACGCGGCGATTGTAGGGCAACTGGTTGGCAGAAGAATCTGGAAAATAAATAATTTGCAGTGGAAATGTATTGATGCAAAAACATGGGCAGAACTGCGGGAATCACTTACTCCATTTTTTGTTCCGGTTACATTTACTGGGGATGATAATGTCAGAAGAACACTTCACATGTACCCAGGAGATACCAATGCAAAACCGCTGTTTTTGGATGATATTTTTTACAAAAATTTTGAGACATGCAAATTTAATTTGATTGATTGCGGGTGGGATGAATGATAAGAGCATCAAGCAAATATAAGGATGCCATGCGTGCTATGATTCGCGACAGGGCATATATTTCTGTTACTATTGGAGTTGTCAATTCTGATGCGCAGAATACGGCTTATTTTGACGGAAAATATGCTTGGTGGAGCAATCTTAGCCTTCCACTTAAAAACGATGCTGATTACGCAGAATACGCGACACTGGAACAAAATTATATGCGGGCAGACGGTCAAATGATTTTTCTGCCACGGAATACGGATAAACTATATCAACTAAAAAACGCTCCGATTACAACAGAAGAAGTAATGAAAAAAGTCAAGGTGGTATTTCCACAAGAGTATTCCATAAAAGGTCTGACTATCAATTTTGGAAGATATTTTCCTACCAGTTTTAAAGTAATTTCCGATGCAAAAGAATTGACTTATTCAAATGATAAAGCAGAATTTATCACAACTGATGTTATCGGAGATACAACACAGATAGAGATTGTCCCTATTGCAATGGCGGGAGGTAAAAAAAGATTAAGAATTGAAAAGATAGTAATGGGAGTTGGATTAAATTACGGAAATAGTGAAATATCCAATTCTACATTTGAATCTTTTGTCAATGGAATATCTGCAGAAACACCTTACCAGAAGTTTAATGTAACAATTCTGGATGATAAAAATGTTTACAATGTGGACGATGATAATTCTTTTATCAATTTCCTGCAAACAGGGCAGAAAATTTCTCTATCTTATGGAATGACAATAGAAAACGGAATTGAATGGCTGCAAAAAGCCACACTGCAACTATCAAGTTGGCAATCTAAGCAAAACCAAATGTCATTTACGGCTGTTGATATTTTTGATTCCATGGAGGATGAATACAGTTCTGGATATAAAATATATGACCGGACAGCTTACGCAGAGGCTGTTAGTATTTTGACAGATTTTGGACTGGAACCGGATGAATACGTGATTGACGATTGTTTAAGAGATATTACTTTGCACAATCCAATGCCATCGGCTCCACACCGGGAATGTCTGCAACTTCTTTGCAACGCTACCAGGTGCATATTTACGCAAGATGCCAGCGGAAAAGTAGTGATTAAAGCAAATTTTGCCAACATTATAGACCCGGAAGATATGGAGGCAACATCCGACAGCACGGCATGGTGGGGAAATGCCACAAATGTATTGTACGGAGAAAATAATGTATATGCAGAACTGACCAGAAACTTTATGGCAGTTGATGGGACCCAGCTATTTCTTCCGAGAACAGTTGGAGAAAAAGTAGAACAGACCGGATATGTGACAAGCCTTATTTCAGATTTGAATGGATTGTTTACAGAAAATCCAGTATTAACCATTAAACTTCCGGCGGCTTATACTTATTATGGACTTTATATTTCATTCCAGGGGAATCCTCCAAAGGAAATGAAAGTGTCAACATACAGGGGAGACACTTTACTAGATACGTTTTTATACAACGATTTAAGAAAAAAAGAACTGCTAAACGATGAATTTGTAAATTTTGACAGTATACGATTTGAAATCACAAAGGCATATCCAAAAAACAGAGTTTTAATTGACAAAATCAGTTTTGGAGATTTATCAGATTTTAATTTGACCAAAAATATGATGATGAAAAATCCATACGGATATGCGGAAAAAAAGATTAAAGACTTGTTTGTAAAAATTTACACTTATGAAAACGACAACGATGGAGAGCCGAAAGAAGTTGAGGACAGCGCATATGTAAAGCAGAATGTAAGCAATGCAGGAGAGGTAAAATACTGTGAAAATCCTTTAATTTCTACGGAAGAACACGCAAAACTAATTGCAGAATGGCTTGGAAACTATTATGCCAATAATATTTCCTATGATGTAGATTACCGCGGAGACCCTATCATTGAATCAGCAGACATTATTTATATGGAAAGTGAAAAAGTCAGCAATTTGCAGGTAGAAATCGAAAAGCAAAAGCTAACTTTTAATGGAGCTTTTAGTGGTTCTCTTTCTTTACGCCGTGCAATGAGAGTATAGGAGGTAAAGATGAAAAAAATCATTGATGGAAAAATGTACGATACTTCAACGGCAGAATTGATTTTTGTTATTGAAGATTCCAACCGGAAGTGGTACAAGACGAAAAAGGGAAACTATTTTTTACTTTACCCTAATGGAGAAATTGTTGCAAAAACCGAGGATGAAGTAAAAGAATTTCTGGGAGAAAAATCTATTGAAAAATACATTCAGTTATTCGGAGAAGTGGAGGACGCATAATGGCTGTTAATTCAGTTAAGGTAAAAATTAACGGAAACACTTATAACTGTACCTACAATTCAAGCACGGGAGCATGGGAGACAAGCCCTAATGCGCCTGGAAAGTCCTCATTCAATCAAGATGGTCATTATTACGATGTGACGGTAGTTGCACAGGACACCGCAGGAAATAATATTACTGTGGATTCTGGAGATTCGACTTTTGGAGAACTTTTAAGGTTAAAAGTAACAGAAAACACAAAACCAGTTATCAATGTTACGCATCCAACAGCCGGTGCAGTTCTGACCAATAGCAAGCCTATGATTTCCTGGTTAGTAACGGATGCAGACAGCGGAGTAAATCCAGATACTATTTCTTTAGAAATTGATGGGGTAGCGGTGGAATCCTCCGAAATCACAAAAACAAAGTCAGAAACAATTTATACATGTTTCTGTTCAAAAACGATTGAGGATGGAAATCACATTCTTACATTTTATGCAACAGATAATGATGGAAATAAGCAGACGGCATCTGTGTCGTTTAAAATTGACACAGTACCACCGACTCTTAATGTTTCCAGTCCGGCAAAGGATTTGGCAACTAATAATTCCGTTTTAAATGTTTACGGTTACACTAACGATTCTTCTGACAGTCCGGTAAGTCTTACAGTAAACGGAGTATCTGTTGAAGTAGACAGTAATGGTTTTTTCTCCACAACAATAAATCTGAAAGAAGGAGAAAATGTTGTCACTGTTATATCGACTGATTCTGCAGGACAATCCACAACGGTAACCAGAACCGTAACATTGGACACAAAAGCACCAGTCATTACTTCTGTAGAATGTGTTCCCAATCCTGTTGGTGTAGGAAGTAGTGTTAAAATCAGTGTGAGGGTAACGGATGAATAAAATAATTATTACCCAGATAAAGGTATCTAAACAAAATTTGAAAGTCAACGAGTCATTTAAGATTCAAATTTTTGCATACAACGCAACGGATGATACCAATAAAAGACTTCCATTTTATTTAGGAACGAGAAAAATTAAAACATAAAGGGAGGTGGTATCTTATGAGTGCAGTTAAAGTTACCGCCGAACTTGGCGGAAATAGCTATGACTTGAGTGCGGAAGGAACGGTAGAATATTATAAAAATGTTCCTGTTCCACTCAATTCCAGTGTGGTAAAAGTGGTTGCTTTTGATGCCGCTGGCAACCAGACAGAGGATAAAAGCCAGATATTAAAAGTAATCGGAGAGTGGACTTCCCCTAAAATTGATTGGTCTGGAGAATGGGATGGCAGCACTTATGTGGGAGATTATTTTGGTTATATTGATTATAACAGAATTAAAAATAATCTTCTTTTTTTAATTGGATATGCGTCACAGATGTATGATGTGACCAATTATGATTTTGGAGAAGAAAAAGTAGAGGCAGAGCCAATATATGCGGATGAAATTAACATGTTTGAGGATGCACTTGAAACGGTCAATGCTGAAACGTATGGTTTTTCTTTTGAAAAAAAGACATGGAGAGAAAACAAACCGGTGCCAAGCGCAGAGGACTACAACCGCATAGAAAGCATGGAATTGAAACTATACGAAACGCTTGTAGCGCAAAGAAAAGCACAGAGGGCTCTTGCATTTAGGCTAGGAAGTCAGAAAGGATTTAAGGTGTAAATATGGCAGAATTAAGAACAGATTATGTTGATGATGTGCTGGACACATCAAAAAATACTATTCGCAAATACAAACAGATTCAAAATAGCGATGGGACTGTTTCGCTTGTTGATGTTACGGAATATCTTACTGTTGGAACTGAATTTGGTGCAAAAGATATTAACGATATTACAAAGGCAAATAATGATTTAAACAAAAGTTTAAACGGGTTATCCTTTGCCCAGGATGCTGATGGCAACTGGGGATACAAGATCGGAGGTGCAGATACAGTATACCCTTTTAAGAGCATTGATGCTGTAACTACTTTTATTAATGATATATCTAGTTCTGGTCAAACAAAAACTGTATATACATTTCAAAAAGACTGTACCGCTACGATTTATGCTGTCGGTATGGCAGAGGGAGATCAGGGCGATTCCCACTGCCTCATAAATCCCATCATAATATCTGTTGGTTCAAAATCAAACGGCGTATGGGGTGGTAATGTTCGGATTAACACGGCTCGCCTTGAAAATATCAAAGTGTCAAAAGGTCAGTCTCTAACAGTATATGGGGTGACCTATAATAACATGTACAATGTAAGGTATTTTATATCGCTCTTTATGATTTAAGTTATTGAATAATTTGCCTATTTTAAAACTGGTAAAATTAGTAGTGGTAAATCTGAAAGTACCGTAGGGCAATATAAACGTGTAGTTTATCAATTATGTGATTTTTGCCATAAAGAATTGAGTGCCATTACTACTGATGACATTCTTTCATTTATGGCAAAGTATAAGAAAATTTATAATGTAAGCGATTCTACTATGGAATCAAAAAGAAAATATTTATCTTCTGTATTTTCGTATCTGACAAAGCATAAAAAACTTACAGAAAATCCTATGGATCTTATTGAACCTGTTAAGTATAAAAAATGTATTAAAAAACCTTTATCTGATGAGGAAATTGAATTGCTGAAAATAAATTGTGCCAATGCAAGAGATTTAGCAATATTTCAATTTTCATTAGATACAGGTGTTCGTGTAAGTGAATTATGCAGTATAAATCTTTCTGATATAGATTTTAGAAAGTATTATTTTTTAGAAAAACCTGGGAAATTATCGTATTCCCCAGACACCATTAACATCTAAAAAACCTACCACATATCCAATTTTTTCATCAATAATTCCGTCTGGAAGAATACTTTCTGGAGACATTAGAGGAACGTACTTCCAGACAATTTTTCCATTTTCAAACACATGGATTTTTACAACAATATAGATTCCTCCATTACTGGTAACCACACAACGCTCCCCGCCTTGCTCCTCCCGGTCAGCGGCAAGCAAAAGAATTTCTCCAGGCAAATAAAAAGGCATGTAGTAATCGCATGGGATTTGAATCCCAATGTAAGCCTTCGATTTGACATCTTCTGGCAGATTATCCACGCACATAGGCTCTACAGCATTGGTAGTAGCAATTATACCGTTGATAAGCTGTGGCTTGATAACAGAAATGTATTTCTGCTTATAACCTAATTCAGAATATATTTTCCCCTGATGGCGAATCAAATAACGAACAAGATATAAGGAATGTTCTGGAAGTGCCCGGCATATTTTTACCGATTCCATCATTTTATCTTCCATGGTTCCGGCACCGACAAGTTCGTCAATGCTGATTCCCAATGCTTTTGACAAAGAGATTGCTGTGGATAATTTGACATCGCTAGAATTTCCGTACAAGACAGAATTAAGAGTTGCGTATGGAATTCCAGATTCTTCAGAAAGCTGTTTGATTGTAATTTCCGGTGTTTCGATAAATTTTCCCAAATTCCAACGAAAACTTCGCATAAAATTTTCTTTATCAACGATGAGTTTTGTCGAAATTCTTTTAACCAATTCTTTTTCAATCATGTTTCTCGTCCCCTTTATCTCGATTACAATGATAGCATCCCTGTTGGCAAGGGATTCAAGTTCTGGCGAGGGCGGTGTTTATTGGCGTTTTCACCGTCCTCTTTTTGTTGATATTTTACAACAATAAAAAACGTGCGTCAAATATATTGATTGTTTAGAACATATGTTCTATAATGTGATGTATCGCTACCAAGTGCGGAAAGATTAGGGGGTGTACTATGGGGAAAGAAGATTACAAAGAGGAAATCACAAAGCTAATCAATGCTTGCGATAATTTACATTGGTTAGAGTGCATTTATGCCTATGTTAAAAAATTACTTAGATAAAGGAAAAGAGCCAAGGACTTGCGCATTGCCCTTGGCTTTTTCTTATTCGTTCTTTTTTGCGATTGAATCAATCAACTTTTCCAAAGCGTTCCATCCATCTTCGTCCAAGTTTGCCAGTGCGGATACAAGACGGTGCTTAAATGTATCTTCACCGGACTTTTGAATTTCTCCGAGCATTTCCGAGATTTGTTCATCCTTTGATTTCTGAACAAACATTTCACCACTTCCATTTCGGAGCCATTCTTCGTTTACATCAAACTCTCTGCAAATATCAGATATGGTTCTTTCAGATGGTGTCTTCGTGCCTATTTCAACTTGCGCAATATAGTTTCTTGACAAGCCGATTTGCTTTGAAAAATCATCTTGTGTCATATTCAAATACTTTCGCAAAGATTTGATTCTCTCATTCATTTACATCCCTCCTTTCACTAATAATATACATCAAAAAAGTCCCCAAGTCAACAAAAATATGTTGACATAAAGTTTCTCAGGGACTATAATGTGTTTACAAGGTCAACAGAAGAGAGGTGAGAATATGAAAAAGCCATATGGATATAAAATTGATGGTACTAGCATGACTTTGTCCGACAGCGTAGAGTGCATGGCACTTATTATTGCAGAAGAATATTGTAAAGATGAGAAGAGAATCGAAGAAATACAGCAACGGTGTAAAATCCTCGATTCTCTCTCAATGGCACTACTGGCAATTAAAAAATAGTTCTTATATTGCGCATTGGATTGATAGTTGCTTCACATTTTGCCTGACCTGTTTTTCTTCCGGTAAAGAATTGACGATTTCTGAATAGTATTGGGTGTACAGGTTCTTAAAATCATCAAAACTTCCGGTATATCCACAGATTTTAGCAATAGCATAAGCAGATGTGTATTCTTTAGAATCCAAATTATTTCACCTCCTTATTAAAAAGATAAGGAGAGTATATCGCAAAAAGGAAGTGAATTGAATGAGTGAAAAAGAGAAAAAAATTGTTGAGAAGTTAAAGAGAGCCATTCCGAATATGTCCGATTTCGACAAGGGATATATTCTCGGCAAGACAGAGAAGATGGCAGAGGAATCTGTTAAGAAGCAGGATAAAGACTGTGAAGTCATCAAAAATTAAATTTGGGAAAGGAAAATTATGTTAAAAGTTGTTTCAGAAAAAAATGGAACCACACATTTGTATCAGGATGGGAAAGAAATCCATGGAATCAAGAGTTTGTCATTTTCACATGATGCAATGACAGATAAACCAGAATTGAAGGTTATATTTGCGGACGATAACATTGAAATTGATTCCTATGTGGTTCCACAATTGCCAGAGTTTTACAAACCTTTTTATGAAAGAAAATGTCAAAACTCCAAGTGATTAGATTCTAGTATTGGACATTTTTGGGGATTGCACCGGACTATTTTTGCATAATCGCAGTTGATTCTGCCAATTTTAATTCTTTGGCGAGATTTTTCTAGGTCAGAATCATGAGGAATATTTACAAGAATAGAACATTTTTTATTTGCAAATCTGCAAAAACCATTTAGTTGTAATGTTTTCAATAGAATCACCTCCTTTATAGGAGAGTATACCACAGAAAGGAGAACAATGAACGAATTAGAACAGAAAACAATATCTTCCGTGGAAGTAGCGGAAATGGTAGGGAAACAGCATAACGATTTGCTTAAGGATATCAGAAGATATTATGAGCAATTAGGACAGGGGAATATTTCCCAGTCCGATTTCTTTACAGAAAGTACCTATCAGAACAGCCAAAACAAGACACAGCCTTGCTACCTGGTAACGAAGAAAGGTTGCGAGTTCATAGCACATAAGATGACCGGAGTTAGGGGAACAGAATTTACGGCAAAGTACATTGACCGTTTCCACGAAATGGAAGATGCCATCAAGGCACATATCCCTACCGGACAGGAATTGATTGCGCTTGCAGTTGTCGAAGCACAGAGGATGCTTGCGCAGAAAGAGGAAGAGGTTAAGCAGTTGCAGACCACGGTGCAACAGATGGATGCCGTGATTACCGATATGACACCTAAAGTTGACTATGTGGACAAGATTCTTTCATCTAACGACTGTATGACAGTCACACAGATTGCACAGGACTACGGAATGAGTGCGGTGAGGTTCAATTCAGTTTTAAGAACGGCCGGCATTCAGAGAAAAGTCGGTGACCAGTGGATATTGTACGCAGACTTCCAGGGTAAGGGTTATGTGAGAACAAAGACAAATGATTATGTTAAGCATGACGGAAGTACCGGAACAAAGCCACTTACCGTCTGGACACAAAAAGGCAGAATGTTCTTGTATAACAAGCTGAAAGAGATTGGCATTGAACCTATCGAGGAGGAAAGTGCATGAGAACGACAATAAAGCTGTTTCTTCCTATTATAATGTCGCTTTTCTTTTCCATGACAGCGTATGCGGAAGAAGATATTTCAGAACTGCCGGAGGAAATACAGGAAACATGCAATAAGTATGGAGAAGAATACAATATTTGTCCGGAACTTATTATGGCGATAATTGAACGGGAGTCTGCCGGAAATCCAGATGCGAAAAATGGAAGTTGCAAGGGATTGATGCAGATTTCAGACAGGTGGCATACGGAAAGAATGGAACGGCTGGAAGTTACCGACATCTACGATATTGACGGAAATATCCATGTAGGAACTGACTATCTGGCAGAGCTGTTTCAAGAATATGGAGAGGTGTCCACGGTATTGATGGTTTATCACGGCGAAGAAAACGCCGTTAAAAAATCTAAAAGTGGACAAGTAAGCAAATACGCTGATGGGATATTAACCAGGAGCGAAGAATTAGAAAGGAGACATGGAAAATGAAGAACCGAGAGAAGTATGCGGAACAGCTTGTTGATATTTTCCTTTCCGAGGACTCAATGGGAATTGATAAAAACACAAAACAAGTACGAGCTTGCAAAGAAATGTCTTGTTTTGCCTGCGTTTTTCAAACAGGAAAGAATGTAGACTGTTTTGAAAATGCGAAAGACTGGGCAGAGAAAGATTGTGAAGAAACGGATTGGACGAAGATTCCTGTAGATGCGAAAGTTTTTGTGAGAAACAAACCGCATGGAGAATGGCTGGAAAGATATTTTGCTTTTTCTGGAAATGGGATTCCCTATGTATTTAACAACGGGAAAACCTCAATAAGTTGTCAGAATGCCAATGCAATAACTGCATGGAAATACACGAGGCTTGCGGAGGATTCTGTATGAAGAAACTGACGCGTGAGGTAAAGGAAAAAATGAGTGAAAAAGGAATAACTGAAAGCTGTTCATGGCGTATTGAAAACAGCGAGCCAACTTACTATAAGGTTTACAACTACGAAAAGCGGCATACAAAAATAATAAGGAGAGGAAAAAATGAGAATTAAACATGTTTTTTTACAGAATTTCTGCAAATTCCATGGGGCGAATGTTCTGGAGGTGGATTTTTATAAGAGAACGGAAATTTCTGGTGTAAATGAAATTGGAAAGTCCACCATTAAAAAGGCTATCCAGTGGGTATTTGGATGCCGTGACGAGAACGGCAGAGAAATCACTGGAGTTAGACCGCATGACAAAGATGGTAATGACTTTGAAGGAGATATTACCGCAGAAGTTACGGTAGAAATTGAAGGAAAAGACAAGATTTTAAAAAAGGTATGCCGGAAGAATTTTAATAAAAAAGGTGAATTCAACGGAAATGTTACGGACTATTATGTAAACAACATTCCGAAAAAAGCATCTGACTTTGAGAGTTTCCTTGAAGAAAATATATGTGAAAAAGAAAAGTTTTCTTTTTGCATTAACGCCATGACATTGCTTTTGAAAGGCGGAACGGAACAGCGGGCTATCCTTTCGAATGTATTTGGACAGCGCAGCAATGATGATATTTGTGACCAGTTTCCAGAATTTAAGTCTCTGAAAGGGATTTTACAGGATGGAACAGTTGATGAACTGAAAAAGCGTTGCAATACGCAGTTGTACGGCACAAGAGGAAGAAACGGAATTAAAGGATTGCAAGATTTACTGGATGAGATTCCAAACCGTATTGATGAGGTAAGCAGGCAAAAAGTTGACATTGACCTGGCGGAACTGGAATTGCAGAAAAAAGCGTTGCAGGAAAAACTTTCTGAAAATGAAAGAAAAATTGTCGACACTGAAGAAAACATGGCTGACTACAACCGACTTTCCGATGGAGTGCTGGAATTAAAATTCCAGCTTAGTAATCTTCAGAATAAAGCAAATGAGGATTTAAGAAAAAAACGTGAGGAGAAAAAAAAGAAAATTTCGGACGAAGGCAGTAAGAAGAAAATTTCTGAATATAAGGTTAAAAAGTTAAATGGAGAAATTGAATCCATCCAAATCGGAATCGAGACAGCAAAAAAAGAAAGAGAAACATTAAAAAAAGAATGGGAAACAGCCAGCACAAGGAAATTTGATGAAAATTCTCTTTATTGTCCTTACTGCGGACAGCATTATGGAAAGGATAAAGCAAAATCTGTAGAAGAAGATTTTGAAAAGCATAAAGCTGAAGAACTGAAGAAACTGGAAACAAAAGGAAAAAAAATAAGGAGCCAGATTGAATCAGATACGAGAGATTTGGAAGAAAAAAGGGAAGAATTGCAAAAAGAAGAAGAACTTCTGGCAAAACTCCAAAATGATTTTGATTCTGCAAGCCGAGAATTAGAAAGCATGGATGATTATGTTGATGTTTCTGGAACGGAAGAATACAAAGCTATTCAAAAACAGATTGCTCAAAAAGAGCTTGATTTGAATAAATATTCCGACATGAAATTTTTGAGAGAGGAATTAAAAGAAAAGTCAGAAGAATTTCGTAATGATATAGCAGAGTTGGATAGAAAAATAGCAAGCGTTAGAATCAACGAAAAAGTGGATAAGCGTATCGCGGAGTTGGAACAGGAGCGCAGGAACATTGCACAGAAGATTACGGATGTGCAGGCACAGCTTGACCTTTTGAAACGGTTTAGTAGGAAGAAGAACGAACTGTTGGAATTTGATGTGAATAAATATCTTTGCTTCTGCACTGTGCGGATGTTCAGACTGTTGGTGAATGGAGACACGGAAGAGTGTTGCGACTTTACATACAGTGGAGAGCCTTACAGTCGGAACATGAACCACGGAGCAAGGATTCTGACGGAGATTGACATTTGCAATGCGTTTCAGAAGCGGTGCGGTGTGAAATTACCTATCATGGTTGACGATACCGAGAGCCTTGACCCTTGGAAGATTCCTGATGTTGACAGCCAGTTGATTATGTTCCGCAGAAGTGATGATGCGAGTTTGAAAGTGGAGGAAGCGAAGAATGCCTAATAATGATTATGATATGGATAAAAAAGTTGAGATTTCTGCTGATGAAATGTGCAATGTAATAGCAAAAGTAATGGCAGAAGAGCCGTTTAATTCTTTAATTGAAGAAGACCCACTTATGTTAATGTTTGTAGCAAAAGTTGCCGCAAAATTATTTGAAGAGAAGACAACGAAAGGGGATGTAGAAAATGGCAGAAGTAATTAAAAGTTACAAAGGATTCAACAAAGACATGACTTGCCGCGGCTTCCAATACGAAGAGGGCAAGGAGTATGAAGAAGAGAAAGCGGATGCTTGTCACAGCGGATTTCATGCTTGCGAGTATCCCTTGGATTGTCTCAATTATTATTCACCGAATACATCTGTGTACCATGAGGTGGAGCAGAGCGGTGAGTTTGACAGAGATACGGATGATTCTAAGGTTGCATCCACCAAGATAAAGGTCGGTGTGAGACTGGATGTTGCTGGATTGGTAAAGGCGGCCATTAATTTTACCATGAGCAGAGTTAAAAAAGAAGCGGGAAGCAATGAAGACTACGGGGCATCTTCGGCAACCGGC
>ULQK01071701.1_pt1 | contig 61125 bp, 50 predicted proteins | sample 1954371 | NCBI WGS metagenome assembly ULQK01 (sample SAMEA4835652, study PRJEB28245) | human gut metagenome | biome: gut microbiome; material: fecal sample | place: Denmark | collected 2008 | reverse complement strand
TTTTGAAAATCTGTTTTCTTCGTTTTGAAAATCTGTTTTCTCCGTTTTAAGAATTTGTTATCCCTTCTTGGGTTTTCTCTCCTCTGTTTTTCGAGGGTTTCTACATTTTATATTTAAACGTCACCGCAAAGCGTCTGCCGGGCATGGGCCATCGCTGAATCATCTCATATCTCACGTCGAAGAGGTCTTGACACTCTGCCTCAACGGTGTAATGGCGAAGAAAGTTGTAGCCCACCTTCACGTCGGTACAGTTGTATGCCTTCAGCGGGTCATCGATGGCGTTCTCTGCCGTCCAGTAGCGCTTATCCACAAACATGTGGCTCAACGAAGCTGTCCAACCCTTGTAGAGGAACGAATAGACAGCGGTGAAGGACCATTTCGGACTATAGGCAATGTAGTCGTTATAAGCATCCTCCTTCGGGTTCGTCCTGTTGCGGTCGTCTTGGAACGTGCCTGTGAGCAGGAGCGAGTGGCCCTTATAGTGGGCGTTCATCGTCACGTCCACACCCATGCAGCGCGTGTAGCCATAGTTGAGCATGGTCCATTGATAGGACCCCTTCAGCGGCAGACACACAATGCGGTCCTCCACATGGTTATAATAGAAGTCGGCTTGCAGGTCGAGACAGTTGGTCTTGTAGACCACGCCCACATCAAACTGCTTCGTATACTCTGGCTTCAGGTTACGGTTTCCCACCAACGTGTAGTAGAGGTCATTAAGCGTCGGTGCGCGAAACACGCTCTTATAGAACGTGCGCAGCGTCCAGGGACCAGTAGTGTAAGAAGCCAAGGCGTTCCATGTCATCTTGCTCAGGGGCTTCGTCGTGCCGTAGGTGTGGTCGCTGACGTGGGTGTAGAGGCCGCTGAGGTTGACGTTCAGTCCGTTATGGCTGTAAAACGCCGACAGCGATGTCTTGCTGTCCATGCGGTAGACATAATGAAAATTCTTCACATCGGTTGTCAGATCCGACCATCTGAGGTCTGTCGATGCCGACAGCCCGAAGCGTCCCAGGCGCAAAGAGGCCGCCGCCGCACCATAAACGTCTTGTTGGTGATACCTGTTGTTGCTGTGCACCGATATGTTTTCAGGATAATCGGAGCGATAGTGGAGGTAGTCGTTGGCATATTTCACGATGCCTCTCAAACCGAGACGTCCAAACTCTTCGCGGTAGGTGAGCTGTGAGAAGAAGTTGCGGTCCCACTCACGTCCCACATCGGTGTAGGTGTCAGACAGGCGCCGCACGATTCCGCCCGGCAGTCCGCGCACAGAGTTGAAATAATAGGTGTGCCACTGCAAGCCCTTCCAGAAGGCGCAACCTTCGATGCGGAACATCGTTATGTCCGAGTTGCGCCGCGTGCCTGTCGTGTCCTCATATTGCGTGTGGTAGGAGAAGGGATAGTTGCCCTTGGTGCGTGTGTAGGCGGCGTCAATAAAGCCCCAGTCCTTGTAGCTGCATGTTGCCGCCAGCTTGTGCGTGCCGAACGACCCGTTCTGGTAAGAGGCGGTGAGCGACGTAGAGTCGGGCCTGTGTGTGCGCAGATACACCGTCGATGCCGAAGCATATTCGGTGGCCATCATGAGCATCTCCGTCTTGTTGGCGTTGAAGAGCGACACGCTCTCCAGGGTTGTCAACGAATACTTGCCGAGATCCACGGTGCCGTTCTGCGCATTGGTTATGCGCACGCCATCGAGGTATACGCCCACATGCTGCGAGCCGAGCGACCTGACGTTTATGGTCTTCTGACCGCCCAGTCCGCCATAGTCTTTTATCTGCACACCAGCAAGATATTTCAGAGCGTCAGCCACCGAGCTTGACGGCAGTGCTTCTATCTGTGCCCGTGAGATGACCTGTTGCGGCGTGGTCTCACGCTTGCCCTTCACCACCACCTCTTTGATGTGGTATGTAGAGTCGGCATGCTGTCGCATGATCTGTGCATTGGCCGTCACGGCACATACAAGCAGGTTGATGACAAGGCACGTCATCAGGCAGTTTCTTCTCAATAATGTCATGTCTTATGATTTCTGTGTCCGTAATCCCGCAGACACCATGGTTGTCGTTACAGCAGTGGCAGGTCTTCTGACTTCGTCCTTAAGATAACACGGTCTTCCCAGACATTCAGCAAGACCTGTCCGAAACGGTCTTGCGTCCAGTGACACTGTCGGTTATCCTCATACAAAGGACACACAGCTACGGGTATAGTTGCAGACTCTCACTGCATTCCCATCTTAGCTCCTCCGCACCACAACGATGCGTGGAGAACCAAATGCTTTTGCAAAGATACACAGAATAAAGCATTCTGGCAAGATTTTCTTGCCGAATTACAGATTTATTTGTAATTTCGCGAGAGATAAACAAAAAAAGCAAACAATATGAACGAAACTCTTAACGTGCTTGAGACACGCCGCAGCGTGAGGGCGTTTGACCCGTCACGCATGCCTACAGACCAACTCATAAGTGAGGTGGTGAAAGCTGGCGAGTATGCGCCAACAGGCAGAGGAATGCAGTCGCCACGCATCGTGGTGATAACCAACAAGGCGGTGCGCGACCGTCTGTCACAGCTTAACGCCGAGGTCATGGGCGTAACATCTGACCCCTTCTACGGCGCACCCGTGATCTTGCTCGTGCTTGCCGACCGCAGCCGTCCCACATATCTTTATGACGGCAGCCTCGTGATGGGCAACCTCATGAACGCAGCTCATGCCGTGGGACTGGGCAGCTGCTGGATACACCGCGCACGCGAGGTGTTCGCTTCGGAAGAGGGCAAGCAGCTCCTCGCACAATGGGGCATCACAGGCGATTATGAGGGCATTGGCCATGTGGCGCTCGGCTATGCGCTTAACGAGCCGGCACAGGCAAAGCCACGAAAAGCCGATTACACCGTGTGGGTGAGATAAAACGCCACGAAAAAATCTATTCTCCTAAACATTCTATTTTCCTGAAAAGACAACAAGACCGTTATGACAAACAAGCTCAAACACGCAGTGGCCACGCTGGCCCTTGCTCTCTCTGCCGTGGCTAACGCTCAGTCTGGCGAGTGGATACGCATAAACCAGCTGGGCTACCTGCCGAAAGCCACGAAGGTGGCTGTGATGATGTGTGAGGACACGCCCGAGGTGAAGACGTTCGAGATAAGAGATGCTTTCACCGACAAGGTGGTGCTCTCTTCTGACAACGTCAGAGCCACGGGACCGCTCGGCAACATGAAGGCCACGTTTCGTCTGTGCTTCAGCACGCTCGACCTGCAAGGCACCTATTATATTAAGGTGGGCAACTGCCGCTCCGACGTGTTCCCGATAAACGGACAGGTCTATCACGGCACCGCCGATTTCACCTTGCGCTACATGCGACAGCAACGGTGCGGATGGAACCCATACATAAAAGACTTTTGTCACCAGAAGGACGGCATAATAAAGAACCATCCCACAAAGGAAGGACAGCACCTCGACGTGAGGGGAGGATGGCACGACGCCGCCGACCTGCTGCAATATACCACCACGTCGGCAAACGCCATCTACCAGATGATGTTTGCCTACATGCAGAACCCCTCAGCCTTTGCTGACCAGTATAAGGCTGACGGAACACCGGGCAGCAACGACATTCCTGACATCGTGGACGAGATCTACTGGGGACTGCAATGGCTCGACCGCATGAACCCGGAGAGGGGTGAGCTGTATAACCAGATTGCTGACGACCGTGACCATGTGGCTATGAAGCTGCCCAACTATGACCCTGCCGACTATGGATGGGGCAAGAACGCTGACCGACCGGTCTATTTTGTTGACGGCAAGCCTCAACAACGTGGCAAATACATGAACGCCACGATGGGAGCAGCAAGCACAGCGGGCAAGTTTGCGAGCGACTTCGCGCTCGGATCACAAATTCTCAAGCCCTTCTACCCCGAGTTTGCAGCAAAAATCGGGGCCAAAGCGAAGGATGCCTATCAGGTGGGCGTGGACAAGCCGGGCAACGCACAGACGGTGTCGGTGGTGTCACCTTACATCTATGAGGAGGACAACTGGGTGGACGACATGGAGCTGGGGGCCATGGAACTGTATCGCCAGACCGGCGACAAGAGCTATCTCTCACAGGCTGTAGAGTATGGTCGACGGGAGCCGTTCACACCATGGATGGGTGCCGACAGCGCACGCCATTATCAATGGTATCCGTTCATGAACATGGGCCACTATCAGGTGGCCAAGCTCACCGACAACAAGCGCCTGAAGGACGAGTTTGTGCGTAACCTGCGCACAGGCATAGAACGCACATACGAGCGCGGACGTAACCACCCGTTCCTCTGGGGCGTACCGGGCGTGTGGTGCTCAAACAACCTGACGACAGCCATGCTCACACAGTGTATCCTCTACAGACAGCTCACGGGCGACCGCACATACGAGGAGATGGAAGGCGCGTTGCGCGACTGGCTCCTCGGCTGCAACCCGTGGGGCACAAGCATGATCGTGGAGCTGCCTATGGGCGGCACCTACCCCACCCAACCACACTCGGGCTATGTGTACCTGAACAAAGGCACGACGACCGGCGGTCTGGTCGACGGACCGGTCTACGCTACAATCTTCGGTTCGCTACGGGGCGTGAGCCTGACAACAGGAGCACGGGCAGCAGAGGCACACAACTATGAGCTGTTCCAGCCTGGCGACGTGGTGTTCCATGACAACATGAGCGACTACAGCACCAACGAGCCGACCATGGACGGCACGGCGGCGCTCACCTTCCCGTTCTCTACATACGAGGCTGAGGGACGGGAGCAGACGGGCCTGGCTGAAGACAAGAACGTGTATGAACAGGAGGGTGGAATAATAAAGAGTGACCCTTCAAAGAAGAACATATCGCTGGTGTTCACAGCTGACGAGTGGGCCGACGGTGCCGACGACATCATTGCCACGCTGAAGAAGAACGACATCAAGGGTGCCTTCTTCTTCACAGGACGTTTCTTTGAGCTGCATGCCGACGTGGTGCGTCGTCTTGTGGCTGACGGCCATTATGTTGGCAGTCACAGCTATGGACATCTGCTCTATGCCCCATGGAACAACCGCGACTCGCTGCTCGTCACCAAGCAACAGTTTGTTGACGACATGATGAAGAGCTACGCCACGCTGGCTCAGTTTGGCATTACCAAGGACAAAGCGCCGTTCTTCATACCTCCTTATGAGTATTACAACTCTACAGTGTGCTCATGGGCGAAGCAGATGGGACTGCAAATCATCAATTTCACACCGGGCACAGGCACGAACGCCGACTACACCACTCCCGACATGAAGAACTATCGCTCAAGCGACACCATCATGAAGCGCCTCATGGCTTATGAGCATGACCACTCTCTCAACGGCCATCTGCTCATGGTCCATTTCGGCACGTCGCCACAACGCACCGACAAGTTCTATAAGCGTCTGCCGCAGATGATCAAGACTCTTAAACACAAGGGATATAAGTTCGTGCCTTTGAAAAAAAATCTTCTGGAATTGAAGAATGAAGAGTGAAAAAGTATCTTAAAGTCATCGTACCTCGGTCGGGGTACACATGTACCTCGGTCGGGGTACGCATGTACCTCGGTCGGAGTACGCATGTACCTCGGTCGGGGTACGATGACAATGTGGTTCATTTCAGAGAACAAGAGGGTTCATTTAATGGAACGAAAAGGTTCTTTTAATGGAACAAAAAACGCCACGGGTTGCATACAACAATTGTTGAGTGCAGCCCGTGGTTTTTATTTATAAAGGAATTGAACTTTTCCATTTATTAAATGCGAAAGTTCAGTTATATTATAATAATGTGGAAAAAATTGGTACACGCAAACTCGCTTCTATCGCTTCGTTAAAGCAATTTCTGCATAAGATTATGCAAATATAACGATTTTTGCTGAATGATGCAACGCTGAATAAAAATAAAATTATTTTGCAAGTTTCGATCAAGTGTAACGGAAATGAAAAACATGATACAAAAACGACAAAACTTAAAAGAAATGTAATGAAGCGTGAAAAGCCGTTAAATATGCCGTAAAACATATTGTGTTCGCACACACAGTCTTGATTTACATCATTTATTAGTGATTTTTCGAAAAACTTTCTTGCAAATTCTTTGAGAAAAACGATAAACATGCTACCTTTGCATTGTCAAAAAGAAACAACGAGAGTTCTTCTTGAAAAAGAGAACAAAGCTTCACAATGTTGACAGCAGGCCGTTGAAAACAGATGACAGGTCGTTGAAACGAAACGACAACAAAAGAAAGAAAAAAGATAGGTTTTTAGTTAGATATATTTCATTAGGTTTTTAGTTATTAGGTAAGTAAAGATTTTGGATTTAGGTTATTAGTAAATTGGTAATTTTAGGATTTCATTAGGATTTGGTTTTTTTAGGTTTTAAGATTGTTACAAAAATTTAGGTACACAGATTGATTGAACTCAAACGCAGGGCTAAGCCGTGAGGCTTTCGCCTTCTGGGTTGAGGGAAAGCCCGAAAGGGTAATCAACGAAAAGGCAACACAGCACTGACGATTGTCAGCCACTGAGTTGCCTTTTTCGTTTTTTCACCACTTGCTACATATTATTCGTCTTTTTACATTAATAATAAAGGAAAAACTCTTTTTATTAATGTAAAATGAGCCCATTCCGCGCTTTTTTTACTAATTTTGCAGCTGATTATGCCCAACAAGCAACGCAACAGTTGGTTAACGAGGTATAGAACGAAAGAAACAAATAAAAAATATACATAAACAGTATGGAATTAGCAAGCAAATACGACCCACAAGCAGTGGAGTCGAAATGGTATGAGTATTGGCTTGACAACAAGATGTTCAGTAGCAAGCCCGATGGACGCAAACCCTACACCGTGGTCATTCCGCCACCAAACGTGACGGGTGTGCTGCACATGGGACACATGCTCAACAACACAATTCAGGACATCCTCGTGCGCCGGGCACGAATGAAAGGCATGAACGCATGCTGGGTGCCTGGAACCGACCACGCTTCAATCGCTACAGAGGCTAAGGTGGTGAACCGTTTGGCTGAGCAGGGCATCAAGAAGCGCGACCTGACACGCGAGCAGTTTCTTGAGCATGCGTGGGACTGGACCAACGAGCACGGAGGCATCATCCTCAAGCAGCTCCGCCGTCTGGGTGCCTCATGCGATTGGGACCGCACAGCCTTCACCATGGACGAGAAGCGCTCAGAGAGCGTGCTCAAGGTGTTTGTAGACCTCTACAAGAAGGGCCTTATCTACCGTGGCTTGCGTATGGTCAACTGGGACCCGAAGGCACAGACCGTGCTCTCTACAGAGGAGGTGATCTACCGCGACGAGAAGAGCCACCTGTTCAACCTGCGCTACTATGTGGCTGATGCCGACACCAACCCCGTTGTGCCTACAGGCTGCGAGGGCGAGGTGCTGCACCAGGATGCTGACGGACGCTTCTATGCTGTGGTAGCCACAACACGTCCTGAGACCATCATGGGCGACACCGCCATGTGCATCAACCCCAAGGACCCGAAGAACCAATGGCTGCGCGGCCATAAGGTTATCGTGCCTCTGGTGAACCGCGTGATCCCTGTGATCGAGGACCGCTATGTGGACATAGAGTTCGGAACAGGCTGTCTGAAGGTTACTCCAGCACACGATGTCAACGACTACGCCCTTGGAAAGGCACATAACCTCGAGACCATCGACATCTTCAACCCCGACGGCACCATCTCTGAGGCTGCCGGCCTGTATGTGGGCATGGACCGCATGGATGTGCGCAAACAGATTGCTGAAGACCTGAAGGCTGCTGGCCTGATGGAGAAGATTGAAGACTATGACAACAAGGTGGGCTACTCGGAGCGCAACCAGGACACAGCCGTGGAGCCTCGTCTCTGCAAGCAGTGGTTCCTCTCGATGAAACACTTCGCCGACATCGCCCTGCCTCCAGTGCTCGAAGGCAAGATCAAGTTCCACCCCACAAAATATGTAACCACTTACCGCAACTGGTTGGAGAACATTCAGGACTGGTGTATCTCACGTCAGCTCTGGTGGGGACACCGCATACCGGCCTACTTCCTGCCCACAGCCGAAGGTGCAGAGGAGAAGTTTGTTGTGGCTCTGACCAAGGAAGAGGCTCTTGAGGAGGCTCACAAGATTGAGGGTTACGAGAACATCACTGCCGACCAGCTCACCCACGACGAGGACGCTCTCGACACATGGTTCTCATCATGGCTCTGGCCTATCTCTCTGTTCGACGGCATCAACAACCCCGGCAACGAGGAGATAAAATATTATTATCCCACCTCTGACCTCGTTACAGGTCCCGACATCATCTTCTTCTGGGTGGCCCGTATGATTATGGCCGGCGAGGAGTATATGAAGGATGTGCCCTTCCGCAACGTCTACTTCACAGGTATCGTGCGCGACAAGCTCGGCCGCAAGATGTCGAAGAGTCTTGGCAACTCGCCCGACCCCATCGGTCTGATTGAGAAATATGGTGCCGACGGCGTGCGCATGGGCATGATGCTCTCTGCTCCCGCAGGCAACGACATTCTCTTCGACGAGAGCCTCTGCGAGCAAGGACGCAACTTTAACAACAAGATCTGGAACGCCTTCCGTCTGGTGAAGGGTTGGCAGGTAGCCGACGGTGAGCAGCCCGAGGCATGCGCCATAGCAGCAAAATGGTTTGAGGCCAAGCTGAAACAGACCAACGCCGAGGTTGACGACCTGTTCTCAAAGTATCGTCTCTCTGAGGCCCTGATGGCTGTCTACAAGCTGTTCTGGGACGAGTTCTCAAGCTGGTACCTGGAGATGGTGAAGCCCGCTTACGGTTCACCCATCGACACGAAGACCTATGAGCAGACACTGGCCTTCTTCGAGACTCTGCTTAAGATGCTGCATCCGTTCATGCCGTTCATCACAGAGGAGCTGTGGCAGCACATCTACGACCGCAAGGACGGCGAGAGCATTATGCGTGCACAGCTCGACCTTGCCGCTCCCTCTGCCGATGACGACGCATTGGCTGCCGCCATCGAGAACGTGAAGCTCATCGTCAGTGGTGTGCGCACCGTGCGCAACCAGAAGAACATCCCCAACAAGGACGCTCTCACACTGCAGGTTGTCGGCAAGAACGACTTTGAGGCCTACACCTCTGTCATCACCAAGATGGCAAACCTTTCTGCCATCAACGTTGTGGCTGAGAAGGATCCCACCGCTTCGGCATTCATGGTAGGCACCGACGAGTTTGCCGTGCCTCTGGGCGACCTCATCGACGTGGCTGCCGAGATCGAGAAGCAAGAGGCTCAGCTCAAGCACCTCGAAGGTTTCCTCGCCGGTGTCAAGAAGAAGCTCGCCAACGAGAAGTTCGTGGCCCACGCTCCCGAGGCTGTTGTGGCTATGGAGCGCAAGAAGCAGAGCGACTCTGAGGAAAAGATTGCTGCGCTCAAGGAAAGCCTTGCTGCGCTCAAGGCAAATGCTTAAAGAGATAAAAGTTGACGGGTAACACGTCAACATGTCTATAACATTATCGTCCTCTCAAAAGGAAACCATAAGCCGAAAACAAGGCTCATGATTATCTTTTGGGAGGACGTTTTTTGTATGCAACATTTTTAAAAGGGAAGAAAGAGAAGCGTTACATATATGCAGTTTTGCAATTATCCACGTCAATATTGGTTAATTATCTTAAATCGTCATTCATTTTTTAACAAAATACTATTAACAAAGGAAAAAATGGCTTATCTTTGCCGATATGAAAAAAAGAACGATTTGGACAATAGCTGCAATCATGGGATTTTCCTTCATGGCGTTGCTCTACCTTCAGCTGAGATACATCCAGGAGATGGTGGACATGAAGAAGGAACAGTTCGATGAGTCGGTGAACAGAGCGTTGTATCAGGCATCACGCAATCTGGAACTCAACGAGACATTGAGGTATCTGGAGAAAGACGTGAACGAGACGGAACGACGCGCTTTCCGCCGCGACTCTGTAGGCACACGCTCAAAGACACCTGACGGGTCTATTCAGCAGTCGCACCAATATTCGGTCATGGGCAAAGACGGCACCATCTATTCGTCGTTTGAGCTTAAGACGATATCGGTGAAGCCATCGCAGATGCCCAAGGCCATGATCCTGCACACCGACAAGAACTCGCTGTCGGAGGCATCGAAATCGTTGCAGGAGATTGTGAAGAACCGTTACGTCTACCAAAAAGCGCTGCTCGACGAGGTTGTCTACACCATTCTCTATTCGGCATCGGACAAGCCGCTGAAAGAGCGCATCAACTTTAAGTTGCTTGACCAAGACCTCAAGGCAGAGCTGATGAACAACGGCATCAACATTCCGTACCATTTCACCGTGTCCACACAAGACGGTCGTGAGGTCTACCGCTGTCCCGAATATTCGGACGAAGGCGAGGAGTTTACCTATTCGCAGGTTCTCTTCCGCAACGACCCACAGTCGAAAATGGGTGTCGTGAAGGTACACTTCCCTGAGATGCACGCTTACATCTTCTCGTCTGTGAGGTTCATGATCCCGTCGGTGGCGTTCACAATCGTGCTGCTCATAACGTTCCTCTTCACCATCGTCGTGATCTTCCGTCAGAAGCGTTACACAGAGATAAAGAACGACTTCATAAACAACATGACGCATGAGCTGAAGACACCTATCGCCAGCATCTCCCTGGCGGCACAGATGCTCAACGACAACAGCGTGCCGAAGAGCGAGACCATGCTCAAGCATCTCGGCGGCGTTATCTACGACGAGTCGAAACGTCTGAGATTCCTTGTTGAGAAGGTGCTACAGATGTCGATGTTTGACCGCAAGAAGGCTGTGTTCAAGAAGAAGAAGCTCGACCTCAACGAGATGGTTGAGAACATCGCAAACTCGTTCACCTTGCGTGTGGAACACACAGGCGGCAAGATATACACAGAGATAGAAGCCATCGACTCAACGATCTATGTCGACGAGATGCACTTCCAGAATGTCATTAACAACCTGCTCGACAACGCGGTTAAATATCGCAAACCCGACAAGCCTGTCGACATCTACATACGCACATGGAACGATGACACGCATCTTTATCTATCCATACGCGACACAGGCTTGGGCATAAAGCGCGACAACCTTAAGAAGGTGTTTGATAAGTTCTACCGCGTTCACACAGGCAACGTGCATGATGTCAAGGGCTTTGGCCTCGGTTTGGCTTACGTCAAGAAGATCGTCATCTTACACCAGGGCGACATCTCGGTAGAGAGCGACCTCGGCAAGGGCACGAAGTTTACAATCAAGCTGCCCGTGATCAAGGACGAATAGGACATTGTAAAAGAAAAAAGACATATTAGGAAAAAGACATAAACAAAAGAGATAATCGAGAACAAACAATTCGACAAGAAAGTATTTAAAAGAGAATTATTAAACATTAAATATCAAACATTAAACATTATAAGATTATGGACGAGAAATTGAAAATTCTGTTGTGCGAGGATGATGAGAACTTGGGTATGCTTCTTCGCGAGTATCTGCAAGCTAAAGGCTACACGGCAGAGTTGTGCCCCGATGGCGAGGCTGGTTTCAAAGCTTTCATGAAAACCAAGTTTGATATCTGTGTGCTCGACGTGATGATGCCTAAGAAGGACGGCTTCACGCTGGCTCAAGAGATTAGACAGTCGAACGCAGAGATGCCTATCATCTTCCTCACGGCAAAAACGCTTAAGGAAGACATCCTGGAGGGCTTCAAGCTTGGCGCCGACGACTATATAACCAAGCCGTTCTCTATGGAAGAGCTTGTGCTGCGCATTGAGGCAATCCTGCGCCGTGTTCGCGGCAAGAAGAACAAGGAGAGCTCGGTGTACCACATCGGACGCTTCGTGTTCGACACACAGAAGCAGCTGCTCTCTATCGGCGACAAGCAGACAAAGCTCACAACCAAAGAGAACGAACTGCTGGCTCTGCTCTGCAGCCACGCCAACGAGATCTTGCAGCGCGACTTTGCATTGAAGACCATCTGGATTGATGACAACTACTTCAACGCTCGCTCTATGGACGTTTACATCACCAAGCTGCGCAAGCACCTGAAAGACGACGACCAGATTGAGATCATCAACATCCACGGCAAGGGCTACAAGCTCATCACACCTGACGAGGAATAAGAAAAGCAAAGCTACCCAAAGAGCCATTAAAGCCGTTTTAAACGGTAAAAACGGTAAAACGGAGAAACCGTTAGAACGGGAAAGCTTTTACAACGGGTGGCTTTTCACACAACAATAACTTAAAGAAAAACCGCAATAGGGTTGGTTCCCTACTGCGGTTTTTCTTTTTATAAGTAGGTGTTCAAAATTAATTTAAATGATTCTATGCTCTATTTTGGTCTGGATGTTCAGCTCCGAAGAGGGAGTGTAGCGGGCTACACGACCGATGAGAGCTGGGCATACGGACCAAAAGAGGGCGTAGAGGCATTTGAAAGCATAACCTTTTTTATTAGATTCATATATGCGATTAATTTTGAACACCTACTTATTCTTATGCTTTTATATTCTTATGCTTTTGCTTTTGAAGACCAGATTGCTTAAATGCCATTTACAACCTTATGCAGCTGCTCACCGAGACCAATGGTGTAGCCTTGTGATATGAACACCACACGGTTGAAGGTGTCAGCAATGATGAACACAGGCATCTGGTCAGGGTTCTGAAGCTTCATCTCCTTGGCTATTTGCTTACGGATAGCGCCATCCTTGTCGATGCCAAACATCACGGTTGACGGAAGGTTGCCAAACTCGGCTGCGTTAAATTTCTTGGCATCGGCATCGTTGGCAAAGAGCAACAGCATGGGACGGCCCCATTTCTCAAGCTCGGTGCGCATCTTTTCGATGTCATGCAACGCATGATTGGTAGGCTCCTGCCCCACTCCAACGAGTCCTACGACAAAATAGCCGCGGCCAGTCTGCGACAAGATGCTCACGCTCTTGCCATCCTTCTCAAACATCGACTCACTGTTAAACGAGCCAATGACGCTGACAGCGGTTTGACTGGTACGCATCTCAAGCGGCAGCGTTGTTGTGGTGTTGGCCTTAAGGTCAAATATCTGGTTGGTTGCCAGCACGCTACCGTCAGCAAGACGTGTACCTGTTGTGAGAAGATACTTACCCTCATCAAGGTCAATGCCGCTCTTAAAGGTGTTTGCCCATGTTGAACCTTCACCCATGTCGGCCTGGCCCTCCTCAAAGTTGAGCAGCTGTGTCACACCGTCAACGATCTTGCTCAGCGTGAAATGGTTATAATATTTAGGATTGTCGAGCACCTTTGTAGGCTTATAGGTGAGTACCAGCTTGCCTTGTGGCGCGTTCTTATGCTCTTTGACAGCAGTAAACGACACGTCCTTCCACTGTCCGTCCTGCTTATACTGCACCTTCGATGTCACCTCATCCTTTCGAGCCTCTATACCTATGCTTCGTGCAGCGTCAACAAAGAAGATGTCGCGTGAACGGGTGTCGGTAAGACGTGCCTTGAGCGCTCCCATAGGTGTCTGCGCAATCTTAAGAGCCAGACTGTCGGTAGACACGCGAAGGTTCTTGTTCATCCACTCTACAAGAGCAAGCGGATTCTTACGGAACGCAGGTGCCTGCTTGGCAAAATATTTTGCCAGCTGGTTCTTGAACGGCGCGATGATAAGCTCGTTCTCCACACGCGGACCCACCTGGTCGCTCGCCGCCGTGAAATTGTCTTCAAGGATGTCGGTTGTTATGTCGCGGAAGTCCTTATCGCTAAGGGTCTTGAAAAGAGCGATCACACGAGGCATGTTGTCAGCATGACGGCTGACGAAAGAGGTTATGACCTCATGGTTTCCACGCGACTTGACAATAAACTCGGCTGCTTCAGGACAGATCTTCTTTGCCTCATCAAGCGTGAGGAAGGTAGATGTGTAAGCCTTGCGCAACGAGTCTTCATAAGCGAAACGCTTGTCGTTAACGGCACGCTGCTCTGGTGTGACAGCTGGCAGGATGGTATTTTCTGCGGGAGGCGTAACGTCGAGCGTGTCATGCAACAGAGCCGCATCTTTCATATCGTGATTGAGCGTTATGCGCGCGTTCTTGTCCTTTCCGAACGCCACTTTAGCGAAACCATAACGTCCGCCTTTTGATGCCCACACCATCATGTCGCCGTTTCCGGCAGAGATGTCTGTATGACCCAAGGCATCGGCATATTTTGTGGCAACGGTGCAAAACTCGGCATAGTTGTAAATCTTGAAATCTACACGCGCATTGCTTACCGCTGAGCCGTCAACGTTGACGACAGCAATGTTTATCTTGCTGCAAGGAGCATAGTTGCTGATGAGGTTTATCTCGGTAAAATTGGTAGCGCGAAGCATCACCTCCTCGGGTCCGGCATAATCGCCAAACACCTTGGTGTGCATGAGCATGGCACGCGAAGCAGGAGCATTGAACCATCCGAGGTTAAGCACAGGCTCTGGCTCGCAGGCACCGAGGAAATACCATTTGCCATCGGCCCAAGCCTCCACCCATGCGTGGTTATCGTCGGTGTGTGCCCAGCGCGGTGTGTAGACCTGACGGGCTGGAATGCCGACAGCACGCAAGGCGGCCACGGTGAACGTGCTCTGCTCACCGCAACGGCCTGTGGCTGTGCGCACGGTGGCAAGGGGTGCAGACGTGCGTGCGTCAGACGGTTGATATGTCACCTTCTCGTGGCACCAGTGGTTAACCTCAAGAATGGCATCATACATGCTCTTGCCCTTGACCCTGTCTTTCAGTTCGCGGTAGAAAACGGTGCGTGACGAGTCGAGCGGCTCGTTGTTAACACGAAGCGGCAGCACAAAATGGCGGAACAACAGTTCGGGGACGTTCTTGCCCCACGTCATCTCTTCTCTTGCCGTGAGCGTGGCCTTGACGTTGTCAAGATAGAAGCTTGTAGGATAGTCGGTCACATCGGCAAGCGGCATGTAGGCATACAGAAACTCAAGAGCCTCTGTCTGCTCAAGCGTGGGCTTGAGGCTCTTGGTGTCAAAAAACTGCTTGCCCACTGTCTGCATGCGGTTTTTGAACACACTCTCGACCTTGTTGCGGTAAGGCGTGTCGGTGATGAAATGGTTGTCGCTCCATGCTCCAAGACACGTTGTGGCAAAGAGAAGCGACAGAAAGATTTTTTTCATATAACGATTTGGTGATTGGTTGGTAAAAAGAGTGAAAAAAAGGGAAGCAACATGTTTGGTGTTCGCTTCCCTTTTCCGTTCATCAGACGTTTGTAAAGGGTGTCAAACCCGAAACGCGTCTTGGTATTGTTTCTTATTTTAAGTCGATTTTCTCTACTCGTCTCTCATGACGACCGCCCTCAAACGTGGTGACAAAGAACTCGTCCATGATCTTCTCGGCTGTCTTGTTGTCAACAAAACGGCCTGGCATCACGAGCACGTTGGCATCGTTATGCTGACGGATGAGATGAGCGATCTCAGGCATCCATGCCAAACCGGCACGCACACCGTTATGCTTGTTGAGCGTCATGCTGATGCCCTCGCCGCTACCGCAGATGCCGATACCGGGATAAACCTCACCACTCGTTATGCCCTCTGCAAGAGCATGTCCGAAGTCGGGATAGTCGCAGCTCATGTCGCTATATGTTCCATAGTCTTTGTAGGGATAACCGTGCGACTCAAGATACTGAATCACAAATTTCTTCAATGCGAAGCCTGCGTGGTCGCAAGCAATGCCGACTGTCTTTATCTCCATAAGCGTTAATGTTTAGAAGTAAATAGGTTTTCAATTAAGCAGGCCATGCTGACGCGCTATGCTTCAGCACAGCCCACCTTTAATAATTATCTCTTGATGCGCAGCTTTTGTCGCTGCTCATGTTTTTTCTGACATCTGGGTTCTTTTTCAGAACTCACGTTTATTTTCCGATGAAAGCCTTTACCTGCTTGTACACGTTCTCAGCTGTGAAGCCGAGCTTCTCGTCGAGCACCTTGAAAGGAGCTGAGAAGCCAAACGAGTTGAGACCGTAAACGGTGCCGTTGGCACCTACAAGACCCTCAAGGGTGACGGGCAGACCAGAGGTGAGACCGAAGATCTTTGCACCCTGTGGCAAGATGCTCTCCTGATACTCTTTCGACTGTGTGCGGAACAGACCCTCAGAAGGAACGCTGACGATGCGCACCTTGATGCCTTCGTTGCGAAGCAGCTCGCTACCAGCCACGAGGGTAGACACCTCTGAGCCAGAAGCAAGAAGGATAACGTCGTAGTCGGCATCAGAACCTTTCACGACATACGCACCCTTGCGTGCCTCCTCATAATCGTTGCCCTCGGGCAGACTTGTTACGTTCTGACGAGAGAAGATGAGAGCTGTAGGTGTGGCCATGTTCTCGACAGCCATCTTCCAGCACACTGTTGCCTCGTCGGTGTCGGCAGGACGGAACACGCGGACAGAGTCTTGACCGCTGTGGTTCTTCAACTTCTCCATGAGACGGATCTGTGCCTCCTGCTCCACGGGCTCGTGGGTGGGACCATCCTCGCCTACACGGAACGCATCGTGTGTCCAGATAAACTTGATAGGTACCTGCATGAGAGCAGCCATGCGGATGGCGGGCTTCATATAGTCGGAGAACACAAAGAATGTGCCGCAAGCGGGGATAACGCCACCGTGCAGATACATGCCTATGCAGACGCAGGCCATGGTGAGCTCGCTCACACCTGCCTGGAAGAACGCGCCAGAGAAATCGTCGTAACGCATGTCCTTTGTCTTCTTCTGGAAGCCATCGGTCTTGTCAGAGTTGCAGAGGTCGGCAGAAGAGCACACCATGTTGCCCACCTGCTCTGCAAGCACACCAAGACAGTTGGCAGAAGCAACACGCGTAGCAGCATCACGAGGCTGCACGAGAGCGCTCCAGTCGACCTTAGGAGCATCGCCTGAGAACCACTGCTTCATGAGCTCTGCTTTCTCAGGATTGTTCTTACGCCACTCTTCCTCAGCAGCATGACGTGCAGCCACGATGGTGCGCAGTTCAGCGTTACGCGCATCGTAGAGAGCCTTCACGTCGTCAAACACAACGAACGGGTCGTTAACATCGCCACCAAGATTCTTCACCGTGTTCACATAAGCATCGCCACCGAGTGGTGCGCCGTGTGTCTTCACGTTACGCTCGTAGCTGCTGTTGTCGGCCTTGCGTGCGCCCTTACCCATCAGTGTGTGGCCGATGATAAGTGTAGGACGGTGCTCCTCCTTGCCGGCAAGGATCAGAGCGGCACGAATCTCGTCGGGGTCGTTGCCGTTTATTGTCAGCACGTTCCATCCCCATGCGCGATATTTCTGCTCGGTGTTCTCGTTCATCACCACGTCACACTCGGTAGAGAGCTGTATCTCGTTGGCATCGTAGAACATGATAAGGTTGTTCAGATGCAGCAGGCCGGCAATGCGTCCTGCACCCTGAGAAATTTCTTCCTGAATGCCGCCGTCAGAGATGTAAGCATAGATCTTATGCTGCATCATTGTGCTTCCGAGGCGTGCCTCAAGGAATTTCTCTGCAATGGCAGCACCCACAGCGAAGGTGTGTCCCTGTCCGAGAGGGCCTGACGTGTTCTCGATGCCGCGTGCGATGTCGCGCTCAGGATGTCCAGGCGTCACCGAACCCCACTGACGGAACTGCTTCAGCTCCTCGATGGTGAATTTGCCTTGAAGGGCCAAGGCCGAATAGAGCATCGGCGACATGTGTCCCGGGTCAAGGTAGAAACGGTCACGGCCTTCCCATGTAGGATTCTCTGGGTCGTAGGTTAAAAACTCGGAGAAAAGTACATTAATGAAATCCGCACCGCCCATAGCACCTCCAGGATGTCCAGACTTAGCTTTCTCAACCATCGATACAGCAAGGATTCTTATGTTGTCTGCTGCATGATTCATTAATTCCTTATTGTTCATGTCTTGTATTTAGTGTTAAAATAGAACTATTTAAAATCTTATTCGTAAATTTGGGATGTCATGGTTAATTTCTTTTAGCAGAGACGAATACTTCTTTGGTAAGATGAAGCTTCTTTTGTTGGGGTGATGCCTCTTTTACGGAAATGAGGTCTATTTTTTATGCCAAGAAATCTATTTAGTGCAAAGATAGTGATATTAGTTGGATTAGTTTAATTTTTGAATATGTTTTTTGACAAAACTGTTATTTTTTTATTCATCATCAATAAAAAACGCAAAGAAAAAGTCGGCCTTGCCGTTAAGCAGACCGACTTTATATTGTTTTTCTCTAAAACGATGTAAGAGAAACAGAGCTTTTATTAGCAAATTTTGCGTGAGCCGTCACCGATGACAACATCAATAACCTTTGGCTCCTTGCCATATTTGGCTGAATATTTTGCCTTTGCGTCAGCGATGAACTGATCATATAGCTCCTCTTTCACGAGGTTGATGGTGCATCCACCGAATCCGCCGCCCATGATGCGGCTACCGGTAACGCCATTCTCCTTGGCGATGTCGTTAAGGAAGTCGAGCTCCTCGCATGACACCTCATACTCCTTGCTCAGACCTTCGTGGGTCTCATACATCTTCTTGCCTACGGTCTCATAGTCGCCAGCGTTGAGGGCGTCGCACACTGCGAGCACACGGTCTTTCTCGCCGAGCACGAAGTGAGCGCGCTTGTAGTCTTCCTCACTAACCTCACCCTTTACAGCCTCGAGCTGCTCCCATGTGCAGTCGCGGAGAGTCTCAAACTTGGCATCGGGATACTTTGCAGCAATGTGCTTGACAACGTTCTCACAGCTGTTGCGGCGGTCGTTGTAAGGAGAGCCGGCAAGCTCATGCTTCACGCAAGAGTTGAGGAGCACCAGTTTGTAGCCAACGGGCTTGAAGGGGAAATATTCGAACTCGCGGCTGCGGCAGTCGAGACGCATGAGGCATCCTTCCTTTCCAAAGACGCTTGCGAACTGGTCCATGATTCCGCAGTTCACGCCACAATAGTTGTGCTCTGTAGCCTGGCCGGCAAGCACCATATCCCACTTGCTCACCTTGTTGTCACCGAAGAGGTCGTTGAGAGCATAAGCGAAGCAGCTCTCAAGGGCAGCCGATGAAGACATGCCTGCACCGAGAGGCACATCACCGGCAAAGGCTGTGTTAAAACCCTTCACGTCGACACCGAGCTTGCGCATCTCCTGCACCATGCCGTAGATGTAGCGTGCCCAGCTTGCGCGAGGACCATTGGGATCGTCAACCTTAAACTCGACACGGTCTTTCAAATCTATCGAATAGCACATCACGGTGTTTGTGCCATTAGGACGAACCTCGGCCATGATGCCACAGTCTACTGCACCGGGGAATACGAATCCACCGTTATAGTCGGTGTGCTCACCGATGAGGTTAATACGTCCTGGCGATGCATATATGTTACCTGTCTTTCCGTCAAAATGTTTGATAAAACGACTTCTTACGAATTCTATGTCCATAATGATAGTTTTTTTAATGATTAAAAAGATTGTTAAAATAGAATTGCCCTTTGGCGCATCTTCAACAGAAAGCGCCAAGGGACAAAACGGGTTTTCGGTTAAATTATTCTACAGGAATGTCGGTGTTTACATTCTTGCAACCAACGAGGCTGTAGTAGAGAATGTAGGCAAGCATGGCAATAACGAGCCAGTAGCTTGCGATGTAGCCGGCGTTGTTGGCGATGAGGTTCTGGATGAACGGCATGATACCACCACCCACAACCATGGTCATGAAGAGACCAGAAGCAGCTGCTGTGTACTTGCCAAGGCCCTCAACAGCGAGGTTGAAGATGCCGCCCCACATCACTGATGTGCAAAGACCGCAGAGCACGATGAACAGACACTTGACAGGAATACCTGCCGTCATGATGAAACCGTCAGAAACGCTATAAGCGGGCATGCTCATTGTGAGGTCGCTGGGCAGGAAGATGGTGATAAGCAACAGAACGATGGCTGTTGTGGTCACGAACAGCATCTGAGCACGTGTTGACACCTTGCCACTGATGATAGAGCTTGAAAAACGTCCTACAAGCATCAGCATCCAGTAGATGGCAGCGATAGCGCCACCGATGGCGGCACCATTGGCAAGACCCACACCACCTGCCGACTCGGGCTGTGCCAGATAGAAGGTGAGCTGTGAAGGAATGCCGACCTCAATACCAACATAGAAGAAGATGGCGATGATGCCAAGCAAGGTGTGACGGAAATTGAGCGGTGAGTGCTCCATAACTTCCTTTTTCTCGCCTGCCTTCTGAAGATGGGGCTCAGGAATGGTTGCGAAAGCAATAATGATGATAGACACGGCGAACACGCCCATAGCGATGAACAGCAGAGGTGACACGTCGCTCATGGCTGTGTCCTTGGTAACGCTACCGATAAGAGCACCCACGAAGAGCGGTGTAAGGGTTGCAGAGAGCGAGTTGAGCGAGCCACCGGTCTGGATGAGCTGGTTACCGCGGTTGCCGCCACCACCAAGCAGGTTAAGCATGGGGTTAACAACGGTGTTGAGCATGCAAACGCAGAAGCCGCAGATGAAAGCACCGAGCAAGTAGATGATGAGGTTGAGCATCACAGGCTGTCCGCCAACGGTGAAGACTGCGGTGTCGGCACCAACAATGCTTGACACATACTGCACGCCAAGGCCGATAAAGCCGACAGCCATTGCCAAAATAGCAGTTTTCTTGTAACCAATCTTTGTCAACATGATGCCTGCGGGGATACCCATAAAGAGGTAAGCGAGGAAGTTCATCATGTTGCCCATCATTCCTGCCCATGAGTACTGGTTACCCCAAATGAGGCCGAAAGGTGCTGCAAGATTTGTCACAAAAGAAATCATTGCGAAGAGGAACATCATCACGATGATAGCAATGATGCTGCTCTGTGTTTTAGAAGTATTTTCCATTTTTTGTTTTATGATTTAGTTATATTAATTGATTTTTATTGTCAGAGTTGGTGGTCAAATGATAAAAACAAAAGTTGCAGTAGACTTGTTGCAGTGGATTGTCATTATGGGGTTATCCTTGCATAAATGCGGGGCAACCGTGAGGATTGTTCAAAAAGAACGCCCATACGGATGCCCTACAATTCGTTTTATTGTCAAATATTATTATGTGTTTTCATCATGAGCTTAGACCCGTTGTTATTTTTCAACACCAAACTTATAAACTGTCTTCTGTGTGTATTGCTCACCTGGCTTAAGAACCACAGACGGGAAATAAGGATGATTTGGCGAATCGGGGAAATGTTGTGCCTCAAAGCAGATAGCGCTTCTGCGTGGGAAGGTGGCACCGTGCTGTCCCTTGTAACCGTCAGCCCAGTTGTCTGTGTAGACCTGAACGCCAGGCTCGGTTGTGAATACCTCCATGGTGCGTCCGCTAACGGGTTCTGTAATCTTGGCAGCGAAGCTCAGTTCGCTCTCTTCTTTCTTGTTCAACACGAAGCAATGGTCGTAACCTGCTCCGTTCTTTATCTGCTCGTTGTCGGCATCGATGTCTTGACCCACGGTCTTGGGCTTACGGAAATCGAACGGCGTGCCTTTCACGAATCTAATCTCACCTGTAGGTATAGATGTCTCATCGATAGGCAGATAATAGTCGGCGTTTATCTCACAAACCAAGTTATCGATTGTCGGTGTCGGATCTGCAATGCCGGCCAAAGAGAAGAATCCATGACTTGTGAGGTTGATCACTGTCTTCTTGTTGGTTGTGGCCATATAGTCGATGCTCAACTCGTTATCGTCATTGAAAGCATAAACCACAGTCACTCTCACCTCGCCCGAAAAACCTTCCTCGCCGTAGGGGCTGACATATTTGAGCACCAGCGTGTGGTCGTTCATCTGAAGTGCATCCCACACCTTGGCGTTAAAGCCTTTTTTGCCACCATGCAAGCAGTTGGGACCATTGTTGATGGGCAAGCTATACTCTTTGCCGTGCAGCTGGAACTTGCCTTTACAGATGCGGTTGCCATAACGTCCTATCAACGTAGAGAGATAAGGCTCTGGCGACTCCACCACATCTTTTATGTTGTCGTGTCCTTGAATCACATTGGCATGTTTTCCATCTTTGTCGGGCACCATGATAGCCACAATTGCTCCGCCATAGTTGGTAATGGCAACCTCGTTGCCTTCATTGTTCTTGAGGATGTAAAGGTCTGTGGCCTTTCCATCTATAGTGGCCTGAAAATCTTCTCGTCTCAGGCCACAGAGATTTGCTGTGTCTGCAGTATTCGTCATAACCATAAAGTTTTTAGTTACATTATGCTCTTGCAAAGTAAATAAAAAAAAATTAAAGCCACAAAAGAAATGTGTAAAAATGTTTTTCTGTCACAGTTAAAAACAGTTAACAATAAAATACGTCAACTATGCTCGGCTAATATAATAAGGTATAGACGTATCTTTTGTCAAAGCAAAAGCGAACGGCATGCTCAAAAAAACGGCAAAAATGAGTTTTTGCAGAAAATTATAGGCATAAGATTTGGCGTAAAAGGAAAAATACATTATCTTTGCATCCGAATTTAGAAAGGCCTCTTTCAAAAGTTCTGCAAGGCCGATATGGCTCAGTTGGTAGAGCAACGCATTCGTAATGCGTGGGTCCCCGGTTCGAGTCCGGGTATCGGCTCAAATGATAACCTTGCGATAATAGCTCAGTTGGTAGAGCACTAGCTTCCCAAGCTGGGGGTCGCGGGTTCGAGCCCCGTTTATCGCTCCTTAGCGTAAACATTTGACAATCATAAAGAAACGAAAAATAGCAACCGATTTTTAGTTGCTATTTTTCGTTTCTTACAGTTTACGGATTAGCATCTCAGAAGCTATAAGAAGCTCATAAAGCTATATTTTCGTACCCTCTTTCGTACCCGAATCCATAGCCCAATTTGTTACCGAATTTGTTGCCGAATTCGTAAGCCTAACATGTAGCTTATTGACCGTCAACAAACTTAACGGCCAATAAGCGACATCGTTATTATTTCTTCTCCTTGGTAGCCGAATCTTGTGCGGCATCTGTCATCTCGCCTTCAATATAAAGACGCACCATGCTGGGATCACCGTTTGTACGAACGGTAACCATCTTCTTAAAATGACCAGGATAGAGACCGCGACCTTTGTATGTGACCTTTATCTCACCCTTCTCACCCGGACGGATGGGAGCCTTTGTGTATGTGGGTATTGTGCAGCCACAACTGCCTATGGCCTGGTTGATGATGAGCGGACTTTTGCCCACGTTTGTGAATGTGAACACACACTTCTGTGTAGAATTTGTCTCGGAGAATGTGCCAAAATCGTGTGTGGTCTTCTCAAACTTTATAGACGGACCATCTGTCTTAGGCTTGGCCTGCTGCGCCATTGCCAACGTAACGGTGGCAAGACACATAACTATGAAAGATAAAAATTTTTTCATGTTTTCGGATGTTTAATTGTCTTTTGTATCTGATATTAGCTGCAAAGGTAACGAAAGTTTTGATTGCATACTTTTAAAGCCCTATTATTTTGCAATAATTAACTGTAGATGCCGTTTCTACACGACATATTGGCTTCAAAGGAACGCAAGAAGAACAGAGATTGCTGTGCAAAAGCAACAAAAAAAAATGGCTATATATGAAAAATAAATTTGGCTATTTGGCGCAAACACTATAACTTTGCAGTTGGTTTGCATAAAATTTGGAAACAAAATAAAAAAACATACACATTATTTATAATATATGTACAGAACAAACACTTGTGGAGAGCTTCGACTCTCTGACGCCGGCAAGAACGTGACACTTGCCGGATGGGTACAGCGTGTAAGAAAGATGGGCGGTATGATCTTTGTAGACCTGCGCGACCGCTACGGCATTACACAGCTGGTTTTCAACGAGTCTGACGACAGCGAGCTTTGCGCACGCGCCAGCAAACTGGGACGCGAGTTTTGCATCCAGGTTGTAGGCGAGGTTAGTGAGCGTGAGAGCAAGAACAACGCTCTGCCCACTGGCGACATCGAAATTTTGGTAAAGGAGCTTAACATCCTGTCAAAGAGCGCCACACCTCCGTTCACCATCGAGGACAACACCGACGGTGGCGATGACATACGCATGAAGTATCGCTACCTTGACCTGCGCCGTCCTACCGTACGCAAGAACCTTGAGCTACGCCACAAGATGACCATTCTTATCCGCAACTTCCTCGACCAGCAGCAGTTTATTGAGGTGGAGACACCTATACTTATTGGTAGCACACCTGAGGGAGCACGCGACTTTGTCGTGCCTTCACGCATGAACCCCGGTCAGTTCTACGCTCTGCCACAGAGCCCCCAGACCCTTAAGCAGCTGCTCATGGTGAGCGGTTTCGACCGTTACTTCCAGATAGCAAAATGTTTCCGCGACGAGGATCTTCGCGCTGACCGTCAGCCCGAGTTTACACAGATCGACTGCGAGATGTCGTTTGTTGACCAGGACGACGTGATCAACCTGTTTGAGGACATGGCCCGTCACCTGTTCAAGGAGATTCGTGGCGTGGAGCTGCCTGCCAAATTGCAGCAGATGACATGGCATGAGGCCATGCGCCGCTTCGGTAGCGACAAGCCCGACTTGCGTTTCGGCATGGAATTTGTCGAGCTGATGGATGTTTTGAAGGGCACAGGCACGTTCTCGGTGTTCGACAGCGCTGCTTACATTGGCGGTATCTGCGTTCCCGGCTGCGCCAACTATACCCGCAAGCAGCTTGACCAGCTCACCGACTTCGTGAAGCGTCCACAGGTAGGCGCCAAGGGCCTTGTATATGTCAAGTTCAACGCCGACGGCACCGTGAAGAGCAGCATCGACAAGTTCTACTCACCCGAGGTGCTTCAGCAGCTCAAGGAGAAGATGGGCGCCAAGGACGGCGACCTCGTACTCATTCTCAGCGGCGACAACGCCAACAAGACCCGTGTGCAGCTCTGCACCCTGCGTCTTGAGATGGGCGACCGCCTCGGTCTGCGCGACAAAAACAAGTTTGAGTGTCTGTGGATTATCGACTTCCCTCTGTTCGAGTGGAGCGACGAGGAGCAGCGACTCATGGCAACACACCACCCCTTCACCATGCCTAACCCCGACGACATCCCTCTGCTTGACGAGCATCCTGAGCAGGTTCGCGCCAAAGCTTATGACTTTGTGTGCAACGGCATAGAGGTAGGCGGCGGCAGCCTCCGTATCCATGACTGCGACCTTCAGGAGAAGATGTTCCAGATTCTGGGCTTCACACCTGAGCGCGCCATGGCACAGTTTGGCTTCCTCATCAACGCCTTCAAGTATGGAGCACCTCCTCACGCCGGCCTGGCGTTCGGTCTCGACCGCTTTGTGTCAATCATGGCTGGTCTCGACTCTATACGCGACTGCATAGCCTTCCCGAAGAACAACAGCGGACGCGACGTTATGCTTGATGCACCTTCGGTTCTTGACCCCAAACAGCTTGAGGAACTGCATCTAAGTGTTGACGCAAGTCAAGAAAACGCGTAAAACTGTTGACTGATAGCCGTTTGCAGCGCTTTTTGTCATAAATAATGTTGGATTGTTTAAAAATTAGTTGTAATTTTGCAACTATCAAAGGTTGAATAGTTAGAAATTAACGATATCAGCCAAGATTAATTTACTAAATTATGACAGAAAAGAAAGCGACAACAAAAAAGACTACCGCAGCTAAGGCTACAACAAAGACTGCAACAAAGGCAACAGCAGCAAAGAAGACCGCTGTAAAGAAAGTAGCAGAAGTGACAATCAACGCCGAGAGCGTAGGCTTCCGTGCAGGTGACGTTTATCAGGCTCTTGCAGCAGCAGAGAAAGCTCTCACCGTGGCTGAGATTGCAAAGAACGCTAAGATTAGCAAGGAAGAGGCTTACCTCGGTATAGGTTGGCTCTTCAAAGAGGGCAAAGTGAATGGTGAGGAAGGCCTCATCGCACTGGCATAACAGGTTCTATTAAGAATGAGATATAAAAAAGAAGACTAAAGCGGCTCGTTTGTCTAAACGAGAGTTTTAGTCTTCTTTTTTTATGCATTTTTTTGTAAGATTTTTGTTCCCTATTCAAAAAAATTGTATCTTTGTAAAATCTTTATGCTTGTGTATCGAAGAAACTGAGAATTCTGCATACATTAGCATTTCAGAGACAAAAGAAGCAAACTCTCTGTAAACACAAGACATAAAAACACATATTTTTATTTATCAGAAAATCATTTACATTTATGGCTCATACAAGCAATCATTTGGTGATAATGGCAGGTGGTGTAGGCAGCAGAATATGGCCTATGAGTACCAGTGACCGCCCCAAGCAGTTTATCGACATGCTTGGCGTAGGGCGTTCGCTCATTCAGCTCACATACGACCGTTTTGAAGGAGTGTGTGCGAGCGAGAACGTGTGGGTAGTGACCAACAAACAATATGAACAAATTGTGCGTGAACAGTTGCCAGAAATACCGGCAGAGAACATTCTCCTTGAGCCATGCCGACGCAACACCGCACCTTGCATTGCCTATGTAAGCTGGCGCATAAAAGCCAAGGACCCCAAAGCCAACATCGTGGTGACACCAAGCGATGCCATTGTGCTCAACGTGCCCGAGTTTCGCCGCGTCATAACACAGAGCCTTAAGTTCACAAGCGAGACCGATGCCATCGTGACCCTTGGCATCAAGCCCAACCGTCCAGAGACAGGCTACGGATACATACAGGCAGACCTGAGCACATCGTCGCCACGCAACAAAGAGATTTTCCGCATAGACACGTTCCGCGAGAAACCCGATCTCGAAACGGCAAAGCGCTACATACAGCAAAACAATTTCTTTTGGAACGCCGGCATTTTCGTGTGGAGCGTGAGCACCATCGTCAATGCCTTCCGCATATATGCTCCCGCCATAAGTAAGGTGTTTGAGGGTCTGCTCAACGTCTACGGCACCGACAAGGAGCAGGAGATGATTGACAAGCTCTACCCCGAATGTGAGAAAATTTCTGTCGACTATGCCATCATGGAGAAGGCAGAAGAGATTTTCGTGTGTCCTGCCGACTTTGGCTGGAGCGACCTCGGTTCATGGAGCTCATTGCTCATGCACACACACCACGACCTGTATGGCAACAGCCTCATAGGCAGCGACATCAGCGTCTACGACACAAGCAACTGCATCATTCATGCCACAGAAGAGAAGAAGGTGGTTGTGCAGGGTCTTGACGGCTACATCGTGGCAGAGAAGGGCGACACGCTCCTTGTGTGCAAGCTCTCTGAAGAACAGCGCATACGCCAGTTTGCTGGCGAGTAACGATAAAAACGATAAAAAAACGTGAGTAAACAACCATCATTCGGTGGCGTTTACTCACGTTTTCTATTTTCTCACGTTCCTATTTTCTCACGTTTCTATTTCTCACGTTCCTATTTTCTCACGTTCCTATTTTCTCACGTTCCTATTTCTCACGTTTTTTATTTCGATTCTTCCCTACCCTCCTTAATTCTTTTTCTTCAGGAGTTTCTTTACAACAAAGAAGACGATGGCGATGAGCACAAGAGCAATGATTGCCCATTTTATATATTCGCCATACTCAAGAATTTTGTCGTGCAGCTGATCCTCAGGCACGATGGTGTGCAGATACCATCCGAGAGCAGCGAGGATGCAGTTCCACACGCCAGCACCTATGGTCGTGTAGAGAATGAAGTTTCCATAGTGCATCTTTGCCAGACCAGCAGGAATGGAGATAAGATGTCTGATGCCAGGGATGAGACGACCGGTGATGGTTGCCACCTTGCCGTGGCTGTCAAAATAGCGCTCGCTCTTCTCTACCTTCTCTTGGTTCAGCAGGCACATCTTGCCCCACTTGCTGTTGGCAAAGCGGTAGATGATGGGACGTCCAAGATAATAGCCCGCCACATAATTGATGGTAGCACCGAGGTCGGCGCCAAGGGTTGCAAACAGAATTACAAGAAAGATGTCAAGATTACCTGCTGCTGCGTGATAAGCCGCGGGCGACACCACAAGCTCTGAAGGCACAGGAATGACGGTGCTCTCAAGCATCATCAGAAAGAAAACGGTACCATAGTTGAGGTTACCCAAAAGAGATGAAATCCAGCTCATTTTAATTTTTTGTTGTTTTTAATAACGATAAAACATTGTCGCATCCACTTACCATTTTAAGAATTTAAATGACGAAAAGAGTTTTATCGCTTCACCTTATTATATATAAATAAAAAAATCTCGTTTTATTCAAAACCATTACCTATTCGTCAGCGGGCTTGTCGCCGTTAAACTTTTTTAGGGCATAGTCGTAGAAGTCTCTTGGGTCCATGTCTATCGGGAACATGTCACACATCACCTCCTTCACCTCAAGAGGGTTATTCTCGCAAGCAAGCTTCAGCGTGTCAAGAAATTCTTGCTTCATGCCATACTGTCGGTAACTGTCGGCAAGATAAGCATATCCCCGTTTTTCATGAGGATTATAGAACAAGGCAGAAGTGAGAGTTTTGATAGTTTCAAGAAACGCATCGTTAACATAATAGGCTATCGCCACCTCCATGTAGATGCCCATGCTGTGCTTGCTCTCCAAGATGGCCTCAACAAAACAGTCGCCAGCACGCTCCTTCTCTTTAATGTCCAAGAACAGGCGACCCTCGTTAAGCAGACGGTCCAGATGGTCGATATGCCCATTCTTCTCTGCCTCGTCAACAACGGCAAAAGCCTCGTCAGTTTGCCCTTTCTTGGACAGCACAAAGACAAGCTGTTTCACGATCTCTGGAATGAGCGACTTGTCGGTGCAGGTATCTTTGGCTTGATAAAGGTTGGAGAGGGCTTCATCATACTTGCCGTATGCTATAAGCGCCACAGCATACATGGCTCTTACAGAACTGTCGTTAGGCACCTGTGTAAGATAACGTTCGTAAAACTCGGCTGCCTCACTAAATCTGTAGGCCGTTGAAAGGCAACGTGCCTTGTTGAGCAGTGCCTCGGGATTGTTTGGGCTGATGGCAATGGCATACTCAGAACTGTCGATGCTTTCAACCAACCGGCCGTTAAGAAACTGTGCCGACGCCAGCGTGTTCCACAGCGTCACTGCGAAAGGCTCGTTCTCAAGCAGCTTCTTGAAGATGGTCTCACACTTGTCATAATCCTCCATAAGGAAAGCTATGCGGCCCTCAGCCTCCAAGTAGTCGGGATCATCTTTTTCGTTTGACCGGTCCAACCATGCCTTTGCATACTCAGGCAAACGATAGTCGAGGAAGATAAACGCTACGTCAAGGTAGAAATCTTCAAGGTCTTCTCCATCAAGCAACGGTATCTTGCTTTCAAGATAACTGTCGGCTTCATAGATATAATCCTCAAACAGCAACATCTCTGCCTTAAGATAGAAATATTCCATGTCCTCGCAACCTTGTTGTTCGATAAGCTGCGCATAGTGGCGAGCTTTATCTATGTCAAAGTCGCTGAACAACGCCATGCGTGCCTGAAGAATAAGCACCATGGGCGACGTGGGGTATAAGTGGGCGGCAAAGGCAACGGCCTTTCGGGCGTTGTCTACATCGGCCTTATAGTTATAATATTCGGCAATGTCCATGATGTCGTCGACATCAAAGAACAAGCTGTCAAGGTTGTCCTGGCCAGCTTCATACTTGGCCAGGACCTCCTTGAATCGTTTGTTGTTGAATCTATCTTCTTTGTTTACCATTTACTTTTTCTGTTTAGCCCAAGCGTCCTTCAGGCCAACGGTCTTGTTGAACACAAGATTGTCGGCTGTGGAGTCGAGGTCGGCCATGAAATAGCCGATACGCTGGAACTGCAGATACTCGCCGGGCTTACGCTCGGCAGCGTAGTTCTCGACGTAGCAGTTGTCGATGGTCTTCAGACTCTCGGGGTTAAGAAGCTCACGGAAATCGCGCTCGTCGGCTGAGGGGTTCTCCACCTCAAACAGTCGGTCATACACACGCACCTTAGCTTTGTGGCAGTGATCTGCCGATACCCAGTGGAGCGTGCCTTTCACCTTGCGGTTTGCACCTTCCATTCCGCTCTTGCTTATGGGGTCATATTCGGCCTGAATCTCAATGATGTTGCCGTTCTCGTCTTTTGTGCATCCTGTGCACATCACGATGTAAGCATTCTTCAGACGCACCTCCTTGCCTGGTGTCATGCGGAAGAACTTCTTCGGAGCATCCTCCATGAAGTCGTCGCGCTCTATCCACAGGTTCTTGGAAAAGGTTATGGTGTGTGTGCCTGCTGTCTCGTCCTCAGGGTTGTTGATGGCTTCCATCTCCTCTGTCTGGTTGTCAGGATAGTTGGTGATGACCAGCTTCACGGGATTGAGCACAGCCGACACACGCAACGCCTTCTTGTTAAGGTCGTCGCGCACGGCAGCCTCAAGGAGCGCCATGTCGTTAAGGGCATCAAACTTGGTGTAGCCTATCGACTTGATGAAGTTTCTGATGCTCTCAGGCGAGTAGCCACGACGGCGCATGCCACAGAGGGTCGGCATACGCGGATCGTCCCATCCTGCCACGAGGTGTTCGTCAACGAGGGTGTGGAGCTTACGCTTCGACATCACGGTGTAGGTAAGGTTCAGACGGTTAAACTCGATCTGTCGCGGACGGAAGTCGTGCAGGTTCTCTGTCTCGCCACGCATCTCCTTCAGGTAGTCGATGAACAAATCGTAAAGAGGACGGTGAGGCACAAACTCGAGCGTACAGATTGAGTGGGTCACGCCCTCAAAGAAGTCGCTCTGTCCATGTGCAAAGTCGTACATAGGATAAGCGTGCCACTTTGTTCCTGTGCGGTGGTGCGGAATCTGAATAATGCGGTAGATGATAGGATCGCGGAAATGCATGTTGGCGTTAGCCATGTCTATCTTTGCGCGAAGCACCATGCTGCCTTCCACAGCCTCGGGTGTGTTCATCTTGTTGAACAGCTCAAGGCTCTCCTCCACAGGACGGTCGCGATAAGGCGAAGCCACGCCAGGTGTTGTAGGTGTGCCCTTCTGCTCAGCAATCTGTTCTGCTGTCTGCTCGTCAATGTAAGCGTGGCCGTTCTTGATCATCCACACGGCAAATTCCCACAGCTTCTCAAAATAGTCGGAAGCGTAATAGATGTTGCCCCACTTGAATCCAAGCCACTGGATGTCGTTCAAGATATTCTCCACATACTCTGTGTTCTCCTTGCTCGGATTGGTGTCATCGAAACGCAGGTTGCACACGCCGTTATAGTTGTCGGCCACTCCAAAGTCCATGCATATAGCTTTTGCGTGTCCGATGTGCAGATAGCCGTTAGGCTCTGGCGGGAATCGTGTCTGTATGCGTCCCGCGTTCTTGCCTTCTTCAAGGTCTTTCTCCACAATCTGTTCTACAAAGCTAATGCTCTTTTTCTCTTCTTCGGGTCTTTCTTCCTTCATAGTTGTATTGTCGTTTTTGATTTTTGTTGCAAACTTACATAAAAAAAATGAAAATGCACCTTATATATAAGCAAAAAAACAGTCTTCACCGCACAGTAGGGCCATTTTTTTGATTTGAATGATGCAAAGAGGGCTTTTTATGCTTTCTAAACATCTTTTTTAGCATTGCACGAAAGGCTATTATTTTTGGTTCAACAAAGCAGATATTAAAAAAAAGCTTGGCTATCTCATAAAAAAAATTGCAAAACTTCAACAAATAATTACAATAGGTAGGCGCTTTTTGTGGCACTTTTACACTCTTACTAGCGATTTAAGCTTTTTTAACCACGAAAAAATAATATTTTTCAAAAACATGTTAAGAAACATCTTTTTTTTATTTTGCGTTATTAAAGAAAAATTTGTACCTTTGCACCCGTTATCCTGAATACAATCTTTATGCCTTAAAAAAACTAATACCCATTGAGATAAGTACCCGACTTTGCGAAGAGTCGGGTATTTTCGTTTTTAAACAAAACTATATAACATAAACATCAAAAGTCCTTCCTTTTTGTCAAAAATTATACCTAACTTTGCCAACACGTTCAGCCACATCTTTCAGATGGTCGCAACATACCATTTTTCTGACAACGGCAGGCGACACCTCAGAAAGGACATTGAGGGTCTGGTTTTTATCTGATTAAGCCAGATTAGAAATTGGATTAAGCCAGATTAAAACATTCTGTTCTGAACAAATGGCTGGTATTTTAAACGTGATTATAAAAAAGAGGAAAAAGACATGCATACAAGAGAAGAAAAAATGAAGGCCTTCGGACGATTTCTTGACGTCCTGGACACATTAAGAGAAAAATGTCCATGGGACAAGAAACAGACAAACGAGAGCTTGAGGCCAAACACTATAGAAGAAACTTATGAGCTGTGCGACGCGCTCATGAACAACGACCAGCCCAATATCTGTAAAGAGCTGGGCGACGTGTTGTTGCACATCTGCTTCTATGCAAAGATTGGACAAGAAAAGGAGCAGTTTGACATCGCCGACGTGTGCAACAAGCTCACCGACAAGCTGATTTTCAGACACCCTCACGTCTACCACCCGTCACAGGTGGGAGCAGCAGAGCCCAAGCCGCTACCCTACGGAGAGGCCAATGATGAGCAACCAGAGGGCGAGACTGTCAGCACAGCACAACAGGTTATAGAAAACTGGGAACAGATAAAGCTCAAGGAGAAAGACGGCAACAAGAGTGTGCTGTCGGGTGTGCCCGCTGCCCTGCCGGCTCTAATTAAGGCATACCGCATTCAAGACAAGGCACGCAACGTGGGCTTCGACTGGGAAGACAAGGGCGATGTGTGGGCGAAGGTGCGCGAAGAGCTTGGCGAGCTGGAGACGGAGCTGCGCAAAGAAGACAAGGAGCACTCGGAGGAAGAGTTTGGCGATTTCCTGTTCAGCCTCATTAACGCTGGGCGCCTCTACAAGCTGAACCCCGACACATGTCTGGAGAAGACCAACAAGAAGTTTATCCGTCGATTCAACTACATCGAGGAGCACAGCATAAAAATTGGCAAGCCTCTTAAAGACCTCACGTTAGGCGAGATGGACCAGCTGTGGAACGAAGCAAAAGAGCAAGAAAAATTAAACCAAGAAAAATAAAAATATCTATTATGAAAAAGATATTTGTTCTTATGATCGTTGCTGCCGTGGCCTTCTGCACCGGCTGCAACAACAAGAAGCATCAGGTGCCTACACTGAAAGCACCTGTGGAAGGAGCCGACGAGACCGACTCAACGGTATATGGCGTGTGTGGCGACGGCACATCCATGCACTCGCTGCAACTAATCACCGACATGGGCGACACCATCGAATATATGATGATCGATGCCGATGACAACGAGTCGGAGGTGGCTGGCGGTCTTATGTGTGGCGACCGCCTGGCTGTTGTCGGCAAGAAGACGGCTGACGGCACCATCGCCGAAAAGGTCATAAACATGACATCGCTCACAGGACGATGGACAAGCATCGACAAAAACTTTGTCATCGAAGAAGGCGGAACCGTGGTGTCAAACATCAAAGCCGAAACAAAACCGTGGACCAACTGGAAGATTTTCAACGGCAAGCTGTTGCTCAACAAAGACACGTTTGACGTGGTAACATTGGGCGCCGACTCGCTGGCTATTGAAAACCGCAACGGCATCTTTGTCTATAAACGCCAATTGGCTAAATAAGACACACGGGTTGGCTGGAAACGAAAATTTGAAAGAAAAGCGAAATAATAAAGCTTAAAAAAGAATAGCTTAAACCCAAATAAGAAAAGCTAAGAAACAAGAAGACGATGGAACCATTCAAAGTGCATATTCTCGGATGCGGCAGTGCGTTGCCAACCTTGCGCCACAACCCCTCATCACAGGTCGTTGAGGTGCGAGGCAAGATGTTCATGGTCGACTGTGGCGAAGGCACTCAGCTGCAGTTGCGCCGCGTGAAAGTGAGGTTCACAAAGGTGAGCGCTGTCTTTATCAGTCATCTACACGGCGACCACTGCTTCGGACTGATAGGCATGATTTCAACCTTCGGACTGCTCGGACGCACAGCAGCCCTGCACGTCTATGCACATAAGGACCTGGAGGAAACACTGAAATGGCAGATAGGCTATTTCTGCCACGGACTGGAATATGAGGTGGTGTTCCACGCCATTGACCCCACACAACAGAAGGTCATCTATGAAGACCGTAGCGTGGAGGTGGAGACCGTGCCGCTGAAGCACCGCCCTGCCTGCTGCGGGTTCATTTTCAGAGAAAAGCCCACCCTGCCCCACATCCGTCGCGACATGATCGACTGCTACGAGATTCCCATATCGCAGATTAACAACATCAAGTTGGGAGCCGACTGGACCGCGCCCGATGGCACCGTTGTGCCTAACAGCCGACTGGTTCTGCCTGCTGACAAGCCCCGTAGCTACGCCTACTGTAGCGACACGCGCTATTTCAAACAGTTGGCCAACAGCATAAGTGGTGTCGACACGCTCTACCATGAGGCTACCTACGACGCATCAAGCATAGCTCGCGCCAGGCAATATAACCACAGCACGGCTGAAGAAGCTGCTACCGTGGCACACGATGCCAAGGTTAAACAGCTCATCATTGGCCATTTCAGCGCCCGTTATGAGGACGAGACCATTCTGCTTGACGAGGCACGCAAGGTGTTCCCCAACACGGTGTTGGCAGCAGAGGGCAAATCGTTTGATGTGTAAAAGAGACAAACAATCTTTTTCGCATTTATTGCCCCTACAAGGTTAAATAAACTTAAAATCGTTTCAAACATACCTTATATATATAATAGGTATGAACAAAAAAGCTTATATTTGCATATTGAAAACGGTTTTTAAAAACGATTAAAAAGATAAATTATATGATGAAATATCTACTCACACTCTCAATGACAGCTCTTCTCGCCTTCTGCATGCCTTGCAGCGCAAAGGCAAACGTGGCCATTGAGATCATTGAAAACGAAATGCTGTCGAGCAACGTGGCAATAAACATTGAGGGCACGTCAGTGAGAGTGAGCGGTGCAGCTGGCCAGACTCTTTATGTCTACAATGTGGCTGGCGTGCGTGTGCACAGCGTGAAGGTAGATGGCGCCGACAAGCGCTTTGACCTTAACCTGCAGAAAGGGTGCTACATCCTGAAGGTCGGCAAGACCGTGCGCAAGATTTCGCTCAAGTAGGAACACTTTTGGGAACAAACGTTTTTGATCAGGATAAAACATTTTTTATGCCTCCTCTGTGTGGCTTTTATAGTTGTCTCTTGTCACGACAGCGAACAGAAAATTCCCGTGACAAGAGATTCTTTTGCTGACATGACGCTAAAGAAACTTCATGTGAGCGAAGAGAAAATTCGTAACAATATCGGCAACCTTATGTTTGAAGACAAGGACATGCAGGCTGCCGACCTCCAAACAAAGAAACATTATCAGAACAACGGCCCTCTGCTGTGGATAAGCCGTTGCGGTGTCAGAAACGATGCCGACAGCGTGGTTAAGTATGCCTCGCGAGTGAAGGAGCTTGGCTTCGCCACACGGCGTTTCCGCGTAGACGACATCGCAAGCGACATCAGGAAAGTGCGCACCCTGCAATGTGGTGACGAAAACATAAACATGGTGTTTGCACGTCTTGAGTATAACCTCACAAAAGCATACCTGCGCTATTGTGTAGGACAACGCTTTGGCTACACCAATCCACGCAAACTGTTCAACCGCCTCGACATACACGACAGCGACTCGGTGCATGTGTCTTACCAGACACTCTTTGACGTGCCCATAAAAACCCCCGACAGCCGTTTCATAAAACAAGCATTGCAACAGATAGCACAAGACAGCGCGTCAATGTTCATGAAAGCCTCGAAGCCTGAAGGACAATTGTATAACACCCTTCTTGAAAAGCTGCACACGACCCGGTCGGCAGCTGAGCGCATGCGCATAATGGTCAACATGGAACGATGCCGTTGGAACGTTGCCGACAAACCGGGAAAGCACAGCAAGTATGTGTTGCTCAACATACCGTCACAAGAACTCGATGCCATCGACGGCGACGAGCACCTTAACATGCGTGTGGTGTGCGGGTCAATGAAGACGAAGACACCTCTCCTCAACAGCTACATCGAGCGCATTGACATCAACCCCCAGTGGATTATCCCCAAGAGCATCATCAAGAAAAGCGTGGCAAGACATGCTGGCAACGCAGGCTATTTTGAAACCCGCCGCTATTTCATCCGGGAACGAAAGACAGGCAAGATTGTAAACCCTGCCGTGGCGACGCCGCAGATGCTCACAAGCAACGACTATCTTGTTATACAGAAAGGCGGAAAGGGCAACGCGCTCGGACGCATAATCTTCAGGTTTAAAAACAACTTTTCTGTTTATCTTCACGACACCTCCAACCCAACGCTCTTCTCTTCGTCTGACCGACTGGCATCGCACGGTTGCGTGAGGGTGCAACGCCCTTATGACCTTGCAGCCTTTCTTATAGGCAGCAACGACAACAAACTGTTGGAAAAGATACGCTACTCCATCAGCGTCGACATGCCCGATGGCAACAACGACACAAACAACGATGGAGAGAAAACAGAGGAACGTGTTGACAAAAGCATGTTGGTGAGATCGGCAAAGGTCAGTCCGGCTGTGCCGCTCTACATCACCTATTTCACATTGTACAAATCGGCTAAGGGATCACTGCTCTCCTATCCAGACATCTACGGATACGACAGCGTGATTTCAGAGGCTCTAAAGCGTTATATGTAAATGACAACTGACGAACAAAACTTGCAACGCCAACTTGCCGACCCTCAACGCTGCAGAGCGGCCTTTGCCGAGGTGGTGCGCCTGTATAGCGAACAGCTCTACTGGAAGGTGCGCCGCATGGTGCTCAACCATGACGATGCCAACGACATATTGCAGAACGTTTTCATAAAGGCGTGGAACAACCTCGACGAGTTTCATAATAAAGCAAAAATATCTACTTGGCTATACCGGATAGCAGTGAACGAATCGCTCGACTTCCTGCGCCGGCAAAAGAATACAGCCGAGATAAGTGCTGACGAGGAACCAACGGTGGCAGCACAACTCTTGGCCGACGACTTTTTTGATGGCGACCACACCGAGGCTTTGCTGCAAGAAGCCATAGCACAGCTGCCCGACGTGCAGCGCGTGGTGTTCAACCTACGTTATTTTGACGAGATGAAATATTCGGACATAAGCAAGATGCTAAACACCAGCGAGGGAGCTCTAAAAGCAAGCTATCACATCGCCGTAAAAAAAATTACCGCATATTTGCACGACCGCGATTAAACCTCATGAAAGAAAATTCGTCAAATAAGCAAAACAGTAAATGACTTTTATAACGCATACCACTATGATAGCAGAAGAAAAATACCTTGAAGACAGATATGGCAAGAAACAGCCATTCAAGGTGCCTAACGGCTATTTCGACAGCTTTGCAGATAACCTGATGGACAAACTGCCAGAGCAACAGCCTGTCATAACACCACATATATCTATGTGGCGCAAGCTGCGACTTACCGTGGCTGTGGCAGCAAGCGTGTGTGCTGTTATGTTCAGCGTCATGACATTCATGCACGACACCAAACCAGCACACTCTCAATTGGCTAACAACCACACAACAAAAGCCGTGACAAGCGACAGCTACAATACGCTCGACATTGCAGCCGACTACACCATGCTCGACAACGATGACATCTATGTCTTGGTTTCGGAAATTCAATAAAAAAACAACATTAATAATGAAAAGAATCATTTTCCTATTCATACTCACCATCGTCATGGCAGCAGCGCAAGCGCAACCGCCCATGCCCGAAGGTCCCGACATGCCCGATCGCCATATGCGTCACGGGCAGCGCCACCATCGCCCACCGTTTGACCCTGCTAAGTTTGAGAAAGAACTTGAACAGTTCATTGTCACGGAAGCGGCACTCACACCCTCTGAATCGGCAAAGTTCTTCCCCGTTTTCCGCGAGATGCGCAAGAAGCTAATGTCCTATTTCAGTGACATGCAGCGCAACAGGTTTGTCGACACCTCCGACAACAAGGCTTGTGAACGCGCCATAAGAGAGGCCGACCAACGCGACCTCGACCTTAAACTGCTACAACGCGAATATCATGAAAAGTTCATGGTCATCCTATCACCCGCTAAAGCAATGAAGGTGATACGCGCCGAAGAAAAATTCCACCGACAGATATTCAAAAAAGCGGCAAGACGCGATGCCAGAAGGTAAAGACAAGCCCAAAGGTAAAAAGGCGTGAGCCCAAAGACTAAGAAAGGCGTGAGCCACGAACACCCAAAACATTATCAGCAAAGAAGACAAAACAACGATGCAACGATATTTCGTACATTTTGCCTACGATGGCACCAACTATCACGGATGGCAAATACAACCCAACGGCATCTCCGTGCAGGAGGTGCTGCAAAAGGCGCTGTCAACAATTTTAAGAGAAGACATCAATGTTGTGGGAGCAGGACGCACCGATGCTGGCGTACATGCACGACACATGGTGGCACACTTTGAGACAGAACATCCATTCGACACCGCACAGCTCGCTTACAAGCTGAACCGCTTGCTGCCACGCGACGTGTCGGTATATAAGGTAGAGCCTGTGGCTCCCGACATGCACGCACGGTTCAGCGCAACAAAACGCACATACCATTATTATATCCATACGGCGAAGAACCCGTTTCGCCGCACCTACTCATGCGAGCTTCATTATGACCTCGACTTCGATCTGATGAACACAGCAGCTGCTTACCTTCTTGAAGTAGACGACTTCGGTGCCTTCTGCAAGGCTGGAGCTGATGTGAAGACAACGCTATGTGACGTGACGGAAGCATGCTGGATAAAGGATGGTGAGCATGAGTGGCATTTCAGAATCGCCGCCAACCGTTTCCTTCGCAATATGGTACGCGCCGTGGTGGGCACACTCATCGATGTAGGACGTCACCGCGTGACGCTTGAGCAGTTTCATGCCATCGTGGCGGGCAAGAGCCGCTCCGATGCAGGCGAGAGCATGCCGGGGAACGCGCTGTTTTTAGAAGAGGTGGAGTATTAAGGTTAAAGTCCACACACTCCGAAGCCCCACCCCCGCGCCGCTTCGCGGCTAACCCCTCCCCTTAGGGAGGGGAGTGATATGCCAAGGCTATTGAATTCTTCACTCTTCACTCTTCACTTATATCATGTGGCTACTTTTAGCATTTCTCTCTGCCTCTCTGTTAGGTTTTTATGATGTATTCAAGAAGATGGCGTTGCGCGGCAACGCTGTAATACCGGTGTTGTTCCTCAACACGCTGTTCTGCACCCTTATTTTCCTTCCCTTCATCATCGGCTCGGCGGTTGGATGGCTTGACGGCAGTTCGATGTTTTATGTCGAGACCTGTGGGTGGAACATACATAAGTTCATTATCCTCAAAAGCATCATCGTGCTCTCTTCATGGGTCTTCGGCTATTTTGCCATGAAGCACCTACCCATAACCATCGTAGGACCGATAAACGCCACGCGACCCGTCATGGTGCTCATAGGTGCCATGCTCGTGTTTGGCGAACAGCTTAACGCATGGCAGTGGGCCGGTGTGCTCCTCGCCATCATCTCGTTCTTCATGCTCAGCAGAAGTGGAAAGAAAGAGGGCATCGACTTCAAACATGACAAATGGATCTATTTTCTTGTGCTCGCAGCCATTTGTGGAGCCATCAGCGGACTGTATGACAAATTTCTCATGGCACCCGTGGCTAACGGCGGACTGGGCATGAGTCGCATGGTTGTACAGAGCTGGTATAACATCTACCAGTGCGCCATGATGTTCACCGCCATGATGCTCCTGTGGTGGCCCAAACGGGCTAACACCACACCTCTTCATTGGCATTGGAGCATCGTGTTTATAAGCGTGTTCCTCAGCGCTGCCGACTTTGTTTATCTCTACGCTCTGAGCATGCCTGCAGCCATGATCTCTATCGTGTCGATGGTGCGAAGAGGAAGCGTCATCGTGAGTTTCCTCTTTGGTGCCGCCATATTTCATGAGAAGAACCTCAAGGGTAAGGTCGTGGACCTTCTGCTTGTGTTGTTAGGAATGATTTGTTTGTATATTGGAAGCAGATAAAGAAAGAACAGCACATAAAGCCCCACCCCCTCGCAGCCCAAGGGCTGCTCACCCCTTCCCTTAGGGAGGGGAGTAGAATGCCTTGGCTATAGAAACCCCTCCCCTCGCAGTCCAAAGTTGCTCACCCCTCCCCTTCTTGCTCTGACAAGCGACCAAAGGCCGAGCGATAGAGGGGAGTAATATGCAAAAACTATTGAATTCTTCACTCTTCACTTAAAACGAATTCTTCACTCTTCGTTCTTCACTCTTCACTTAATAAGGCGTCAGCCTCTTTTACCTTTTTACCTTTAAAAACTCTTTTACCTTTAAAAATATAACCTTTTTAGTATTTTTTTGAACATAATGTGAGGTTCTATAGATTAAAAATGTTACCTTTGCAAAAATTAAGCTAAAGCCGTGTGCTATGCTTCCACTAAAAAGAGAAGAACAATGTTGGCTTAAAGATGCCATCTGTTGGTTTAAAGATAACCATTGTTGGTGATAAATAGAACAATGTTGGTGGGAGATGATAGCAAGGCTTGACAACAAGTAAAAGATAATAACAATAAAAATAAGGTAAAAGGCAACGGCCAAACCTATTGGCGTGTGACTGCGCATTTGTGTCCGCCAGTAGGTTTCGTCGAGCATACATCTGAAGTTTTTATAGAAAAACAGTCACATTATGGCTCAGAATATTTTTAAAGGATTAGGAGTAGCTCTAATCACCCCGTTCACACCCGAAGGGGATGTAGACACAAAGTCGTTGAAGCGTTTGGTGGAATATCAGATTCAGAACGGTGCCGACTTTCTTTGCATCCTCGCTACAACAGGCGAGACACCTTGTCTCTCGGCTGAAGAGAAAGAAACGATTAAGCAGTTGGTCGTAGACGTAAACCAGGGCCGCGTGCCCATCCTCATGGGATGCGGCGGCAACAACACACGAGCTGTGGTTGAAGAACTGAAGAACGCCAACTGGAAAGGCATTGATGGTGTGCTGAGCGTATGTCCCTACTATAACAAACCCTCACAGGAAGGTCTGTACCAACATTTCAAGGCCATTGCCGAGGCAAGCCCTCTACCCGTGGTGCTCTATAACGTGCCGGGACGAACAGGCGTGAACCTGAAGGCAGAAACCACCATCCGTCTGGCTCGCGACTGCGAAAACATCGTGGCCATAAAAGAGGCAAGCGGCAGCTTGGAACAGGTTGACGAGATCATAAAGAACAAGCCCTCGCGCTTCGACGTCATCAGCGGCGACGATGCTCTGACGTTCCAGATGGTAGCCAGCGGTGCAGCCGGCGTAATCTCGGTCATCGGCAACGCCCTACCCAAGGAGTTCTCACGGATGATTCGTCTTGAGTTCAACGGCGAGTATGAGCCTGCACGAAAGATTCATCATCGTTTCAACGAGCTCTACTCTCTGCTCTTCGTCGACGGCAACCCCGCTGGCGTTAAGGCTCTCCTCCACGAGATGGGATTCATTGACAACGTGTTGCGCCTGCCCCTCGTGCCTACACGTCTCACAACAATACAGAAAATTTCAAACATATTGAAAGATCTGAAAATCTAAGTGACGGTAAAAAAATAAATTGGTTTGATTTGAGCTTTATATTTTTGAGATATTTTTCTCACTCGAAGAGGGAGTGTAGCGGGCTACATGACCGATGATAGGGAGGAAAAGAGCCAAAAAGATAAAGCAGATACCATCTTTATAGGATACATATTTCTCTCAAATCGTACCAAGTTGTTTTTTTAGCGTCACTAAAAACAAGACGTTCAACAGAACAAGCAACAGCACATAACAACACATATCAGCACACGTCCCCGAAGCGATCGAACACAAGCAAACAGATTGTTTTGCATGCGTCACATCGCTTCGCGGACGTGTGTTTTTTTGTGCAAAACAGACAATAAAACGTTGGGCTACGAACAAAAACAATGACTTTAAATAAAATTGACAAACCATAATAGGATATAAGCGAAAAAACTTGTAACTTAGCAAGTTGAAACAATCAAATTTCTAAAATTCATTATTATGGCACAACAATTTTATCAAAAAGGAAAATTTTACACATTACCCATTATTGAAATAAGAAACGAAGGGACAAACTCGTTTTTCATAGTTGACGCCAACGGGCGCGAATATGCAATTAAGATGTTCGATTTCCAAAAGACTGATAGCGATGTGAGTCAACTGAAAGAATTGCCTTGCATGGTTAAAGATGTTCACGGCGACAACATTGTGTTTGTACAAAATTTTGCGCAGATGTTCGGCAACAGATACGTTGCGGGCAACACATACCAATTTATTGTGAACAAGGAAGCCAATAATGCAGACAACGATTTCAGATATTATGATGTGAGAGACAAGAACGGTCTGCCGTTCCGCTTAAAATGTGACAAAGACACATACCTTATTCCTAACCAGAAGATAAGCTGTTTGCTCTCACGGCCAAGCCAGAACAAACTGATAATTTCTCTCGTAGAAGAAGACAAGCAATCGGCAACCCTCTGTGTTACCCCAGAAACATTGCTTGAAGAAGCGGGCGTGGAAGGACCTATACGCTGCTACATCATTGAACGGTTCCACACACACGATGGCTTTGCCGAAGCACGCCAGTTTCTTAACGGCAACAATGCGGCATGGATAATAAAAGCCGTCATGGCGGTGAACAACGCAGAGAGATGGACAGGCATGCGCGATGCCAACAAGCTACGACTGCTCAACAGCTACCGAAGGGTGTGTGCTTATCTGCTTGAAGACACCGACTACCTGTTACAGTTTAGCGAGTCGGAACGCGACAACTACCAGGAATGGGTGGCAGAACGCGTGGCGGTGGCCGACACTTACATCGAATGTCTGCAACTGATGAAGGAGAACAGATGCAGCGACGAGATTGACGCCATCCTCGGCAAGATACGCCGCTCAGGGTTTATCCTGCACCCGCACCGCCGTATGCAGCTTATGATCGCCATCTTCTCCATGCAGCCACAACTTCTTGATGACAAGTTCGACTCTATCCTTAACCTCGTCGCCGAATGTGCAAAAAACTGGAAGCAGCAATCGTTCACCAATGCCTTCTCCAATTTCCTCAGGTTCTACATCACCTCAAACAGCGAGAAGACAAGCCGCGTGGCGGTGGTGGACGACGAGAAGAGCAGGGTGTTGCTCAACCGCATGGTGCGTTCCATCTGTTTCCTGCTCCTCATGACCGACCATAACGACCCCCAACGCCTCTATTTCAGGTCCATGCTCATGCACTGTCTGTCGTTCGTGCGCTCCAAGCAGATGCTTAACACCGACAGCGTGATAAACAAAGCCAACGAAGACAAGCTCGTGGAGCGTGCCTTCAACGCCTTGCAGCTTGCCGACGACAATGGCGTCGACTTGACATGGAACAGCGACTTCGGTAGCATCGACCTCCTGGCTTACCGCATGGCTAACGCCAAAGACGAGGGCGGCATCATGATGACTCGCTCCTTTGAGGCACACAACGTGCGCTTCACGGTCAGCCCCGACGGCATAACGCTCTCGCGCTCAGTGGCAGGAAAGAAGGAACGCAACGTTCTGCCACAAGGGTTTCCTGGCTGGCACAACCTGCAACTGTTCCTCGACTCGCCAAGCAAATACACAATCAGCAAACAGACAAAAGCCATAAAGCAATGGAAAACATTCTGGACCGACGTGGAGCACGGACTGTTTGAGAAACGCACGCTCACAAAGAAAAAGATCACCAAATGGGCTCCAGAGGTCGGAACAGAGGTGTTCGTGCGGGTGCTGCGCAAAGACAGCACCAACCCCTACCGCTTCTTTTGTAAGATTGAAGACACAAGCTATGAAGGCGAGGGATGGATTGATGTCTACCAGAAAGGCGGCTCTATAGGCATGTTCCATTTCGACCCTAAGTTTGACGTCAACTCGTTCACCTACGACGGCCAGTCCATGCTTCTGCGCGTGCGTGTCAACTCGGTAAGCTCGCCCAACGAAGAGAAGATCTATTACACCTTCGACTGCATGTCGTTCATCGACAACATGATACAAGAGCAGGTGGCCTTTCACGAAGAGTCAAACTGCACCATCGTCCACCACGACATTGCCAACAACGTGTTCCTGGGCATCACATCACGCGGCTACGGCATCTTCATTCCTGTCACTCCCGACAACGACTATTACGCCATGGGCGACACGGTGCGCGTGCGCGTCACCAACAGCTCATCGCCAAGAGCCATACAAGGCGAGATTGTGGGCCCCGGAACCGACATCGTCAACATTAAAGAGGCGGCAGAAGACATTCTGCAAACCTACTGGCGCGATGAGGGCTGTGCCGTGCATGAAGAGACAGAAGAGGAGCTCGAAGAGCAGGCTATGGAGGCTTCGGAGGAGAATTTTGATGCCGCCCACATGGCTGAGATAATAAACATCCTCGACCATAAGGCCATCATGAGTTCCGACACCATAACAGCCTATGCCTTCCTTGCCATAGCCCATATCCTGGCAAAGATGATCGACAACGAGTCGATGCTGCAATATATCGAGCAGCGACAGCACCTCCTTGGCATCCTCGACGACTATGCCACCAACGGCAGCGTCAACGACCAGGAGCTTGAGAGCCTCGACAACGACAGCAACGACCTCATGGAGTGTTACCCCTATCTGCGCCAACGCCTCACAGAGCTGCGCATCATAACCTGTCTGGGACGTGCCGACCTCAACAGCTTCCTGTGGAACATCTGCAACACCTACTCGCACGACAAGCTCGGCAAGCTCTCCCGACTGATGCTCAGCTACAACCTGGCTGAAGGCTTTGCGCTCAACGACTATCAAGAGGCTGTGGTGGCAAAGATAAAGAGTCTGCTCAACGTCAACGTGACGCTTCCCAAGATCTACTCGTTCGGCGAGGAGACACAGCAGCGAGAGTTTAAGACATCTATCGTGTTCCCCCCAAACAACAACATGCGTGCTGACATCAAACAGCAGACATTCAACGTGATGAAGGTGATCTGCGGCATGGCCAACTCTTACGGCGGCACAGTCTACCTCGGCGTGCAAGACACAGGAACGGCAAGAGGCCTGGAGGAAGACCTCAAGTTCTTCGGCGACAACCGCGACAAGTATGACCTGCATGTGCGCAACAGCATACACGAGGCTCTCGGCAATGCCGTCAACATGTCGTGCCACATCGAACACCCCGATGCAGGCAAACATTACATTTATGCCATCAAGGTGGCAGCAAGCAAAACGCCTGTCATGCTGAAAACCGACAACCAGTATTATCTGCGCGAAGGAACATCGACATGGCCTGTGAACGACCTGGCAGAACTGCAGAAGATTATGGACGAGCGCGACTTCAGCAAGTATGATGTCTACGACGACACACCGTCCGACCCTGCCATCGCCCCATCTGCCGACAACGGCAATAAGGGCAAACAGCAGAAGACACCTGCACAAGACGTGACCATTGCAACGAGCAAGCTGCGTAAGAACATAACAGAAAACTGGGACCCCGACTATATGGTGAACAAAAACTGTTTCGTGCGCCTCATGGATGTGGAAACCTGGTGTGTGCTCGACGACATCGACTACCCCGACGGCATACTGACGCTTGCCGTGCATGAAGACGAGACCAACGGCAGCCTCATCGTGGCCTACGGCAACGGCATGGTTAACCGCGTGCCCATGTCTCAGATCTGCGACAAGACAAGAGACAGCAGAAACAAGATGTATGCAGACGAGTGTCCGATGTTCGTGTCGCCTGCAAAGAAGAGCGATGTGCTCCTGTCTGTCTGCAAGGATGATAAAGACAAGGTCTATTTCCGTCTCGACGACATAGCCACCATTCCCGAGGGCAAGATGCTCTCTTCCGGACAGTTGCTCACAGACGTCAAGTTTGAAAAAATGATGTTCTACGAACTTATCGACCACGACGATGCCGTGGCCATAAAACGTCTCTACAACCTGAAGCGCAGCACTCTCGGCGTGCAGGTGCTCTCAAGCTATTTTGGAAAAGAGAAGCAGCAGCTCGAAAAGGCAGGCATAGACCTCAGCGTTTTGGAGGAGTAAATAAGGATTTGCCAGACAAGCAATGATTAGCAGGCTAAGCAAAAACCAGCCGGCCAAGTGAAAAAATGTGCGGGACCTGCCCCATCCCGCACGTTAACAGTATTTAACCTCCAAAACCAAACCGTAGGGTTGCAAATATCAGTTTTTTTTCGTAATTTTGCAAGGATTTTCGGTCTAATTATGATAATAAATTGTAAATCAGACAATTAGGCGAAAACAGCAAGTTAAGAAAGAATAAGGTATATAAGATGAGACAATTAAAAATTCAGAAAAGTATTACAAACCGTTCGAGTGAGGCATTGGACAAGTACCTTGTTGAGATCGGACGTGCACCGCTGATATCTATCGACGAAGAAATTGAGTTGGCCCAGAAAATCAAGAAGGGTGGTCCCGAAGGCGAACGCGCCAAGGACAAGCTCGTGACAGCCAACCTCCGATTTGTCGTGTCTGTGGCAAAGCAGTATCAGCACCAAGGTCTCACCTTGACCGACCTCATCGACGAGGGCAACATCGGCCTTATCAAGGCAGCCCAGAAGTTTGACGAGACACGAGGATTCAAGTTCATTTCATACGCTGTGTGGTGGATTCGCCAGAGCATCCTGCAAGCCATTGCCGAGCAGAGTCGCATTGTGCGTCTGCCCCTCAACCAGGTAGGCTCGCTCAACAAGATCAACCACGAGATCAACAAGTTTGAGCAGGAGAACCAGCGTCACCCTTCAGTGTCAGAGCTTGCTGACGCTACCAAGATTGACGAGGAGAAGATCGGCCAGAGCCTCATGGCAGATGGTCACCATGTGAGCATCGATGCTCCGTTTCAGGACGGTGAGGACAACTGCATGCTCGATGTCATGCCCAGCGGCGATGACACCCGCACCGACAAGCAGGTAGACCACGAGTCGATGGCTCAGGAGCTCAACTCGGTGCTCAACAAGGTGTTGAAAGACCGCGAGATAACAATCATTCGCGAGTGTTTCGGCATTGGTTGCCACGAGAAAGGTCTCGAAGAGATTGGTGACCAGCTCGGTCTCACCCGTGAACGTGTGCGCCAGATCAGAGAAAAGAGCATTGCCAAGCTGCGCGACAGCGGCAACGCCAAGATTCTGATGAAATATCTCGGTTAAGCACTCAACAACCACAAGCAAGGTCTGTCAGACCTAAAACAAGAAAACGACCACAACAGAAAGACAACAACAACCCGACATAAGCAGGAACCACACATTTATTATATATGTGGTTCCTGCTTTTTTATTAATAGACGCCATTGCCGCTGCCATTCTCATTGCTTTATGGGCTAAAGAACAGAGAAAATAAATATTTCGCATCTCTATTGTAAAAAAATACACAAGAATATTTGGAGGATAGAAATAATGTTCATATCTTTGCGGTGTAATAATTACACAAGACAAGAATATGGAAGAAAAAATGTTCTCTTACAAATATCCCCACCCCGCTGTCACCACCGATTGCGTGATCTTTGGTTTTGACGGCACACGCCTTCAGGTTTTGCTTATAGAAAGAGGCCTTGAACCATACAAAGGCAAATGGGCTTTTCCCGGCGGATTCATGAAGATGGACGAGTCGGCAGAGCAAGGAGCCAAACGCGAACTGATGGAAGAGACGGGCATGAAGGCCGAATATATGGAACAGTTTCATGCCTTCACCGATCCCGACCGCGACCCTCGTGAACGTGTCATCACCATTGCCTATTATGCGTTGTGCAAGATACAAGAGGTCAAGGGTGGCGACGATGCAGCAAAAGCCCAGTGGTTCAGCATCGACGAGATACCGCAACTGGCGTTTGACCATGACCGCATTCTGCGTCACGCCCTATCTGTTCTGCGCGAACGTCTTCATTTCCGGCCTATCGGCTTCGATCTGTTACCCGAAAAGTTCACTATGAAAGAGCTGCAGTCGTTGTATGAAGCAATTCTGAATGTAAAATTTGACCGCGCCAACTTTGCCAAAAAGATGCTTCGTTTCGACTTGCTGAAAAAACTCGACGAGACGGTTTGGCCTACACCCAAACGTGAGGCAGCGCTCTATAGTTTCAACAAAGAAAGCTACGAAGAGCTTAAACAGAAAGGATTTCGTCTGGAGTTTTAAAACACAAAACAACAACATAACAACAACACAACACTCAACTGTCATTATGAAAAACCTATTAATGGCCGCCGCCGTTGGCGACATTGCAGGCAGCGCTTACGAAGGCCGCACACATCGCACAAAAGACTACAACGCCGTGAAGATGTTTTCTTCAAGAGCCCATTTCACCGATGACACGGTGCTCACCTTTGCCTGTGCCGAAGCTTTTCTAAAGAACAAGAACATGGCAGACAACCTCTGGATGTGCGCCAACCAACACCCACACGCCGGCTACGGCCACCGATTCAAACAGTGGATTAAAGACCACGACCATGAGCCATACGGGAGCATGGGCAACGGCTCAGCTATGCGCTGCAGTTCGGCAGGATGGTTGGCACGCACAGAAGAGGAGTGCATAGACCTCGCCACGCAGACAGCGGCCCCAACGCACAACCACCCTGAAGGCATAAACGGTGCTGTGGCAACAGCCCTCGCCATCTTCTATCTTAAGAACGGCAAGGACAAGGAGTTTGTGCGCCAGCATGTGCTCGACCAATATTGCCCGTTCTGGAGCGGGAAGACCTACGACGACATTCACGACTCCTACTCGTTCTTCTCCAACAGTCCCGGCACCGTTGGTCCTGCCATCCTGTGCCTCATCGCCTCTACCGATTATATCGACTGCCTGCGTCTTGCCATCTCCCTCGGTGGCGACTCCGACACACTGGCTGCCATCGCCGGTCCCATGGCCTATGCTCTTTACCGCGAGATGCCCGCCCCCTTGGTCTATCAAGCCTTAAAGTCGCTCCCCGACTGGATGCAGCGCGTAAACGCCGCCTTTGACCAGCGGTGCGAAGAACTTGGAACAGTGGAGTAACGCTTCATCGCCACCGATACATCGCGACTATACAGGTTCGTTCTCATAAAAACGAATTCACGCTGTGAACCATTACGAACTTGTTTCGTATCTATAATTTTAATACTTTTGCATCAGAGATTTAAACCTCAACACTGCATGCTATTGCAAGAAAGCAAAAGCTGGATGAAAAAAACAACTAATTACTTTAAAAAGAACATACGCTATGAATGTTTTTTCAATGGAACGTATCTTTAAGAGGTCGGAAAGAAACAAGAACCTGTTTTTTGGTGCCGACACATATTGTTATCCATTAATGTTTTATATGGTTAGCGATACAAGATTACCAGACTGCCGTTTTTGTGATTCTGAAGAAGTAGCAGAGAGCATGTTGGCCGAATGTAACAGCGAGCGCCCTTCACTTGTATGCCTTTGGAACACAGCTGTACTCTCGTTTTACGGAGATGCTATGATAGAAAATTCGTTTAAGAGAGACGTAGCATTAGCCAAAAGTCTAATTCAAAAAATATATCGACGGAAAAAAGAATTGTTAGTTGACGATTGGGACAAACGACATGTGTATAGACAGCTCTTCGACTTTCGATCGTACATCAACCGCCCTAATGTGCTGAACGAAATAAGCTGGAACCTTGAATACATGAAAGAAGAAGATCTTTTCTCATTTAATAGTGTTTTGTATAATAATCATTTCGCTGAGCAAGGTTTGCTACAAGAGTTTTCAGCACTAAGTGTTGAGGAAGGATGGCATTTCGCAATAAACAGAAATCATATATCCAATTGGGAAGATATGTACATAGAGAATAGTAAATATGAAGATGAATATGAAGGTTTATATATAATCTATTTGCAGAACAAAGAAATACTGAAAATGTATGCGCAAGATAAAACAGGAAGGAAAGACAACGACTTCTTTAAACATCTATGCATAAGCAATAGTGAGGTGGGCGGTTGGAACCTCCTACTATTCCTTGAGGGTTTCTTTCATGTAACAGTAAAAAAGGTTTTAAACAATGTTTATCATTTCTGTCCCTATGTGAAGACTGAAGAAGAGATAACGGCAATGTGCAAAAGCAGTTGCACAACAGATCTGCACCGCCCTGACGAATACTTACCATACGGTGACTCAACGATGATTGATGAAAACCGATGCCGCATAGACATTGTGTTTAAACGGCGCCTTGAGCCTGAACACGAAGACAAACGCATACATGCCGCACTGCTGCTAAACAACAATCGTCTGGCAGGGGTGGCGATAGAAATGGTATATGACAAACATTAAAAATACAAATATTATGGAAAAGATGATGATGAAGGAAAATGGAGTGCCGCATTCCATGGCCTTTTTCAAGGAAATCATGGCAAGCACATACATCGCTAAATTATTTTTTGACAAATGTCGGAGAATACAGAACCGAAAGTTTATAAGTCATACTGTCAAGGAACCCTTTGGCTGGCAGCGTAAAACTGCTTAGCCTTAATCTCAAATGTTAACGAACTATTGTTGAAAAAAGTCAAAACAATTTTCGCTAATCACCAAATTATCAGACACCTATATTTTGTCGAACTCACGTTAAATAATAATGCAACAGACAAAGTAGATAAAGGATCTGAAGAAAAGAAAGATAATTTATTAAAAGGATGATGAAGAGATTATTAGTCATATCAATATTGTGGACATTTGCGATGCTTAATGCTTCAGCAAATAAGGTCGCTAAGAGTTTTTGTGAGGTTACAACACAAGGATGCGTTTCATTTACAGAAGCACATGAAGAAAGTAACGATATGTATGGCAAGAAAATAAAAGCAGAAGATAGTACTAAGGAAAAGATGTGTCTGCCAGTAGATGTCATGACATTGCTTGCCTACCAAGTGAAAGGCAATGAAGGAGTGGAAAGATATCTAACGAAGCATGGGTTCAAATATGAAGGACGGTTTGTGCCTGAAGATTTGAACCCTGAGTTCTACTTCCAAAAGAAATATTGTAAAGGATGTACGGTTAACAAGAAAGGAGAGGTGGTTATCAAGAAAGAAAAAGAGGTAAACAAGAAAGAAGAGGCGAAGAACATCAAAGGACAGACAAAGAATGAAGACCAACAAGGTTGCATGGTTGAGATAGGTTCTTTAGGCTTCGGTCCATGCACCACCATTACCATTTTTGACAAAACAGGATGGCAAGCGATCATCTCTCTTTTGAAAAGCAAAGGGTTTAAAGAATATAAAAACGAAGATTCTGATTGTTCTTTGGTAAGAAACAAAACATGTGTCGACTTTTGGAATAACTCAAATAACACTTGGGGACTCACCATTTGGACAGACAACTTAATGTAAAGATAATCATAGCCTTCACCACAACCGCTATGATATTTTTGGGGGCGTTTAAAAAACTCGTAGTATAGAACATGAGGAGGTAGATAATATCGGATATAACTTTTAATGCTCATAACATGGCAACTTACAAATGTATAAACATAAAGACGATGAATACACAAAGACTATTGTTACGTTTTGCTGGCGTTATAATGATAAACTATGCAATCAGTTGGATCCTGTACCATTTAACCATGTGGAGCTTCCTCACGACGATTACGGTTGGCTGTTCATTTATAAGATCGATTATCCATACTTGCCGTTACCCTCTTGGAAACGTCGCAAAATATGCGGTATTTTTCTGGTTTATTTGGCGATTCGACATTATTTTATTATTTTTGTCGCAGAATATGCGGCGTTGAATGCCGTTCTTTAAATAAGATAGGCTGCACTCGGGAAAACAATCAAGTAAATTTGATGTTTTCCACTCCTTTGCACTTTCTTTGTCGCACATAGAACAAATATATTATGTATATACACGAAAGAGATAATTGGACAAACTTCCGTTGGGATGCTTCTGAGGTATCAATACTTCAGGAAATAGTATGTCGTAAGCAAGGTTTGCTTTACGGCAGATTGAGCTCGCTCGGTTTTGACAGCAAACTCCGAGCCATGGCAGAGAACTTGACACATGATGTAGTATATTCTTCAGAAATTGAAGGCATACGTCTGAATGAGGAACAGGTGCGTTCTTCAATCGCTAGAAAACTGGGAATTGAAAACGTGAAATATACAGCTCCTTCTCATTATGTTGACTCTGTGGTTAGTGTTATGCTCGAAGCCGTGCAGAACTATGACCAACCTCTCTGTAAAGAGAAACTCTGTGCATGGCAAGCGGCTTTTTTTCCGACTGGTTTTAGCGAAGGTAGCCATATAGAGATTGGACAATACCGTACAAACGAGGAACATATTGTCAGCGGTATGTTCGGCCGTGAGAAGGTGCATTATGTAGCCCCTTCTCCTAATCTTGTAGAAAGCGAGATGCAAAAGTTTATAGCATGGTTTGATGGCGAAGACACAGCGGGTAGCGTTGTCCGTTCAGCCATAGCCCACTTCTGGTTTGTCAGCATACATCCTTTCGAAGATGGCAACGGCCGACTTGCTCGCATTATCTCCGACATGCTTTTGGCTCGCGGTGAGAAGAGCGAGTTGCGTTTCTACAATATTTCGTCTCAAATCAATAAAGACAAGAAACACTATTATGACATTCTGGAACGTATGCAACGTGGCGATGGAGACATCACAGAATGGCTGGTATGGTATATGAAGAAACTGATTGATGCGCTCGATGAAGCAGAAACCATTGTTACCACCATCTTAAACAAAAGTTTCTTTTGGCAGAAGGCTGCATCCATACCTATGACGGAGCGACAGACACAAATGCTCAATCTCTTCCTTGATGGCTATGAGGCAAAGATAACGTCTAAGACTTGGGCATCCTTGGCTAAGTGTTCCAAAGACACAGCCATACGTGACATACAAGACCTCGTCAGCAAGAACATATTGGTAGAAGACATTCCAGGAGCCAAACGACCAAGCTATTCCATTGTCTTTGATGCAGAGGACCTCACACAATTCTTTACCGATATGCGTATTACCCAGGAGAATGGCATACCATATCTCAGTGTCCTATTCAAAGGTCATAGAAAGGTTTGTGAAAGAATATTGCCACTCGATGCAGAGCGTTACCAAAAGGGAGATTTACCACTGACTAATCTGCTCAATAAGTACTGCTCGTATTTGATGGCTAACGATTAGGAACCTGTCATGACTATCCACTCCATCAACACCTCCACCGCATATTGCTGTTCTTCCCTTGTCAGCTGTCTTCCTGCGGGTATATGATGCCATTTGAAGAAGCAGCCTCGGCAACAGCAGCCTGTGGCATGTTGGGCAATAAATACGGGATGTCCCTTCATTGGAGTCTGCTTGCCGTCGTTGGGGATTACGGCAGGAGCGAGACGCTTGGCCACGAAATCCTCTGCATGTTTGCGGATTGTGGCCAAACCTTTCTCGGTTATGTATTCCCTGTCCTTTTGTGAGAGGTGGAATCGGCTGCGGAATGCCGACTTTGAAAGCCTTTCAAACAAATTCGTAAAGTCGTATTTTCTTTTTACAGCATAGTCATACTCATTGCTTTCTACTGAGCGATTTTTCTTGCTTCCGTCCGAGTCAGAGTCCTTTTGAATTTCCTCTTCCTCCTCAGGAAATAAATTCAGTTCTACGTAGTTCATTTGCAGTATTTATGTATTTCTATAGCAAAAGTACAGTATTTTTGATTATTTACAAACTAATATATAGAAAAATGATAGAAAAGCAGTTACGAACATCAGGAAGGCACCAAAAGTGGCCAGTAGCACGTTGGGCGTACAGAATTCCCACGACCATAGGTGAGAAAAGGTTGATAAGCCACAAGCAGTACCTTTTGTCATGGATAAATCTCGATATGGCTGCTGCCGGAGTTGCCATTCTTGATAATCCTAATCTGGGTGGTGATGCGCTCGCTCATTGTGTCGGTATGACTGATGACCCCCACCTTCTTGCCTTGCGAACTTTGCAGCATGGCGAGGGAGTCGATGACGGTGGCGAGGGTATCAGGGTCGAGGGTTCCGAAGCCTTCGTCGATGAACAGGTTCTCGAAGGAGATGTTGCGGGAAGACAATGACGACAAGCCTAAGGCGAGGCCGAGGCTCACGATGAAGGTTTCGCCACCTGATAGGGAAGTGGTGTCTCGGATGTCGTCGGCACGGTCGTGGTCGATGACTCTGATGCCTAAGGAATGCTTTACCTGCTGCAGTTCGTAACGGCTGTTGAACTTTCTTATCTCCTGGTTGGCATGTGCTATCAGGAAACTGAGCGTATAACATTGGGCTATCTTGCGCAGCGTCTTGCCGTCTGCTCCAATAGCGTCCGTAATGGCTGTCCAGTCGTCCTTCTCCTGCGTTACGAGCTTCAGAGCCTCAGCCTTGTCGCCCAACTGCTTCACGGCTTCCTGGTGGTTCTGCATTCTGGCGTTGGCAGCAATCAGCTCGTTGCGCTGGCTTCTCTCCTGACACTCCTGCTTAACGGCTAAGAGTGCGTCTCGGGTCTTGATTGGCTGATGTTCCAAGTGCAGTTGATACGCCTTTTCTGCGCTTTGGTAAAGGGCGGTAGTTGAAGCCACGGCTTTCTCCTTTTCGTCCTTTTCCCGGCGGATGGCGTTCCAGTCTTCGGCAGAGTGAAGCATTTCTTCGATGATTTTTCGGTCTATTAATCTTTCTTCGAGGCCTTTTTCTTCAGAATCAGTCTCCTCGAAGCCTTTTCTTTCGATGCTCTTTTCTTCAAGCTGCTTGTTATATTCCTCAATCCAAAGGTCGAGTTCCTTTTCCTTCGCCAGTAGATTCTCCTTCATCGCCTTGTTCTGAGACAGCATGGTTTGGTGTGAGCCTTTACTGTTGGCGAGTTCCGCCTTCAGTTTGTTAATATTCTCGTTCTGAGTATCAGCTGCTTTCGTTGCCTCATCCTTTGCTGCTGTCAGTCTTTGTTCTGCCGCATCTGGTTCTTCGCCATTCAGAATCTGCTTGTATTTCTCCTGCCATTCCTCCATTTCCTTCTTGGCGCTATTCCATGTCTGAAGGGCTTTCCCGTAAGCCTCCTCCTTACTCTTTTGCTGCGAGATGAGGTTGATGGTAAGAGCTTTTTGCTGAGCCAGTTTTGTGACGCAGGTTGAAGTGCTTTCTTGAGCTTTGTTCTGTATAGTAGAAGCCTTGCTTTCATAAGCAGCTTCATCCTTCACAGCCTTGTCCTTGAGTTGCGTCAGCCGTTCTATCTCTTTCTGAATCTTGTTAAACAGGCTCAGTTTGCTGCTCGCATCTTTCGCCTTGTTTTCATAGATAGGCAAGAGCGATTTCAGTTCAGCCTCTGCCTTCGGAATCTTTGGATACTGGGCGATGAGCACCTTCCATTCCTCTTCGTAACTGGCGATTTCTCCCGACAGCTTTTCCTGTTGTTTCTGGAGCGTCTGTACTTCGCCGTCGTTCTGTTTTCTCTCGCCGGAAAGGTTCTTCTCCTCTTTCTGCTGCAGTTTCAGCAAATCCTCCTTGACTTTCAGAAGTTGCGAGAGTTCTGTGGTGGCTTCCTCAAACTGTCTGTTGTCGGTATGATAAGGGTGGGTCGTGCTGCCACAGAGTGGACAAGGTTTGCCTTCGGTCAGGTTGGCACGATGAATCTCCCATTTCTCACTCACCATGAGGGTATAGGCATTTCTCAGCGTCAGGGACTCTTGGGTCAGCGCCTCGATGGTCAGCTTGCCTAACGCCTCATCTATTTCAGCGTTTCTCTTGCCCAAGACCATGATTCGCTCCTCATTCTTCTGCTTTTCTGTTGTGGCAGCAACGAGATGAGCCGCCACCTTGATGGCTTGCTTAACATCCTGCAGTTTTCTGTCGGCTGTGGTCTTGCTGTTCTGCATTTCTTCTACATTCTGTCCGGCAGTCTTGCTCTTTTCCTTCTCCCAAGCCAGTTCAGCGGCTTGCGTCGCTTCGTGCAGAACCTGTTTCTGCTTGGCAATCTCTTCCTTTGTCGTTTTGAGGGCAAGGTTCGCTTTCTCCGTTTCTGCTTCCCATTTTTTGATGTTTCGGGCGTTTTCCTCCACGTCTTTCAGAGCAGTTTGATTCTCTTTCTGCGCCAACTCCAAAGCCTCTTTCTTTTCTTTCAGATTCGGCATAGCCGCTTCCATTTTGGTTTTCAGCGCCCTTGCTTCTGCGATGACCGGCAGCGCCTTTTCCAGCTGTTCCTGTGCCTTGCCGACTGCTTCCTTCAGACTGGCGAGAGTTTTCTCGCTTTCGTCGATGGTAGACTCTTGACTTTTGATGTTTCCTTCCGCTTTCTGGATGTTTTCTTCCTGTTCGTGGATGCTTTGCGTCTGTCGCTCTACTTCTTGTAGTAGGTTGACGGCAGGCTGTACTTCATCGTGCAACTGCAGACGGAGAATCTGGGCTTGCATCGCTTTAATGGCTTCTGCTGCTTGCTCCATATCAGTCTGGTAGATAGCGATTTGCTTGATTTGCTTATCGTTTTCCTCAAACCATTGCAGGTCTTTCGAGATGGCTTGCAACTGGCTGTCGAGTTCCTTCTCAGCCTTTTCCAGGCGATCGATTTCTTCCTTCAGTTGTGCCTGTTCTTCATCGTTCAGCAGGTTCTGTTTAACGGCTTCCACCGATGCTGCCATCTGGTTGTAGGCATCCGTCGCCTGGTCTTTCGCCTTCTTGATTTCAGTAGCGATGTTCGTATAAGTTTCCTCGCATCCGATGAGTTTTTCCAGGAGTTCGTACCGCTCGTTTTCCTTCGCCGTCAGGAAGTTGGCAAACGAGCCTTGGGCGATGAGCACGGTACGGAGAAACTGGTCGTAGTCGAGTCCGATGATGTTCGGCAGCTCGTTCCAATCGGCAGCTTCCTCCGTTATCTCTTCTCCGTTTCTCGTGATTTTATAGAGCGCAGTCTTGGCGTTCTCGTAGCGCACTCTTTGGAATCTGACGTGCCATTCTGCGCGGTAGATGCTGCCGTCGTTGGCAAGGAAGGTGAGTTTGCTGTAGCCTTCTTTCTTGCCACGTGTCAGGATGTTTCGGCTGTCGGTAGGAGCCAGACGGTTACTTTCGCTGGCATCGGCAGCACCGAAAATCTCGATGTTCTGGTTCTTGTCGCCTTTCTTCCTTGGGTAGCGAGGTGCGCGGTTGTAGAGGGCTAGGCAGATGGCGTCAAGTAGGGTAGACTTGCCACTTCCCGTCGGACCTACGATGCTGAAGATGGTACTCTCGCCTAAGGCACCTTCTTCAAAGTTGATGACCTCGCCACCCTGTTTGTCAAGCGAAGCGAGGTTGAGTATTTCGAGTTGTAGGAATTTCATAATGATGATGTCGTTAATAAATCGGATAACATTTTCTCCTGTCTTTCGTTCATCGGAGCGTTGTGCCTGATGGCGAAGGCTTCCTTCAGCGTATCGAGCGGAGGACGGTTGATGATGTCTTCTATGCTGGTGATGTGCTGGGAACCCTGGATGGTGGAGAGGTCCAGTTGTGGGATTATGCGCTGGATTTTGCAGAGCACGGCATCCTTTTCGTTGACGAGTTTCTCCAGTTCCTTGATGTCATCGCTGGTCAGTTTCTCCTGTTTCACCTTCAGCATCACGTAGTCGAAGTGGTCGCTCAGTTCGCCGTCTGTTCTCCCTGAAAGTTGCGAGTTGATTAGCTTCTGCCATTTCTTGAATGTCCGCTCTTCCTCGTCTTCGGGCAGGATGCGAAGGGCGTGCTGAGGCTTGTATTCCAGAAAGTCTACTTTCCATTCCTTGCCTCTGCTTGTTTTCATTTCTTCATCGTCCGTTACGTTTTCCTTCCTTTCTTCCTCGTCACATCCGATGGTGATGAGGTCGATTCCATGGGTGTAGTCTTTCTCGGCAAACGACATCGGGAGTATGCTTCCCGTGTATCTTGCCCAGTCGGTGTTCCAGATATGTTGCCGTTTGTGGATGTGTCCGCAAGTCATATAGTCGGGATGGTCGTTCCATCCTTCCAGGTCTACTTCCTCCTGTCCGCCGATGACAATCTTCTCGCTCGCATCCTTCTTGGCAATGTCCGACCCCTTGGCGTACATGTGCGCCATCATGATGCACTTCCTGCCTGGGTGTTTCTTTCGTGCCTCAGCCGTCAGTTCTCTCAGAAAGTCGTTGACTCCCTGCGAGTAACTTGTGTTCTGCACCACATCGCTCCTAAGGAAAGGTACGGCGAGGATTATGACTTCTTCTCCTTGCTCGTTGGTTACGGGTATGATGAGGTCGTCGAAGGAATAGAGCCAATTGGATTGCTGCCATATTTTCCTTACGTTTCCTCTTATTTCCACATGGTATCGGGTGAGCAGCGGACGTGGTGCCTCCAGTCGGCTGGCTGAATCGTGATTGCCGGCGGTGATTATGACCTGCATGTTCGGACACAGTTGGGTGGCATCGGCAAGAAACTCGTAATAAACGGTCTGTGCCGCTGCCGATGGATTTCCGTTATCAAAGATGTCTCCTGCGATGAGGAGAGCATCGGGTTTTTGTTCAGCTATTTGCCCTAAGAGCCATTTCAGGAAATGCTTGTGTTCAGGCAGACGGTCGTTGCCATGAAACAAGTTGCCCAGATGCCAGTCGCTGGTTGCTAATATCTTCATACTCATAAGGATGTATAATCTTAGTGTTTTCTTTATCTCAAATTTGCAATCCTTTGCCTTTGGCTTGCAATCCGACAACAAAGTTGGCACAATTATTTGGGATACGCAAGGAAATAGGCCCAAAAACGAAGAATTATGGATGGAAAAGTGAAGATATTTGGGGAAAGACAACAATATAACTATGAACAATATTATTGAAGACTTCTGTATGGCTTATGACTTCAAGTCTATTACATGTGGCTATCCAGTTCCTTAATAAAAACAGATTGTTTAACTCCTAAGCTGGGCAGGAGTATAAGGTGCCCTGCAATTATATTCCCCCGCACTTCACGGGAAAACGGCAAGGGTCTATATGCCACGATGAAAAGGTGGCGTATAAACCCTTGACTATATTGTGCGATATTCGTAATATCATGGCATCAAACCAAAGTAGTCATTTTCAGAAAATCTCGCAGATGAATGTGCTTAATGCCATCAATATTGGTTTGACCGTAAAGCCTATCCATAGAAATCACGTATTTGGGATGACTGTCTTTTATTAATTTCAAATTGCCGAATTCACGCTCTACCGTTTCCTCAGAAGCCAGCAGATAGGTAACTTGCACATACGCCACACTATCCGCTTTTTCGGCAACAAAATCAATCTCAGCCTTATACATCTTACCAACATATACTTTATACCCTATCCTGCACAAATGGATATATACAGCGTTCTCCATCACCTTTTCGATATCAAAACGCCTGTTGCCACATATAATATGATTCCTGATTCCCAGGTCTTCAAAATAGAACTTGTCGCCTAACTCGAAAAGTCGCTTGCCATGAATGTCGTATCTGTTAACTCGATCGATAATAAAAGCATTGCTTAAATAGTCCAAATACGTGAGAATCATCTTGGCAGACGTTTCGGTGTTCTGGCTTTTCAGAAATTTTACAATACTCGTTGCTGAGAATTGTTTACCGATATTATCGCTCACAAACTTCATCAAAGTTCGTAACAATGGTATATTTCTGATGTTTTCTCGCTCTATGATATCACGAAGTACTATCGTATTATACACATTGTCAAGATAATCTTCTACCAAATCCGTATTTTCCAATCCTAAACTGCGCAACTGAGGGAAATTCGACGCATCACGCAACTCTTGCCGACACGCCTCTGACCCGTCAACGCAATCATCATTCCACGTCCAAACATGCGCTCAATATGTTCGGAATACCCTATTCTTTCTAATATTTTTTGTTTCATACGAGTAAAACTTTCCGCAAAGATACTATTTTTGTTTCGTATAAGTAATAAAAGCGATGGCTCTTTTGTTTTTATTACTTATAATTAACATGTTCGCTATATCGACTATAATAGTTCTTATTGTTAAAAAATATCTTAATATCTTGCTTTAAAGGACAGACAAATAATGAAGACCAGCAAGGTTGCATGGTTGAGATAGGGTCTTTGGGCTTCGGTCCATGCACCACCATCGCCCACCATCCACACCTCTTGCCTTGACCTGCTGTAAATAACGGCAGAAGCCGTAAGGCGTTCCTCGGGATGCTGCAACAATCGCTCAGCCACGCCCAAAGGCTTATACACTTTATCGCATATATAAATGCATGATGCCTTGGCAGAAATCATCCGCCAAGGCATCCGCTTTCAATTCTTGTATGATATATTAAGAGATGAGCATCATGGCATAACGTCCAATCCATCCTCACAGGGCTACTGGCACTTCTTGCCAATAATGCTCTTCTCTATTACATTCATGATTTGACGTTCATACATTACTTAACAACAAACTTCTTACCAGCCACGATGTATATGCCAGAAGAAAGATTGCTCATATTATTACGGGTGCCCACGCGTTGCCCGCTCAGGTTATAAACAAACCCATCGGCTTGAACCGCAGCGTCCTCTTGTCTTGTCACGTTCTCTATGGCTGTCGTAGAAGAATCACCATCAAAGCTGAACGAGAGCTTCGCGGGAATGCCTTTTTCATCTGTTATGGTGATATACCAACTTGTACCCACAAAGCTTTCCCAAGCAGAAGTGAGATGATACATATTACCGTTATTTACCACGTATGCATTAACAGAAGCTGCACCTGGGTCATAATAGAAGCCATGGAACCGAACCGTATAATCACCCAAAGTTTGCACATCTGTTGTCACACCATAACCTTCAAATGTAGGAGGAACAACACCCTTTACCTGATAGATAGGTCCTTTTACCTTTACATTGGCATCGTTACCCCAAGGGAATGTGTATTCCTTCTGTGACTCGATATCGGCCATCTTGCCCACCTTGATGATATAAGGCTGGCCAGCATCGATACCCTCCTTATCAAGATCAACAGCCCTGAAATAGACACAGGTTCCTTCCACCCTGTCAAAGACACTGAGTTTCACCTCATTCTCGCCTCCGAATGTCTGTTTTACCTGGTCGCCCGTCAGTGTGCAAGGAAGAATAAGGCTTTCCCACTGGTCCTTGTGGAAGTAGCGGCGTATGTTGTAAGTAACGGGGAACTTATACTGGTCATTACCCGTAGGATTGTGGTTGATGCCACTTGGAGTGTAGGAACCATCGCCGTTCATGGTTATTTTAAACTCTTCGGGGCTTGTGTTCGTAGCATCGAGATACCACTCCTTT
>ULQK01074840.1_pt1 | contig 62470 bp, 60 predicted proteins | sample 1954371 | NCBI WGS metagenome assembly ULQK01 (sample SAMEA4835652, study PRJEB28245) | human gut metagenome | biome: gut microbiome; material: fecal sample | place: Denmark | collected 2008 | reverse complement strand
CTGCGGCAGCCGCCACGACAGCGAGCAGCAGAGTGATGGACATTATCAGTATTCTTTTCATGCTATACCTTATTATATATACATTAATACTCAGACAGCGAAGCATACATATCGCCCTTGTCGTACATGGCATAGTCGGCCATCTCGTCGATAGAAGCATCGATGGCATGCTGCTCGGCAAGAGCCTTGGTCTGCTGATGCTGCGTATGGGCCAGATAGACAGTAGATGTAAGCAACAGGCCTGCCAGACAGGCTGCTGAAGCCACATAATAACGGTAACGGTGCCACCATGAATGATGGACAACGGCAGGCTGGTCATCAAGACGGGCCATAAAGTCATCGGCAAAATGGTCGAAATATCCTTCAGGCACCGTAAAGGGATTGCGGTGGTGACCAGACTGCATGTCATTAAGATTGATTTCGCTCATATTCATTCACTTTATACGTTTGACGATTGTATCTTCGAATAGTTTAATCACGCTGCTTAATATAATCCAAAACTTTCTGGGCTGCAATGTGGTAATTGGCCTTTAGAGCGCCCTCGGTACGCTCGAGCATCTTGCTCATCTCTGAGTATTTCATCTCATCGTAATAGCGGAGCAGGAAAACCGTGCGCTGCATGTCGGGGAGTTGGGCAATGGCTTCCTGCAAGAGGGCCTCGGTGGCGTCGCCGTCGAAATACTCGTCGGCCATCAGGTGCCGGGCGGCGTAGAGGTCGGCATCGGCGTCGGCCACATTCTTCTTGCGGCGCAGAAAGTCGAGCGACTCGTTGACGGCAATACTGTAGAGCCATGTGGAAATCTTGGAATCGGCCTTGAACCTGTCGATATTCATCCACGCCTTCATCAGCACATTCTGCATCACATCGTCGGCGTCGTCGTGATAGAGCACAAAGTGTCGTATCTTCCAATACAGCATCTCGCTATACTGGCTGACGATGAGCCCGAATGCCTTGCGCTTGGTCTCGGGCGACGCGAGCATCTTCAGAAGTGTGTTGTCGTCGACTGTCATCGGTAATTGTTCAGATATCGGTTGATTACGGCATCATAACCATAGATGTCGGCATACTCACACATATGACCCTGGGGGTCGGGATAGAGGGTGTAATAGGTAATGAACAACGGCACTACCGGGTCGAGGCTCTTGGAACGGATAACCATACGGCGCTTGAGCGTATCAGCTTGGGCTTCGCCGTCGCGGGCCAGCATGGCTGTCATCGAATACTGTATCTTGGCTTTGACCGACGGGTCTTTGTCGGCGAGAAGGAATACTGCCAGGTCGTAGGGGCGCTCAACTCGCACGCAACCATGCGAGACTGCGCGCACAGCACGTCTGAAAAATCCGCGAGATGAAGTGTCGTGGAGATAAACGGAGAAAGAATTGGGGAAACGGAATACTATACGCCCCAAGGAATTGCCCTCGCCGCCTTTCTGCACAACCGAATAGGTGGGCGAAAGCAGCATATCTGATGTGAAATGTGGCCAGGAGACGGTCTTTCCCGTACTGCGCTCGCGCACAATGTAATGGTTGCGGGCGAAATAGGCACTGTCGCCAATGTGGCGTACCACGCTGTTACGGATAATGCTCCTCGGGATAATCCATTGAGGGTTGAGGTCCATACGGGAGATATCGCTGACGAGCAGAGGGGTCTTGGTAGACACGGCTCCCAGTCCTACACGCATCTGCATGGTGGTCTCGCCGTCGACAGCGGTCAGCATAAACGCCGGCACATTGACCATCACATATTTGGGGCAAGTCTGGGGATGTCGGTGGGTGCGCCAGCGGCGGCGCTCCATGTTGGCCATGATCCGCGAATAGGCTGGCGTCTGCGGCGGAGTGGTCTGCAGCATCTGCGCAAACCGCCGATACAGAGAGTCGACGGGCTGGACATCGTGCAGGAAGACGGCTACGCTGTCGGCCTCGACCTTGGCGAGAGCGCGCTGGTAGAACGCACGGTTGGGGGTGTCCATCCCAACATCAAAAAGGGTGCGATAGCCGAGGCTTATACGCGCCGTGTCAACGAGGTCAATGCGGTTGAGAAGCACGCGGGGGTTGACATAACCGAAGCGTTGGCCCGTCACATAGCGCAGATATGACTTGGTAAGATTGTACTCCAGCCGAGCCACGACACGACTGGCTGTGTGGAGCGTGTCAAACTGCAGGTGGCGCATACGATGGAGGTCGGCCTCTATCTGGGACACACGAAAACGATTGGGACTGAAGCCAATCTTGTCGACATGACGCAGATAGGCCAAGAGAGTGTCAGCCCGGCGGTCGACGCCCTGACGGTCTACCCAAAGGAGGCGTCCACCCTGCTGGTAATAATTGCGAAGAAAATAATCGGAAGCGACCGTATCTCGGTCATCGTGCACTTGGCGGTCCAAATGCTGCTTGAGACGCGACAGGCTGACCACATAGTCAGACACACGCATCGTGGAAAAATCATCCAAGGTAAGGTCGCGGTTGGGATTGACATCCTTTTCGCTACAGGCGACAAGCGAAAAGGCAGCAACCGCAATAAAGAATAGTTTCAGGAGGCTCGACACGGACTACTTGACAGAGATTTTGCGAACACACTTGCCCACCTTTACTATATAGCAACCCTTGGGCAAGCTGAGCTCAAAGCGCTTGTCTTCACCTTCCACTTTGACGTTCATCACTCTTACTCCAGCCACGTTGTAGATTTGAAGGACCTCTCCCTCAGCACCGGTAACACGCAGGATGGAGTTGGCGTAGGATATAGAAATCTGCTGGAAATCGGTCTCCACAATCTCTATGCCTGGGTTGGCCATCGCCGACGATGGCATGGCAAAGGCGACGAACAAAGCAAAAACTGATACGAGTATATTTTTTATCATAAGCCTTTCAATATTGTATTTCAATGCAAAAATAGGTAATTTATCGCACACTATCCATCATTTGCACGAACAAAATGAGCATCATTAAAACTATTTAACATCTATCACAATGCCTTCATTGGCCAAGACGGTGTTGGGGAAGATGGCAACGGCCTCGTCGAGGATAGTCTGCTCGTTCTCATAGCGGGCACTGAAATGTCCCAAGACCAACTTGCCGACTCCGGCGGCCCGCGCTACCTTTGCGGCTTGCTCCGATGTGCTGTGGTAGTAGAGCTTGGCGCGGTCGGCGCAGGCTTTGTCGTAGGTACTCTCATGATAAAGCACGGTAGCGCCTTCCACGAGCTTATGCAACTTGGGCATATAGCGCGTGTCACTACAGTAAGCATAGCTGCGAGGTGGGTCTGCAGGGAAAGTAAGGCGCGAATTGGGGACAACAGAGCCATCCACGGTCGTCCAGTCTGCGCCGTTCTTGATGTTGGCGATATGACATACGGGGATATGATAGAAGTCTATCATGTCCCGACGTATGTGTGGGAGTGTCGGTTTCTCACGAAAAAGGAAACCGCAACAAGGCATACGATGTTCAAGGGGAATGGTAGTTACCGTGAGGCTCCGGTCTTCATAGATAACGGTAGTCGCCGCGGTATCAATCGCATGGAACTCGACCTTGTATTCAAGTCCCTGACAGTAAGCTTGCATCTCCACCTCCAGGATGGGTTGCAACTCCGCCGGGGCATGGACATGCAGCGGTGCTGTACGCCCCAACATGCCGAATGTGGATATCATCCCGATAAGCCCGAAGCAATGGTCGCCATGCAGATGGGAAATAAAAACGTGGCCAATGCGCGAGAAACTCACGCGCGAACGACGGAGCTGTATCTGGGTGCCCTCTCCGCAGTCTATCATGAACATCTTGTCGCGCAGCTCTACCACCTGCGCCGATGCATTGTGGCGCAGCGTGGGCAGCGCACTGCCACACCCGAGTATATGTACCTTGAATGATTCCAAAACGTTAATCGTTACTATTCACAGGTTGGCGCTTGAAGGCGTAGATGCCCTGATGATTTTCGAGATATAGGCTGTCGGCTTCCAGAACGTCAATGCCAAAGGTGTCACGATTGAGAATGAGCTTGCAATTGCATATCTTCCACGCCGTCCAAGGGTTGCTTTCGGCTTTGACTGCCGATGCCACTGTTCCACCTTCCTGTATTTCAAAGTTCTTGTCAATGCTGGTCCATCTGCCGAGCAACGTGGTGATGTTGATGGCCTGCGAGGCTTGCATCTCTCCATCACTATTCTTGAAGCCGACAACTGCCATGCGGTCGCCGACCAACATTCCGCCTTTGACGGTCATCTCCGCATCGTCGGCATCCAACATATAGGTTATGGTGTCGCCCTCGTCGGTCACCAATTCAAGAGAATGCATCGACGTTCCACTTCCGCATACTCCATAGACCGTAGAATCCGGCGTCTCCATAACCTCCACGCTATCCGCGTCGGCATTATTGTCCGCGTTCTTCTGTCCTCCACATCCCATCATCATCATTACGACTCCAATGGTCAAGATAAAACATACCTTCTTCATTGTATATCTTTTATTGATTATCATTCTCATTGTATTGGTTATCATTCTTGCGTTCCTGACACTTAGCTTCATTCCAGAGGTCATCCATCTCCCCGAGAGTCATATCTCTGAGCTCTTTTCCAGCCTCTTTGGCCTTCTGCTCTACGTAGCCAAAACGGCGGATGAACTTCTGGTTGGTCTGCTCGAGCGCGTTGTCGGGATTGAGATGATAGAGGCGAGCGGCATTGATGACGCTGAAGAGGAAATCACCAAGTTCCTTTTCAGAGTTGATAGCGTCGTCCTTGGCGAGTTCAACCTCAAGCTCGTTGAGTTCTTCCCGCACCTTATCCCAAACATCTTCACGTTTCTGCCAGTCAAAGCCCACATTGCGGGCCTTGTCCTGGATGCGGTAGGCTTTGATGAGCGAAGGCAGCGAGGCTGGCACACCGGAAAGCACGGTCTTGTTGCCGTCCTTTTCCTTTTGTTTGATTTGTTCCCAAGTCTGCTCCACCTCCTCGCTGTTGTGCGGCATGTCGCCCGAGTCCGCCTTCGGATCATCCCGCCATCCCGTCCAATCTATAAATGGATGACGGAACATCAGCTTGCGAGCCTCTTGGTTGCAGACATCAGCGATGTCAAATTCGTCGGATTCATCTCCAAGAATGGCATAGAACAGCACATGCTCCATGACATCACCAAGCTCCTTTTTCACATTATGCATATCATTGTTCATCAATGCGTCAGCAAGCTCGAAGGTTTCTTCAATGGTATTGGGACGCAGACTCTGAAACGTCTGTTTGCGGTCCCAGGGACACTCTTTACGAAGGCGCTCCTGGACATCAAGCAGGTGGCCAAAGGCTTCTATTTTAGCTTCTCTCGTATTCATTGTTATATTTTTTCTATGCAAAAGTAAGTAAATTTCAATAAATTCTTGTAACTTTGCAATGATTTTTTTAACATGATATTATTAATCCGAAAAATATGGAATTAGCAAGTAAGTACGACCCACGTGAAGTGGAGTCGAAATGGTACAAGTACTGGCTTGACAACAAACTCTTCAGCAGCAAGCCAGACGGAAGAGAACCATACACCATTGTCATCCCACCTCCCAATGTAACTGGCGTGTTACACATGGGTCACATGCTCAACAACACCATCCAGGATATTCTGGTGCGACGCGCCCGCATGGAAGGCAAGAATGCTTGTTGGGTACCCGGAACCGACCACGCCTCAATAGCGACCGAAGCCAAGGTGGTGAAGAGACTTGCTGAACAAGGTATTAAGAAGCATGACCTCACCCGCGATGAATTCCTGAAGCATGCTTGGGACTGGACCAACGAACATGGTGGCATTATCCTCAAGCAGCTACGCCGTTTGGGTGCATCATGCGATTGGGACCGCACCGCATTCACCATGGATGAGAAGCGCTCTCAAAGCGTCATCAAAGTTTTTGTTGACCTCTACAACAAGGGACTTATCTACCGCGGACTGCGCATGGTAAACTGGGACCCCAAGGCCCAGACTGCACTCAGCAATGAGGAGGTTATCTACAAGGATGAGCAGTCCAAGCTCTATAATCTTAAATATTACATTGCTCCTGACTGTGATTGCTCGGATATTGACCAAGCAGCCGAAGGCAATGTCATCCATAAGGACGAGAAGGGTTACTATGCAGTGGTAGCCACCACGCGCCCTGAGACCATCATGGGCGACACCGCGATGTGTATCAACCCCAAAGACCCCAAGAACCAATGGCTTAGAGGCAAGAAGGTTATCGTACCACTCGTGGGACGTGTCATCCCCGTCATCGAGGACCGCTATGTAGACATAGAGTTTGGTACAGGATGTCTGAAGGTTACCCCTGCACACGACACCAACGACAATATGCTGGGCAAGACACACCATCTCGAGACTATCGACATCTTCAATGCCGACGCCACCATTTCCGAGGCGTCTCCGCTGTATGTCGGCATGGACCGCTTCGACTGTCGTCGCCAGATTGCAAAGGACCTTCAGGCCGCCGGACTTATGGAACGCATCGAAGACTATAATAATAAGGTGGGCTATTCAGAGCGAAACCCCGACACGGCGATAGAGCCACGCCTCTCCTTACAGTGGTTCCTTCGCATGCAGCACTTCGCTGACATCGCCCTACCTCCCGTTATGGACGGCGAGATGAACTTCTACCCCGCCAAATACAAGACTACATACAAGAACTGGCTCGACAACATCCAGGATTGGTGCATTTCGCGCCAGTTGTGGTGGGGTCACCGCATACCCGCCTACTTCTATGGCGACGGCGAAGAAGACTTCGTGGTAGCCGAGACCGCCGACGAGGCGCTGAAGATGGCTCAGGCGAAGACCGGCAATACCGCTCTGACCGCTGATGACCTCAAACAGGACGAAGATGCACTCGATACATGGTTCTCTTCATGGTTGTGGCCCATCTCCCTCTTTGATGGCATCAACAACCCAGGCAACGAGGAACTCAATTATTACTACCCCACCAGCGACCTGGTTACCGGACCAGACATTATCTTCTTCTGGGTAGCCCGCATGATTATGGCTGGCGAGGAGTACACCGGCAAGATACCGTTCAAGAACGTCTATTTCACCGGTATCGTACGCGACAAGCTGGGCCGAAAGATGTCCAAGAGTCTCGGCAACTCCCCCGACCCCATCGAGCTTATCGAGAAGTTCGGCGCCGATGGCGTGCGCATGGGCATGATGCTCTCCGCCCCCGCCGGCAACGACATTCTCTTCGATGAGAGCCTGTGCGAGCAGGGCCGCAACTTCAACAACAAGATTTGGAATGCATTCCGTCTGGTTCAGGGATGGACCGTTGCCGACGGCGAGCAGCCCGAGGCAAGCCGCATAGCCACCGAGTGGTTCGACGCTAAGCTCAAGCAGACCAACGAGGAAGTCGACGACCTCTTCCGCAAGTACCGCATCTCCGAGGCATTGATGGCTGTCTACCGCCTGTTCTGGGATGAGTTTTCCAGCTGGTACCTCGAGATGGTCAAGCCCGCCTACATCAATGGCGAAGCCCAGCCCATCGACCGCGCCACTTACGACAAGACACTGCGCTTCTTCGAGACACTGCTCAAGATGCTGCACCCCTTCATGCCGTTTATCACCGAGGAGCTGTGGCAGCACATCTACGACCGCAAGGATGGCGAGAGCATCATGCGCGACGCGCTGAAGGTTTCCGCTCCCACCGAGGCCGAACTTACCCTCATCTCGCAGATTGAGGAGGTGAAGCAGATAGTAAGCGGCGTGCGCATGGTACGCAACCAGAAGAACATTGCGCCCAAGGAGCAGTTGGCTCTGCAGGCCATCGGCACCAACGCCTTCGCTGCCTACAACGCCGTCATCACCAAGATGGCCAACCTCAGCAGCATCGACGTAGTGAGCGACAAGGATGCCAGCGCCAGCGCCTTTATGGTGGGCACTCACGAGTTTGCCGTACCTCTGGGCGACCTCATCGACGTCGAGGCCGAGATAGCCAAGGCCGAGGCACAGCTCAAGCACCTCGAAGGCTTCCTCATGGGTATCCGCAAGAAGCTCGCCAACGAGAAGTTCGTCGCCAATGCCCCCGAGGCTGTCGTAGCCATGGAGCGCAAGAAGGAGAGCGACTCGCTCGAGAAAATTGCAGCACTCCAGGAGTCGATTGCTGAGCTCAGAAAGAAATAGAACTCATTAAATACTTAATCATTATGAAGCGTTTTCTCGGTTTGTGTGTGTGTTTCGTGACCCTGTTGTTTACCTCTTGTAGCGACGACAATGCTCCGACACCGCCAGAGACCCAGAAAACGCTTTTTCTTTACCTTCCTTGGTCGTCTACTGGCCAACCTCCCTACCAGCGCAATCTATATTCGTACTTTATCAACAACATTGAGAATATAGAAAGGGCCATCCGCCAACAGGGCGGGATGGGCAATACGCGCCTGCTCACTTTCATCTCGCAGTCGCCTACCTACTCTGCATTGGTAGAAATCAGGTATCAGGGCAACCAGTGCGTCCGCGACACGCTCAAGCGTTACAATGCCTACGACTACACCAGTGCCTCGGGCATAGCTGCACTCTTAGGCGATGTCAAGACCGCCGCCCCGGCTCCCCGATATGCCATGGTCATCGGATGCCATGGCAACGGATGGATTCCAAGCGGTGTCAAGGACTATTACCGTAGCCGCTCGTTTGGCGGAATCGACGCCAAGTTTCAGACCGAGCTCTCCGACCTTGCCGAAGGCATCAAGAGAGCAGCCATGCCCCTTCAGTTCATCGCCTTCGACGACTGCTACATGGCGGGAGTCGAAGTGGCATACGACCTAAAGGACGCCACCGACCATATCATCGCCTCCACCTCAGAGATTATGGCCGACGGACTGCCTTACTACCGCATCTGGCGCCACCTGGCTGCCACCAGCCCCGATTATCAGTCCATTGTCAACGAGTTTCATACCTATTACACCCAGCACACCTATCCCTACGGCACGCTCTCGGTGATAGACTGCCGACAGATGGACGCTATGGCTGCGTGGATGAAAGACATCAACGGCCGTTACACCTTTGATGCCACCCATATCGACCGTCTGCAGAAACTCGACGGTATGGCACAGACCATTTTCTTTGACATGAAGAGCTACATCGATGACCTCTGCGATGCCAATGACCGCAGCCAGTTTGACTATCTGGTCAAGCGACTTGTGCCCTACCACACCCACACCAATGCCGTGTATACCGACCTGAGCGGGTTCAATGGCGGCATAAGCACCATCCCCGTCACCACGTTCTGCGGAATAACAATTTCCGACCCTACTACCAACAGTTACGTAGCGGGCCGGAAATCTATGACTGCTTGGTGGCAAGCCACCCATTAGGAGTTAACCTACCTGAGCCGGTTCATAAGGCATACCCCATACATCGGCCACAGCCTTGAAGGTTATCTTGCCCTCTACCACATTCAGGCCTTTATACAGAGCCGCGTCTTCACGACATGCTTTCTTCCAGCCCTTGTCTGCCAGAGCCAAGGCATACTTCAGCGTGGCATTGGTCAGAGCGGCAGTCGACGTGTTGGGCACTGCGCCGGGAATATTTGCCACGGCATAGTGTACGATGCCATCCACCTCGTATACGGGGTCGCTGTGTGTTGTGGGATGCGAAGTCTCAAAGCAGCCGCCCTGATCTATAGCCACATCCACCAGCACCGTTCCGGGTTCCATCTCCTTCAGCATGTCGCGGGTGATGAGGTGCGGAGCCTTGTCGCCCGGCACCAGTACCGAACCTACTACGATATCCACATCCTTCAACTCCTTGCGTATATTGTGCTCGGTCGAGTATAGCGTATGCACATTGGCAGGCAGTTCGGCGTCCAACTGGCGCAGACGAGGCAGACTGATGTCTGTGATATACACCTCTGCACCCATTCCGGCAGCCATGCGCGCAGCCGCTTCACCCACGATGCCGCCGCCGAGTACCAGCACCTTGGCGGGCTTCACGCCGGGCACACCACTCATCAGCTTGCCTTTTCCGCCCTTGGTCTTCTGCAGATAGTAGGCACCGTTGATTGACGCCATGCGGCCTGCCACCTCGCTCATCGGAACCAGCAGAGGCAACCTTTTGTCTGCTGTCTGCACCGTCTCGTAGGCCAGACACACCGCACCGCTCTTCACCATGGCCTCGGTCAATTCCAAATCGCAAGCCAGGTGGAAATAGGTGAATACCAACTGTCCATGCTTCAGCAGAGGATATTCGGGCTTGATGGGCTCTTTGACTTTGATAATCATTTCAGCCACATCATACACCGCTTCGATGGTGGGCAATATCTTGGCACCCACCTTCTCGTACGCCGCATCGGCAAAGCCACTGCCCTCGCCGGCTGTATGTTGTACAAACACTTCGTGCCCGTGTTTTACCAGTTCGGCCACGCCATCGGGGGTCATACCCACTCGGTTCTCGTTGTTCTTGATTTCTTTTGGAATACCGATTTTCATGATTATATTGGTTTTTAATTGATTAATTGCTGCAAATATAATAAATAATCACATTCTCCAAACATTTTTCTTCGTTTTTTTTCAAACTTTTTCCTTTCACTTACGATTTGTAAGCACATCGAGCCAGCATCGGTCGCCATTCACGCCACCTTCTTCACCCACGTGGTCTCCCGTGGGGTCATCTTCTGACCGATAGTCGGCGGAATGAAAACCATGCTGATGAACTTAAAAATAATTGCGTGGTTAGATTTCTGGATTTCCAACCATGATTTCTACATATCACACTTCGATTTTACCGTTTCGCAGTTCGCAATCAGTTTCCACTGCATCACGGGCAGAAATCAGGATATTCCGATGCTTTCGTGGGGCACAGTTCTCCACATCGTTTCATGCTCCTGCGCTTTGGCTACAACTGCCATGATGGCGCCGCTTCATAGGGATGTCGCCAAGTTTTTGCCGACAAATTACATCTATGTCTTATTTTTTTCGTAATTTCGCAACATAGTAACCAACAGTATCACCATGCGCATAATAGTATCTGACGAGATAGAAAGCGTGTGCCCCGAGTTTGTGGGAGCACATGTAGAGATATACGTACACAACAGCCCATACTCAGCAGGACTCTGGGGCGAGATAGACCGACTGGGCCAGGAGTTCAGGCAGACCCTGACGACAGAGACGCTCAAAGACATTTCGGGCATAGCAGCCACCCGACAGGTCTACCGCGCCTGCGGCAAAGACCCGTCGCGCTACCGTCCTGCTGCCGAATCCCTCATCCGCCGCATCCTCCAAGGCAAGCAGCTCTACCAAATCAATACGCTGGTAGACCTTGTCAATCTGGCGAGCATACGCTATGGCTACAGCATTGGCGGTTTCGACGCCGACAAGTTTGAGGGCGACACGCTCACCCTGGGTGTGGGCCGTGCCGGCGAACCTTACGAGGGCATTGGCCGCGGCACCATCAACATCGAGGGTCTACCCGTCTATCGCGACGCCGTGGGGGGCGTGGGCACTCCCACCTCCGACCACGAGCGCACCAAGATAGACGACAACACCACCCACCTCGTGGTGCTCATCAACGGGTATGACGGTTGCGAGGCCGACGTGCGCGCCAATGCCGAGTACATCCTCCAGCTGGCGCGCGACTACTGCGACGGTACCGACGGAAGCTACTATATATATAAATAAGGTAAGACTATGGAACAGAATAATGACAGCCGCGTGGCACAGATGCGCCAGTGGATAGAACAGCTCAATGCGGCGTCTGCAGCCTACTATAATGGCAGGGAAGAGCTGATGACCGACTACGAATGGGATGCTCTCTTCGACCGGCTCAAGGCTATGGAGACGCTCACGGGCATCACGCTCGACGGCTCGCCCACTGCCAAGGTGTCAGAAGACAACATCGCCGGCAAGAAGGAAGACCATGAGTTTGCCGCCCTGTCGCTCGCCAAGACCAAGAGTCCTGCCGACCTGGTGAAGTGGGCCGAGGAGCGCCCCATCTGGATGTCGTGGAAACTCGACGGCCTCACCCTCGTGGTGACCTACGACGAGGGACTGCTCAGCAAGGTCGTGACGCGCGGCAACGGTCATACCGGCACCAACATCACCCACCTGGCGCCAGCCATCAGCGGCATCCCCCAGCACATAGACCATCAGGGCCACCTCGTGATACGTGGCGAGGCGGTAATATCCTACAAGGACTTTGAGATATTCAATATGGAGAGCGACGAAGAGTATGCCAACCCCCGCAACCTGGCTTCGGGCTCGCTCACACTGAAAGACATCAACGAGGTAAGCCGCCGCCACATCCAGTGGATAGCCTTTACGCTGGTCTATACCGACGAGGCAATCGACTCGTGGGGCGACCGCATGGTGCTGTTGGACCGCTTGGGGTTCACCACCGTGGAGCGCGAGCTGATAACCACGCCCACCCTCGACAACATAGACCACAGCATCGATGGCTGGACCCACAAGGTCACCAGCGGAGAATGCCCCTTCCCGGTAGACGGGCTGGTAATCGTCTATGACGACACAGCCTACGCCTCTACCGGTTCGGTCACGGGCCACCACGCCACCCGCGCCGGCTACGCCTTCAAATGGCAGGACGAGAGTGCGCAGACCCAGCTGGACCACATCGAGTGGTCGTGCGCGGCATCGACCATCTCGCCCGTGGCGGTCTTCACTCCCGTAAGCCTCGAGGGCACCACCGTGAAGCGCGCCTCGCTCTGCAACATCAGCGAGTGCGAACGCCTGGGCATAGGCGGCCCCGGCACTACCCTATCGGTAATCAAGGCCAACAAGATTATCCCCAAGGTGATAGAGGTGATACAGACCGTGGGCACACTCGACATCCCCGCCACCTGCCCCGTATGCGGCGCACCCACCGAGGTGACCGAGAGTGCAAGCGGCACACGCACGCTGCACTGTACCAATGCCGACTGCGCCGCCAAACAGCTGCGCAAGTTTGCACGGTTTGTCTCCAAGGCCGGTGCCAACATCGACGGACTGAGCGAACAGACCATCGCCAAGTTCATCAACCTGGGTTGGGTGAGCGAATATGCCGACCTCTACCACATGGACGAGCATGCGCTGGAGCTGTCGATGATGGAAGGCTTCGGGCGCAAGTCTGTAAGCAACCTGTTGCGCAGCATAGAGAAAGCACGCACGATCAAGGCGCGCCAGTTGCTATACGCTCTGAGCATACCTCTATGCGGCACCGACGTGTGCAAGCGTCTGCTCGCCGCATACACCTTCGAAGAGTTGGTAGCCGAAGCCTCTCAGACCGACAACCCTGAACACTTTGCCCACATCGACGGCATAGGCCCCGAGAAATCGGCTGCTGTAGTGGAGTGGTTCCACAATCCCACGCACAGCAGGATGGTGACCCGTCTGCTCGCCGAGATAGAAATCGAGGCAGAGGCCACCGCGCCCGCCGGCGCCCGTTGCGTGGGAATGACATTCGTAGTGACCGGCGATGTGCACCACTACAAAAACCGCAACGAGCTCAAGGCCTATATCGAGAGTCAAGGCGGCAAGGTTACAGGTAGCGTAAGCCGCTCGACCCACTACCTCATCAACAACGATGTAACCTCTCAGTCGGGCAAGAACAAGAAAGCCCAGGAGTTGGGCATCCCCATTATCAGTGAAGACGAGTTCGTCGAGCGTTTCGGATAGACACTGCATGAAGCAAAAGAGAGCGGCTGACAGGCATATAACCCGTCAGCCGCTCTCTGTATATGGTCTCCAAGTTTAGAAAGTCCACTTGGCTGCCACCGTGGGGATGGCATAGAACTTATTGTTCTCACCCCGATTGTTCCACACGAAGTTGTTGGACAGCTCGACCTCGCTGCCAAGACTCAGATGGACATCATCCCATCCCTTGAGCTTGTCCAAGTTAACCCAGAACTGAGGCTCGCTCAGGAAAATGTAGTTGCCACGCACGCTCTGGTCATACCAGAGGTCGGCAAAACCACTGAAGGTGCAGAGGCCCTTGGCAAAATTGATGCCCCAAACTGCTGTAGCCTGGAAACTGTTGAAAGCACGCATGTCTTTGTGAGCATTCTTGAAATAATACTTATACATAGCCTGCAGCGAGAATGTGCGGGAGAAGTCGGCACTATGCCAGTTCCACGCACCACCAAGGAGAGCCGCCTGCTGGAAACGATTGCCATAATAACTGTTGTCCATACGGCCGGTGCTTACACCACCATCGTACTCTACATGGGCAGCCCACTGCTTGTTGGCAGAGAGGTTGAACTCGCGGCTAATCTCCCAATAAGCGCCCATCACTCCGTCGCTCTCATAATCGAGGTCGGTGAAGAAATAGGTGCTACCCCAACGGTCGGGCTTGAACAACTCGATAGTGGTGGTTACACTCTGACGCTCGGAAAGGTCATTGTAAAGCGAGCGACCCAAATCATAATGCAACTGGACATTCTGTGCGAAGCCAGAAACGGCAGCCACGGTGAAGGCTGCAAGCATAAGTAATCTCTGTTTCATATGATACATGTTTATAAAAATAGTCCAAAGATAGTGCAAAGGTACGAAAAAGACCATAAATATAAGAGATGGTTGGCAAAATTGTCGTAACTTTGTAGATGAAATTCAGAGAAATAGACAATATGAGAATAGATATCATTACCGTTCTGCCCGAAATGCTCGAGGGCTTTGTTCACGAATCTATCCTGGCACGTGCCCAGAAGAAGGGACTGGCTGAGATACATCTGCACAATCTGCGCGACTACACCAAGGACAAATGGCGCCGCGTGGACGACTATCCCTACGGCGGTTTTGCCGGCATGGTGATGCAGATAGAGCCCATAGACCGCTGCATCAGCGCCCTCAAGGCCGAGAGAGACTATGACGAGGTAATCTTTACCACCCCCGACGGCGAGCAATTTGACCAGCATGTGGCCAACGACCTGTCGCTCAAGCAGAACCTCATCATCCTGTGTGGCCACTACAAGGGTATAGACCAGCGTGTGCGCGACCACCTCATCACCCGCGAAATCTCGGTGGGCGACTACGTGCTCACCGGTGGCGAACTGGCTGCTGCCATCATCTCGGATGCCGTGGTACGCATCGTGCCGGGCGTGGTGGGCGACGAGCAGAGCGCTCTGTCGGACTGTTTCCAGGACGACATGCTCTCAGCGCCTATCTATACACGGCCGGCAGAATACAAAGGCTGGCGTGTGCCCGACATCCTGCTCAGCGGCAACGAAGCCAAAATCAAGGACTGGGAGATAGAGCAGAGCTATGAGCGCACCCGCCGTCTGCGCCCCGACCTGCTGGAACGGCAGAAGAAGGGATAACCCCCCCTCTCCCCCATACACCCCACCCCCACTTTGTCAACTACTCATCAACTTATATCATGAACCGTAGAATCATTACTACCCTCTGCCTGATGGCAGTAGCCATAGGCATGATGGCATCCAACGATGTCAAAACGGCGCAGAATCTGGCGCGACGTATACTGGGCGACAAGGCCCGTACAGTGGTCTTCAAAAAGATTGATGCCACAAAAGACGTATTCACCCTGGAGAGCAACCAGGGCAAGGTGGTCATCAGCGCCAACAACGCCAACAGCATGGCTATGGGTCTGAACCACTATCTCAAAAACTATTGCCACACCGCCATCTCCTGGTATAAAGACGACCCCATCGAACTGCCCGAGACTATGCCAGCCGTCAAAGAGAAGGTAAGGATAGAGTCGCGGCTTCCCATGCGTTTCTTCCTCAACTACTGCACCTACGGCTACTCGCTGCCTTGGTGGACATGGCGTGAGTGGGAACACTTCATCGACTGGATGGCGCTCAACGGTGTCAACATGCCTCTGGCCATCACCGGTCAGGAATCGACTTGGTATAACGTGTGGAAGAAGTTCGGGCTCAACGATGAAGAGATTCGCTCCTTCTTCTCCGGCCCCGCCTATCTGGGCTGGCACCGCATGTGCAACTTCGACGCCTTCATGGGACCTCTGCCCCGCGACTGGATGGACCGTCAGCAGACGCTGCAGAAGCAGATACTGAAGCGCCAACGCGAACTGAACATGACTCCCGTGCTGTCGGGATTTGCCGGACACGTGCCCGCCAAATTCGTAGAGAAACACAAAGGTCTCAAATATACCGACGTGTCGTACTGGGGCTCATTCAAAGACCCCGAGCGCTACCGCTGCCGTTTCCTCTTTGCCACCGACCCCATGTTTGCCAAGATACAGCGCGCTTTCATCGAAGAACAGACCCGCATGTATGGCACCGACCACATGTACTGCATAGACCCCTTCAACGAGGTAGACCCGCCCACGTTCAACTGTGACTCGCTGGCCATGCTCTCACGCGGTATATACGAGTCGCTGGCTGCTGCAGACAAGGATGCACACTGGCTGCAGATGAGCTGGACATACAAATACATGCCAGGATGGAACAGCGAACGCATGAAGGCTCTCTTCAGAGGTGTGCCACAGGGTCGCCTGATTATGCTCGACTACTGGTGTGAGAATGTACAGATGTGGAAAACCACTGAGTCGTTCTACGGCCAGCCCTTCATCTGGTGCTATCTCAACAACTTTGGCGGACGCAACCGTCTGGTGGCTCCCTCGGACCGCATATACAACTATATAGACAATACATACGAGAAGGCAGGTTCCAACTTCAGCGGTGTGGGTGCTACACTCGAAGCCCTCGACGTCAACCAGTTTGCCTTCAGCATGCTCTTTGACAAGGCGTGGAATATGCCTGGCTCGCTCAACGAATGGCGCAACTCGCTGGCTGACCAGCGCATGGGCCGCATAGACGAAAAGGCACGCAAGGTGTATCGTGACTACTGCGAACGGGTGCTCGACGTACCACGCACATACAACTACACCTTTGTGGAGTCGCGTCCGGGAATGAAAAAGAAGGATAAATGTACGCCCACGCGCGAGGCGCAGAACGAGATATGGAAGGAGATGGTGAACCTCAATTCAGACCGCGATGGATACAAGATGGATGTGGTGAACATCGGCCGCCAGTGTCTGGAGGAACACTTCTACGTACTCTGGCGCAAGTTTGTCGTGGCTTACGACTGCTACGACCTCAAGGAGATGAAGCGCCTGGGAAGTGAGATGAAAGAGGTGCTGGCCGACGAGGCTGCCCTGACCGCCTGCCACCCCGTGTTCTCCATGAAGCGATGGATAGAACAGGCTCGCAGCTGGGGCAACTCTGCCGAGGAGAAAGACTACTATGAGCGCAACGCCCGCCGCATCGTCACCGTGTGGAACAACAACCTGGCAGGACTCAACGACTATGCCGGCCGCCCATGGGACGGACTGCTCAAGAGTTTCTATCTGCCACGCTGGAGCATGTTCGTAGACCGCGCCATCGACTGCCGTGAACGGGGCATCGAGTATGACGAAGACAGCTTTGTCAAAGAGTGCTACGAATTTGAAGAGAAGTTCTGCGAACTGGAAGTACCCATCGAATATCCCCAAAAGCAAGACCCAGTACAGCTGTCACGACAGTTGCTGAAGAAATACTTTGAATAGACGCCGGGCTGTTCATACCGAGCAGAACGCCCGAAGCCAACAAATCGCATATTCGCATACAGGAAAGCACTGTATACGAATATGCGATTTTGCGTTACGCCGCAACGGGGGGAGCCACGTTAGGAGAAAACGGTAATAATTGGCGTAATATAGGTAACAATGCCAATTCAGTTTCTATATACCTTTGCATTGTAAATCGCAACATAATAAAACTATCGATTATGAAACGAGTATTGAAGTATACATCAATGATGGTTTCGGCACTCATGGTTTCTGCTGCATGTTACGGAAGTGTGAGATCATCGCAACAAAAAGAACAAGCCTCTATGGAGAGCAAAGGAAAAATACTGATTGTATTCTTCTCGCATGCCGGGGAGAACTACGGAGTGGGCAATGTGAAGGTGGGCAACACCAAACTTGTGGCCGACCAGACACAGAAACTCACGGGCGGCAGCGAGTTTAAGATTGTCGCGGAGGAAAGCCACGACATGCCATATAATGCCCTCACCAAACTGGTAAAAAAAGAGGCAGAGAACAACGAGAAGCCGGCCTTCAAGGGCGAGGCGAATGACATGGACCAATATGAAACCATCTTTATCGGCGGACCAGTATGGTGGGGCACCTATCCACAAGTAATGTTTACCTTCTTCGACAAATACGATTTGAACGGCAAGACCATTATCCCCTTTACCACCCATGAAGGAAGCGGGCTTGGCAATGTGGTAAACGACCTAAAGAAGCTGTACCCCAACGCCACCTTCAAAGAGGCAATGAGCATCTACGGTCATGAGACCCGCAATAATCTCTCGAAAGTAGACAAATGGTTGAAACGACTTAACTATTGACAATTATGAAAAGACTTGTAATATTTATTTTATTAACAATGATAACACTCAACATTATGGCACAAAAGAAAATAGAACAGACCGCAGGACGCATGCAATTAGGAGTGTTTGCTCCAGAGTTCGCCCACCTCAACGATGACATTCTCTTCGGAGAAGTATGGAGCCGCAATGACCTACTCTCCCTCCGCGACCGAAGTATGGTAACCATTACAGCACTTATCAGCCAAGGCATCACAGACAGTTCGTTGAAATACCATCTACAAACTGCCAAGAACAACGGCCTCACACGTACAGAAGTAGCCGAGATAATCACACATATCGCTTTCTATGCCGGTTGGCCCAAGGCTTGGGCTGCCTGCAATCTTGCCAAAGAGGTGTGGAACGAAGACGTGACCGGCGATGACGCCAAGGCCGCTTTCCAACGTGAGATGATATTTCCCATCGGCGAGCCTAACACAGCCTACGCTGCTTACTTCAAAGGTAATAGTTATCTTGCCCGCATCTCCACGAGTCAGATACCTTTTGCCAATGTAACCTTTGAGCCTGGATGCCGCAACAACTGGCATATACACCATGCCACAACAGGCGGCGGCCAGATGCTGGTAGGTGTGGGTGGCCGTGGGTGGTATCAGGAAGAAGGCAAGCCGGCACAGCAGATAATGCCAGGTACCGTCATCCACATTCCTGCCAACGTGAAACACTGGCATGGTGCTGCCAAAGACAGCTGGTTTGCCCACCTCGCCTTCGAGATTCCTGGCGAAAACGCCTCTAACGAATGGCTGGAGCCTGTATGCGAAGATGAATACCAAAAGCTGCAATAATGTTCCACCCTATAATAGGCAATTGCGGCAGATGTAGTACAGATAACTGCCACGAACGCCTGAGACTGCAACGTCTCGCGTGACAAGAATACAACGGAAATGGATTAGAAAAACGCAGCCCCTGCCGGGGCTGCGCTTTTCTATAATGCGTACTGATACAGATTAAAGCACGATGGCACTCTCGAGCGCCAGGGTCATCATCTTGGTAAATGAATTCTGGCGGTCTTCGGCTGACAACTCGGTGTGGTCGACAAAAGAGTCGCTGATGGTAAGCAGGCAGGCTGCGCGCTTGCCTGTCATATTGGCATTGTGGAAGAGGGCAAAGCTCTCCATCTCTACGCAGTCGCTGCCATTCTGCTTGATGATATCCTGCCATGTACCCTGTGAGGCATCACGATAGAAGACATCGCTGGAATGAACTATGCTGGGCTTGCACTCAATACCTATCTCCTTGGCCTTGGCCTTGATGACGTCATTGAGTTCCTGGCTTGGCTTGATGGCGTTGTCCTTGCAGCCACCCTGTACAAGAGCGTAGGAAGACTCGCTCACGGCTACCTCGGCAAGAGTGACATCCATCACCTTGAGCCAGTCGCGATAGCTACCAGCCGAACCGATGCGGATAATGTTCTCTACACCATAGAACTTGTAGAGCTCCATAGAGTAAATGCCAATGCTGGGCATACCCATGCCACTGGTCATAACTGAAACTGGTACGCCCTTGTACAGACCGGTATAGCCGAGGGCATTACGAACCGATGTTACCAACTTGACATCCTCGAGGAATGTCTCTGCTATAAACTTTGCGCGAAGCGGGTCGCCAGGCATAAGCACTGTCTTGGCGAAATCGCCCTTTGCGGCTGAAATGTGCGGTGTTGCCATTTGTTCTATTTTAATAAAGTGTTTAGGTTACAAAATTAGGCATAATCAGTCGGATGCGCAAGGAAAAGGGCAAAATTATTTTATTTTGCTGCATTGAAGGGGCAATGAAGAAAAGGTTAATCGCGGTCAAGATAATCTGTCGGCATGATTTCTCCTTGCAACAGCATGTCATCAGGAATGATTCCCTCGGGGATGTCCGTAATCTTTGCATCCCGTCCACGCGGCATGGGACCGGCGAGACCTTCCAAATCGTGGCGTTCCTCATCAGGCTCTATGGTAGTAATGGAGCTGCGGATATCTATTTTTTCCGCAACTTCGGTGATACCACGCTCGTCGAGCTGTCGCTGAAGATCGGCAAGCTCGGCATCACACACGGGGCAAGTGCCGGGACAGTCGCCGACATGATGGCACTCTGCTGGCGTGTAATCCAACCCATACTCGATAGCCAACTGCTGGCGTATGCTCCTCAGGAGGTCACATTTCTGTCTGCCTGTAGTCATATATATAATAAGGTATATAGGGAATCAGTCTTTCTTGAGTTTCTTCAACCGCCGCTTCGCTTCGGGAATATCGGGACAGAGCTCAAGGGCTTTCTCGAAGTTTCGGATGGCGGCCTCGGTGAAATGCTCCTTCTCGCACTCGCGGCCCATGACGACATACTCGACAGCCAGTTTCTTGAGAAATTTCTCCTTCTTCTTGATTTCTTCCTTCAAACGGGCTATCTCCTGGTCCTTCTGGTTAATGACATTGAGCTTGCGACGGATGTAACGCTTGGCAACAGGGCGTTCGATGTCGTAACGGCTATGGATAGCGAGGAAGAAGTTGTCCAGCGCGGCCTGCATGTCGCCTGCATCAAAGGCCTTGACGGCATCATAATACTGCTTGTCGGCCTTGCCCTGTTCGAGAGCAGCATGAATAAGCTGCTGGTTGTTATAGTTCTTGGCGAAACGGGAAACTTCGGCTTTGACGAAGACATCTTCACGCCGGATGGGGCTCTTGAGGCTGATGCCTTCGAGCGAACGGCAGCGCGAAAGGGCAACATAGGTCTGACCGCCGGCAAAGACTCCGCCGCTGAAATCGATTTTGACATTGCGGAAGGTAAGGCCCTGGCTCTTGTGGACGGTAATGGCCCACGCCAAACGCAGAGGGAACTGGCAGAAAGTGCCAAGAACAGACTCTTCAATCTTCTGTTCCTTCTCGTTGAAGGTATACTTGATATTGCTCCAGATTTCCTGCTCAACATCAAACTCCACTCCATCCTCGGTACGGACATAGATGATGGCGTCCTTACTATCCTCAACATCGAGCGAGAAACCCGTGACAGTGCCCAGAGTGCCATTGACCCACCGTTTCTCCTTGTCGTTGCGCACAAAGAGAACCTGGGCGCCCACCTTGAGTTCGAGTTTGAGTGGAGAGGGCAAGTTGTTCTCAGGGAAATCGCCTTCGATGGTTCCATCAAAGATGGTAGCATCGCCATCAAGCTCAGCCAAGCGTGTGCTATTGATGTAATCGACGGTATCGCGACGGGTGGACAACGTAATGGAGAGCGAAGAGTCGGAGGTGTCAATGTCGGCACCCACCTGGCGATTGAGCATCTCGAGGTCGGCAGTGGTGACATGCGACGAACGGATGTGGTCCAACAGGTTGATAAAGGTAGGATTGTTCTGGCGATACACCTTGGTCAGTTCGATGCTTACCAACTGGAGGGAGGCAAAGACCTTGGCGTCGAAGAAGAACTGGGAATGATAGAAAGGCGCAAGCAACTGACGGTCTTCCTCACGAACGACAGGCTCAAGCTGATAGATATCACCGACAAGGAGGAGCTGCTTGCCGCCAAACGGCTCACGCATATTGCGGTTGTAGACGCGCAGCACCTTGTCAATAAAGTCGATGATGTCGGCGCGCACCATGCTAATCTCGTCGATGATAATCAGTTCAACCTCACGTAGCAGCTTGCATTTTTCGCTGGTGTAGCGCAGTGTCTTACGCATATTGCGCACGTTGTAGCGGGTATCATTGGGCAGCAGAGGATGGAAGGGGAGCTTGAAAAAACTGTGAAGCGTGGAGCCTCCGGCATTGATGGCGGCTATACCAGTAGGCGCGAGGATGACATGTTTCTTCTTGGTGGTCTCGGAGATGTAGCGGAGAAACGTAGATTTACCCGTGCCTGCCTTTCCGGTAAGGAAAAGCGAGCGACGGGTAAACTGTATGATTTGCAGAGCTTTCTGAAACTCTTCGTTATCAAGATTGATATGTTCCAAACCTATGGATAATTACAAATCATCAAAACGAACTGCCTGCTCGGTGGGCTTATGGGGCTTGTGGTCGCCCTGAGAACCGGGCTCAGAAGAGGTTCCGACTTCGGACTTCTCCTCCTTTCGGATAACAGGATTGCCGTTTTCATCAAGTATTATCTCTTCCGAATTGAGCTCAAGGCTATCAGTAGCAGTACTGTCGTTCTTGGCTTTCTGATAGTAGCTGTCGCAGATGTAGTCAACGCGCGAGATGTCGGCATCGGCTGGCTTGACGAACTTGCCATGATATTGCTGGAAAGCGGGGTCTTTGAAAACCGACTGGAGGAAATAACCACAGATGGGGAGAGCCGTACGACTACCCTGTCCCAAGGCACCAGTGCGGAAATGGATGCAGCGATATTCGCCGCCAACCCATGCTCCTACGACGAGACGCGGACTGACGCCCACGAACCAAGCATCGGAATGGTTGTTGGAGGTACCCGTCTTTCCGCCAAACTCGGTATCGCGCACATCGCCGACATAGCCCCACAGACTCTGCGAGGTTCCGCCCGGCTCGCGCATACCTCCCTGGAGCAACTGCTGCATGAAGAATGCTGACTTGGTGGATATGGCTTGCTCGGACTGGGTGTCGGCCTGATAGATGACCCTGCCGTCCCTGTCTTCGACACGGGTAACCAGCATAGGTTTATGGCGACGGCCATTGTCGGCCACGGTGCAGTAGGAGTTGACCAACTCGAGAAGACGCACATCACTGGAACCGAGGGCCAAGGCGGGGGCGTCGTCGAGCGGACTGTCGATACCCATGGCGTGGGCCGTAGAGATAATGCGCTTGATGCCCATCTCCTGGCCCAAGCGTACAGCAATAGAGTTGACGCTTCGGGCGAAGGCAGACTTGAGAGGCATAGAGTCGCCGCTGAAGGTTCCATTGGCATTGGTGGGAGTCCAACGGGTCATCTCCTGTTTCTTGCTGTCAAAGACATCCATGCTAATCTGCTCGTCGCGGCGCTTATCGCACGGGGTAAGTCCCTGGTTCATCGCCTCGGTATATACGAAGAGCTTGAAGGTAGAACCGGGCTGGCGCATAGCTGTAACCTTGTCATACTTCCAATGCTTGAAATCGATGTCGCCCACCCATGCCTTTACAGCGCCGGTCTGGGGTTCCATAGCAACCATACCGCAGTGCATGAAGCGCACCATATAGCGGATAGAGTCGAGGCTGGACATCTCCATCTCAATCTCCCCATTGGCATAGTCAAAGACCTTGACCTTGTGAGGCTTGTTGAGATAATAGTCAATAGAGTCGGCGTTTTCGCCGAACTTCTCGACCAAGGCTTTGTAGAAGGGCTGGCGCTTGGCGATACCCTCGATGAAGCCGGGGATAACCTGGTGGTGCTCATCCTGCCATGGTTCCTCTTTGCCCCAATGGTTGTTGAAGTTGCGCTGGATGATACGCATCTGTTTGTTGGCTGCCTCTTCAGCATACTTCTGCATACGCGTATCTATGGTAGTATAAATCTTCAAGCCACTCGTGTAGAGGTCTGGCGCTTTGTTGTCATCATCATCGGAACCGACACCTGCGCCTACGCCGACAAGCAGACTGTCGCAGGCTTCGGCAACGGCATTGCGGAAGTAAGTGGCCTGACCATCATAATTGTCTTCCACCTTGTAATTGAGCTTGATATCGAGTTTGCTCAACTCCTCATACCGGCTTCGCGACAAATCGCCATGCTTCAGCATGTTGCTCAGCACGACATTACGACGTGAGCGGCTGTTCTCGGGATGACTCTTGGGATTGTAATAGGTGGTAGCCTTGAGCATGCCCACAAGGATGGCTGCTTCGTCGGTGGTGAGATCCTTGGGCAACTTATTGAAATAGGTCTTGGCGGCAGTCTTGATGCCAAAAGCATTGGAACCGAAATCAACGGTGTTGGCGTACATCGTGATAATCTCCTTCTTGTTGTAACGTGACTCCAACTTCAGCGCAATAATCCACTCTTTGCTCTTGACAATCAGGATGCGCAGACCGGGAATCTTACCCAAAAGTCCAGTAGAATAGTGAGAACGGACACGGAACATATTCTTGGCCAACTGCTGGGTAATGGTAGAAGCGCCTCGGCCCTCATGGCGCAAGGCAGCATCCTTGACGGCGCCAAAGATACCAATGGGGTCAATACCGAAATGGCTGTAGAAACGCTCGTCCTCGGTATCAACAAGGGCCTTGAAGAAATCAGGAGTAATCTCTTCATACTTAACAGGGGTACGGTTCTCACTGAAGAACTTGCCAATGAGCTGACCATCAGCACTGTAAATCTCAGAAGCCTGGCTGGTCTGAGGATTAAGGATGCCGGAGAAATAACCGGGTGACTTACCAAACAGCCAAAGGAAGTTGATGTCAACAGCGCCTAAATACAAAAGGAAAGAAACGATAACGGAAACAAATCCTATCAACGCCTTTTTCCATACGGGAGCGCCCACGTAGAGGTTCTTGTACCACGCCCAAAAGGCTGTGATTTTGGCCCTACACCACAGGTAGAGGAATTTAACTTTATCCATAGTTAATAAAACAAGCTGTTATGCACGTACAAAAGTACGAAAACTATTTGTCTAATAAGTGTGTGTCGATATAATTTATGATTTCTTTAACGTTATCCGGGTGAAACCATACGATTTCAGGGTCCTTTTTGAACCATGTGAGTTGCTTGCGCATATATCTGCGAGAGTTGGACTGGATGCGACGGATTGCTTCGGCACGGTCAGTGAGTCCATCAAAATAATCAAACATCTCCCGATAACCTACTGTGTTGAGCGAATTGAGTCCTTTGAGGGGATAACAGCGGCGAGCTTCGTCCTCCAGGCCTGCATCCATCATGTCAAGAACACGCTGGTTGATACGTTCATAGAGTTCTCCGCGGTCGCGGTTAAGACCAATCTTGAGGACACGGAAAGGACGTTCCTTCTTGCTGTTGGTACGAAAGGATGTGTAGGTCTTGCCAGTCATATAGCAGATTTCCAAGGCATGGACGACACGGCGAGGATTGTTCTTGTCAACGATCTGATAGTGTTCGGGATCAAGCCGACGAAGCTCCTCAACAAGCGCAGGAAGACCTTCAGCTTCAAGTCTGGCTTTCATCATCTGGCGCGTAGCGTCATCGATGGTTGGGATATCATCGATGCCATTGCATACGGCATCAATATACATCATGCTTCCACCGGTAAGCATAGCCACATCGCCACGCTCAAACTTGTCGCGCAGCAACGCCATTACCTCTTCTTCATAGATAGAGGCGCTGTAATAATCATTAAGGTGATGATTGCCAACAAAATGATGATGAACACGCTGTTGTTGTTCTTGGGTCGGAGCAGCAGTTCCGATAGGCAGCTCTGCAAATATCTGACGCGAGTCGGCATTGATGATGTCAATGCCCAAATGCTCGGCTATAGTTAGGCAGAGTTCTGTTTTTCCCACGCCTGTCGGCCCAAGAACAACAACCAGTGTCTTCATTATCTGATAATTCCCCGTTGGGAAGAACTTACGAAGTCTATGATATACTGAATCTCGGGGGTAACTGTAAGTTGCTTTTTGATTTCCTCAATGCCTTCCTTCATCAGTCCCTTAGAATAAAGGATGCGGTAAGCGTTGTGGATGTTTTCGATAAGCTCATTGCTAAATCCACGACGACGCAGACCGATGATGTTGACACCTGCATACTTCAACGGATGCTTGCCGGCAATAATATAAGGAGGAATATCCTGGCTGAAGCGGCTTCCACCCTGTATCATCACATAGCCACCGATACGGCAGAACTGATGGCAAAGCACCTCGGCACTCAAGATAGCATTATCGTCTACCACCACTTCACCGGCAATCTTGGTAGAGTTACCGATGATAATATTGCTACCAATCACACAGTCATGGGCGATATGCATATTCTCCATGAGCAGGTTATTGTTGCCCACGATGGTGGTACCCTTTGAAGCAGTACCACGCGAGATGGTAACAAACTCACGGATGCTGTTGTTGTCGCCTATCTCACAGATGGTCTCCTCACCCTTATACTTCAGGTCCTGAGGTTTGGTGGAAAGGCTGGCACCGGGGAAAATCTCATTATTGTTTCCAATACGAGCACCACGATTGATGGTAACACTGTTTTGAAGGACATTGTTATCACCCAATACCGTATTCTTGTCAATAAAGCAGAAGGGGCCTATAATATTGTTGTCTCCCAGTTTGGCTTCTGGGTGAACGTATGCCAAAGGACTTATTTGGTTCATATTATTTGTTTTTAACGATTTGTGCAGTAAATGTAGCCTCAGACACTACCTTGTCGCCGACGAACATATAGCCCTTCATGGAGCTGATGCCGTGGCGTACGGGATGAAGCAATTCTACGCGGAAAAGCAGGGTGTCGCCAGGGACAACCTTCTGCCTGAACTTCACATCGGTAATACCCAAGAAATAGGTTGACCAACGCTCGGGTTCTTCCACCTGGTTGAGTACCAACAAACCGCCACACTGTGCCATTGCCTCTATCTGAAGGACGCCTGGCATTACAGGCTCCTGTGGGAAGTGGCCTACGAAGAAAGGCTCATTGCTGGTTACATTCTTCACACCGGTGATGCTTGTGGGGCCAATGGCGGTAATCTTGTCAACAAGCTGCATGGGATAGCGGTGGGGCAGCAACTCGCGGATGCGGATGTTGTCCATGATAGGAGCCTCGTTGGGATCATAGATAGGCGCCTGAACCATGTGCTGCTTAATCTCCTTACGCATCAATCGGGCGAACTTGTTGTTCACGGTATGGCCAGGACGGGTGGCAATGATTCTACCCTTCAGCGGACGACCGATAAGAGCCATATCACCGATGATATCCAAGAGCTTATGACGGGTACACTCGTTTTCCCACATCAGCGGGCGGTGCTGGATGTAGCCAATCTTCTTGGCGTCCATATGGGGCACTTTGAGAACGTCGGCCAACTGGTCGAGCTTCTCCTGCTCCACTTCTCTTTCGTAGATAACGATGGCGTTGTCCAGGTCTCCACCCTTGATAAGGTTAGCCTCGAGCAATGGAACGATATCACGAACAAACACAAAGGTACGCGCAGGTGCTATCTCCTTGGCAAAGTTGTTGGTACTGTCAAGTGTGGCAAACTGGCTGTTGATGAATTTGGACTCAAAAGAACACATGGCGGTGATGCTGAACTCCTCGTCGGGGAGAATGGTGATGCATGAGCCTGTCTTTTCGTCCTTGATTTCTATTTTCTTACGGATAACGTAGTAGTTCTTAGGTGCATTCTGCTCCTGGATTCCCACTTCATTGATTTTCTCGACATACTGCATGGCCGAACCGTCAAGAATGGGGAACTCAGGACCATTAACCTGAATCAGACAGTTGTCAATACCCATTGCATAGAGAGCTGCCATACCATGCTCGATAGTGCTTACTCTGATATCGCCACTGGAAAGCACTGTACCGCGCTGGGTGTCACTTACCTTTTCAGCTATGGCGTCGATGATGGGATGTCCCTCGAGGTCGATACGCTGAATCTTGTATCCATGATTCTCTGGAGCAGGATTGAAGGTGACGGTCAGGTGAAGACCGGTATGCAATCCTTTGCCGAAGAGAGAGAAACTACCTTTAAGGGTAGTCTGTTTTACTGTGTCCATATATTACTTTGCTCTGTTCTCTAAATGATAGAGGTATATGTGATTAATCTTGTTTCTGCTTTTTCAGCTCTTCCACTTCCTTCTGCAAATCGTTCAGCTGCTTGTAAATCTCGGGCAATCTGCGGATGATGGCCTGTGACTTGAAGAACGAACGCTGGTCTGTAGGGGGAGTACCGATAAGGGTCTGGTTATCTTTCAGACTGCCAGGTACACCCGACTGGGCACCCAGGAATACTTTGTTGCCGATAGTAATATGTCCAGCAATACCTACCTGACCGCCAAACATACACCACTGGCCTACCTTGGTAGAGCCGGCAATACCTACCTGAGCACTCATCACGGTGTTTTCACCGATATCAGTGTTGTGTGCTATCTGTACAAGATTATCAAGTTTGACGCCCTTTCTTACGAACGTGCTACCCATAGTAGAACGGTCGATACAGGTATTTGCGCCAATTTCAACATTGTCTTCTATAATGACATTGCCTATCTGGGGAATTTTGTCATAACTGTTGGTCTCGGCATTGGGAGCAAAGCCAAAACCGTCGGCACCCACCACGCTGCCGGCATGAAGGATAACTTCATTGCCCAAACGACAGTCGTGATAGACTGTAGTGTTGGGATACAATATACAGTTATTACCGAGTTTTACATTGTCACAGATGGTGGCATTAGGATAAATCTGACAGCCGTCGCCCACCACAACATTGTCGCCGATATAGGCAAAAGCGCCGATGTAAACATTGTCGCCAATCTTGGCCGACTCAGAGATGAATGCCATCTTGTCTACGCCCTGTTTCTTGGGCTTCATGCTCTCATAGAGTTGCAACAATTTGGCTACGCAGTCACGTGCGTTGTCTACTCTGATAAGCGTAGTCTCTACAGGTTTGTCCAGTTCTATGCTTTTGTCAACGAGCACCACCGAGGACTTGGTTTCATAGAGATAATGTGTATATTTGGGATTAGCAAGAAAAGAGATGGCACCAGGCACACCCTCTTCAATCTTCGTAAAGGTAGTGACTGAGGCATTTTCATCGCCCTCGATGACACCTTGCACGAATTGCGCTATCTGTTTAGCAGTAAACTCCATAGTTTATGTATTAATTAATTTCTGCAAATATAGTAAATATAATTCAAAAACGCTGATAACAAAGATAATATTTGCATATTTTTTTTGATAACAACGATATATTGAGTATTTCAGAGGCTTCAGTGATGTCTTTTATCGTACCGTCCTTGTATAATATGGATATGTGGTCGTCGTGGATGTCATACATGTCCTTACGGATGGTAGAGACATTGACCAGATAGGCTGTGTCGTCAAAAGAGAGCCCATAGCGCTGGGCTATCTGATGCCTTATATCCATCACTTCTGCCTCTTCCACTGCCGTACTGCGAACCTCAACCTTGAAGATTCTGCGGTCTATAAGATTGCGAGACAGCAACGAGAGTATGGGGTCGCGATGGGTGGTCCACGCCTTGACACTCGCCCAGATATCACTGTCATCCAGCATCTTGTAATGCTGCAACGGCTCAGCATTGTCCACAAACGCCTCCTTATCTATATGGTTATAGAGGAAGAAGTGCAGCGCCGGAGTGGCAAAGAGCGTCTCTCCCTGGTCAGCCAGATACTTGGCACGCGAGAGGAGATTGACCAGCAGTTTCTCATAACCCACCGTGGTCTTGTGCAGATACACCTGCCAATACATCAACCGCCTCGAAGTGAGATAATTCTCTATCGAATAGATACCCTTTGAGTCAACCGCAAGATTGTCATCGACCACATTGAGCATCTTGATGATACGCGCTGAGCCGATATTGCCTTCGGTCACACCGGTAAAGAAGCTGTCTCTGCGCAGGTAGTCAAGCCTGTCCATATCGAGCTGACTACTAATCAGCTGGTGCAGAAAACGCTTGGGATATTCATCCTTGAAAATCTTGATGGCCAAGGTCAGGTTGTCGCCCAAGTCGTGGTTTATCTCATTCATCATCATCAGCGAAATCTCTTCATGGGATATGCCGTGGATGAGGGTATTCTCCAGCACATGCGAGAAAGGGCCATGACCGATGTCGTGCATCAGTATGGCAGCCTGAACCGCCTCGGCTTCACTTTCAAAGATGAACACGCCTTTCTGCGTGAGCGAGAGTATGGCCTCACTCGTAAGATGGAAAGCACCCAACGAGTGTTGGAAGCGGGTGTGCTGGGCACCGGGATATACCACGTTGGTCAAGCCCAACTGCTTGATGCGTGTCAGGCGTTGAAACAGGGGATGCTTCACGATGTCGAGCAGCAATCCCCGTGGTATCTTTACAAATCCGAAGACCGGATCGCTTATGATTTTGCTATCGTTCAATGCGTTCTAATTCAGCTGCCATTTCCTGTTGCAGTTCATGGGCTTTCTGCGCAGCCACCTCGGCAAAGTCTTCACCTTGCGAAGCATAGATGATACCGCGCGACGAGTTGACCAGCAGACCACAATCAGTAGTCATGCCATACTTGCACACCTCCTGCAGACTGCCACCTTGGGCACCTACGCCGGGAACCAGCAGGAAGTGAGTGGGAGCACACTTGCGGATATCCTTGAACATCTCTCCTTGAGTGGCACCTACCACATACATCATATTGGTATCGTCGCCCCACTCCTGGCTCTTCTTCAGCACCTTCTCAAAGAGTCTTTCGCCGTCTTTGTCCTCAGTCATTTGGAAGTCCAAAGAGCCCTTGTTGGATGTAAGAGCCAAGAGGATTACCCACTTGTCCTCATATCCCAAGAAGGGCTTCACGCTGTCCTCACCCATATAAGGGGCGACTGTCAGGGCATCGAGGTTGTACTCCTCAAAGAATGTACGGGCATACATAGCCGATGTATTGCCGATATCCCCTCGCTTGGCATCGGCGATGACGAAGTGATGGGGATAATGCTTGTTCAGATAGTCAATGGTCTTTTCAAAGGCCATGATTCCCTTCACGCCGAAGGCTTCATAGAAAGCCAGATTGGGCTTATAGGCCACACAGTAGTCTGCCGTGGCATCAATGATGGCCTTGTTGAAGGCGAAGATAGGGTCTTCCTCGTTCAGCAGATGGGTAGGAACTTTCTTCAGGTCGGTATCCAGTCCTACGCAGAGGAACGACTTCTTGTCAAATATCTCTTTTACCAGTTCTTGTCTGTTCATAACGTCAATGCTATTTGTTTTAGAGTTCACTTTCCTTCAGACGCTCAGCGTTTTCGGCCACGGTGAGAGCGTCTATCATATCCTGGATGTTACCGTTGAGGAAGCCCTGCAGATCATGGGTGGTATAACCGATGCGATGGTCGGTCACGCGGCCCTGAGGGAAGTTGTAGGTACGTATCTTGGCGCTACGGTCACCGGTAGATACCAGCGACTTGCGACGGTTGGCGATATCGTCCACATACTTCTGGTGCTCCTTGTCATAGATAAACGTACGCAGACGCGCCAGCGCACGCTCCTTGTTCTTGGGCTGGTCGCGGGTCTCGGTACATTCTATCAGGATTTCCTCGGTTTCACCGGTGTTGGGGTTCTTCCACATATAGCGCAGACGAACACCCGACTCCACCTTGTTCACATTCTGACCTCCGGCACCACTCGAACGGAAGGTATCCCATTTGATTTCGCCTTCGTTGATGGTCACTTCAAACTTGTCGGCCTCGGGCAGCACTGCCACGGTGGCGGCACTGGTGTGCATACGGCCCTGAGTCTCGGTGGCTGGCACACGCTGCACACGGTGCACACCCGACTCATACTTCAATGTGCCATAGACATCCACACCACTCACGGCGAAGTCTATCTCCTTGAAACCACCCACGGCACCTTCCGACGCACTGGTCACAGAGAGAGTGAAGCCCTTTGAGTCGCAGTACTTCTTGTACATCTGAAACAGGTCACCGGCGAAGAGGGCAGCCTCGTCACCACCTGTTCCAGCACGTATCTCCATCTGCACGTTCTTGGCATCTTCAGGGTCTTTGGGCACGAGGGCAATCTTGATTTCTTCTTCCAGCTTGGGCTGGAGAGCCTCGTTCTCTGCCAACTCTTCGCGCGCCATCTCCTTCATGTCGGGGTCGCTCTCGTTGGCCAGTATGTCCTTGGCCTCCTTGATAGAGTTGATGCAGTCGATATATTTCTTGCGGGCATCCATGATGTCGCCCAGGTCCTTATATTCACGGGTCAACTTGACATATCTCTCCTGGTCGGCAATGACATTAGGGTCGGTAATCAAGGTTGAAACCTCCTCGTATCGGCTTTCAAGTCCGTCGAGTTTAGATAATATGTTGTTGTTTTCTGCCATATATTAATAATTGAATGTTCCGTATTCAGAATGGATGGTAAGGCTCTTCTCGCCCTCTTCGATATGACCCACTACCTGGGCATCGATATTGAAACTCTTGCTGATGGCGATTATCTTCTCTGCAGTTTCGGGAGCGACGTAGATTTCCATGCGGTGACCCATGTTGAACACCTGATACATCTCTCTCCAGTCTGTTCCCGAACAGTCGTGGATGGCTTTGAAGAGAGGGGGAACGGCAAACATATTGTCCTTGACCACCTTGCAGTTGTCACTGACAAAGTGCAGCACCTTGGTCTGCGCGCCACCGGTGCAGTGTACCATACCGTGGATTTCGCTTCTACATTCGTCGAGCATCTTCTTGATGACGGGAGCATAGGTACGGGTGGGCGACAGCACCAGTCTGCCGGCATTGACGGGCGCACCTTCCACCTCGTCGGTGAGAGCATACTTGCCGCTATACACCAGTTCGTCGGGCACAGCATGGTCAAAGCTCTCGGGATATTTCTCTGCCAGATACTTGGCAAAGACATCATGGCGGGCGCTGGTCAGACCGTTGCTGCCCATACCGCCGTTATAATGCTTCTCATAGGTAGCCTGACCAGTAGAGCTCAGACCCACAATGACATCACCGGGACGGATGTTGGCATTGTCTATCACGTCCGAGCGCTTCATGCGGCAGGTCACTGTCGAGTCTACGATGATCGTACGCACCAGGTCGCCCACATCGGCGGTCTCACCACCAGTGGGATAGATGCCAATACCCATCCCGCGCATCTCTGCCAGCAGCTCGTCAGTACCGTTGATGATGGCAGAGATTACCTCGCCAGGCACCAGCATCTTGTTACGGCCGATGGTGCTCGACACCAGAATGTTGTCGACAGCACCCACACACAGCAGGTCGTCGGTGTTCATCACGATGGCATCCTGGGCTATGCCCTTCCACACATCGATATCGCCGGTCTCCTTCCAGTACATGTAGGCCAACGACGATTTGGTTCCGGCGCCGTCGGCGTGCATGATGTTGCAGTAGTCGGGGGCACCACCCAGGATATCGGGGATAATCTTGCAGAAGGCCTGTGGGAATATGCCTTTGTCTATATTCTTGATGGCATTGTGCACATCTTCTTTGGCGGCACTTACGCCACGCATCATATATCTGTTGTCTGTCATTGTTTGTCGTGTTGATTGTGTTGTTTGCTCTGGCAGCCCTGTCGGCCCGCCTATACCTTATTATATATATTATAATTGTTCTTTGCCGTTCCAGAATTCCCATGACGAGAATGCCTGCAGGAGCAGCATCTCCAGTCCGTTGGCGATAGTAGCACCATGCGCCTTGCCCCGCTTCAGGAAGAGGGTCTCGTCGGGATTGTAGATGAGGTCGTAGAGCAGCGTGTGCATGTCCATAGCATGATAGGGAATGTTGGGACATTCGTCAGCGTGCGGATACATGCCGATGGGAGTACAGTTGACGATCACGTTATACTCCTTCACCACCTGGGGAGTCACATCTTCATAACATATGGCGCCCTCTTTCTTGCTACGACTCACAAAGAGAGTCTCTAGACCCAGCGACTTCAGACCGAAGTTGATGGCTTTCGACGCGCCGCCAGTACCCAGTATCAGCGCCTTCTTGTGGCAGGGCTCCAGCATGGGCTCTATGCTTTTCGTGAAACCTATCACATCGCTGTTGAAACCCTTGAGGATGGTCTTGCGGTCCTTGTGGGTGACGCGGATAACGTTGACGGCACCTATGGCATTGGCCTCCGGACTAATGGCATCCAGATATTTGATCACCTGCTCTTTGTAGGGAATGGTCACATTGAGCCCCTTCAGCTCCGGATTGGAGTCGAGAATCTCGGGCAGCGTAGAGATGTCGGGGATTTCGTAGTTCTCGTACACGGCATCGATGCCCTCGTTCTGGAATTTCTCATTGAAATACCCTATGGAGAACGAGTGTCCTAAGGGATAGCCTATTAATCCATATTTGTCCATAACTGTAATATGTTATTTGGTTGCAAGATACAGGGTGCAGATGCCACAGGTAAGACGCCGGAACGAGGCTTCCTCGAAGCCGGCGTTCTTGAGTATCTCCGTCATCTGCTCTCCCTGGGGGAAGGCCTCGATGGTCTGCGTCAGATAACGGTATGCCTTGACATCATGGCTGATCAGATTGCCATAGAGCGGCAGGATGGTGTGAGAGTAGAGGCCAAAGAGCTGCTTCATCGGGAAGCGCTGGGGAGTGGTCAGTTCTACGATAGCGAGGCGGCCGCCCTTCTTCAGCACACGACACATCTCGACCAAGCCTTTGTCGAGGCTCTGGAAGTTGCGGATGCCAAACGAGGCAGTGACAGCATCAAAGGTTTCGTCGGCAAAAGACATGTTCATACAGTCTTCGTGGACAAAGGAGATGACCTCGCCCAGTCCCTCTCGCGCAGCCTTCTCGCGTCCTATCTCCATCATGCCTTCAGAGAAGTCGGCACCAGTCACCTGTTGGGGCTTCAGACTCTTGGCGGCAAGGATGGCCAGGTCGCCTGTGCCCGTAGCCACGTCCAGGATGTGCTGGGGGCGCCAGGGCTTCAGACTGTCTATGAGAACCTTGCGCCAGCGGCGGTCGATGCCCCACGACATCAGCAGATTGAGCTTGTCGTAGGTAGGCGAGATGGTGTCAAACATGCTCTTCACCATCTTGCCTTTCTCTGCCTTGCCTGTGTAGGGCTTAATCTTCTCCTGTGCGTACATAGTTCTACTTGCGGGTAGCCAGATATGCTGCCACGTTCTTCTCGATACGGGCAGCGATGTCGCCGTCTTCGGCGGTCTTGTCAAACTTCTCGCCAGTAATCTGCTCGTAGAGCTCGATGTAGCGGTCGCTGATGGTCTCAGCATACTCATCGGTAATCTCGGGCATGGTCTGTCCGGGCTCGTTCATGAAGTTATGCTCGATCAGCCACTGGCGTACAAACTCCTTGGACAGCTGGCGCTGGGGCTCACCCTTGGCGAAGCGCTCCTCGTAGCCATCGGCATAGAAGTAGCGGCTCGAGTCGGGAGTGTGTATCTCATCGATGAGATATACCTTGCCGTCGCGCTTGCCAAACTCATACTTGGTGTCTACCAGTATCAGTCCGTGCTTGGCGGCAATCTCCTGTCCGCGGGCAAAGAGCTTGCGGGTATAGTCTTCCATCACGGCGTAGTCCTCGGCAGAGACGATACCCTGACGGATAATCTCTTCTTTGGAGATGTTGAGGTCGTGGCCCTCATCGGCCTTGGTGGTAGGAGTGATGATGGGCTCGGGGAAACGCTCGTTCTCGCGCATGCCTTCGGGCAGCTTCACACCACATATCTCGCGGCAACCGTTCTTATAGTCGCGCCAGGCCGAACCGGTAAGTATACCGCGGATAATCATTTCTACACGAAATCCCTCGCACTTCAGACCTACGGTAACCATGGGGTCAGGGGTAGCGAGTTTCCAGTTGGGACAGATGTCTTGGGTCTGGTCCAGGAACTTGGCAGCTATCTGGTTCAACACTTGTCCCTTGAAGGGTATGCCCTTGGGCAGAATTACATCAAAGGCAGAGATACGGTCGGTAGCCACCATTACCATCAGGTCGTCGTTGATGTCATACACATCCCTTACCTTGCCATGATACACACTTTGTTGTCCTTCAAACTTGAAATCTGTTTTCGTTAGAGCTTTCATTATTTATTGAGTTTAGTCCTTGAATTCCAATTCCTTTTCGCCGTGTCGTGCCTTGTCGTAGGCTTCGTAGGCATTGACGATGCGTGTCACCAGCTTGTGGCGCACGATGTCCTTCTTGTTGAATTCTACCACCGAGATGCCTTCGATACCGCTGAGCAGCTGCAGAGCTTCCTTCAGCCCGCTCTTCTGCTCGTGGGGCAGGTCTATCTGGGTCATGTCGCCGGTGATGATCATCTTGGTATTCCATCCCATACGGGTGAGAAACATGCGGATTTGCGCAGGGGTGGTATTCTGAGCCTCGTCGAGTATTACCACCGCGTCGCTCAGCGTGCGACCACGCATGAAGGCCAGCGGAGCTATCTGGATGATGTGCTTGTCCATCATATCCTGCAGTTTGGCTGCCGGTATCATGTCTTCCAGTGCGTCGTAAAGCGGCTGCAGATAGGGGTCTATCTTGTCCTTCATGTCGCCGGGCAGAAAACCCAACTTCTCGCCAGCCTCGACGGCCGGACGCGACAGGATAATCTTCTTGGCATTCTTCTCCTTCATAGCCTTCACGGCGAGGGCTATACTGAGATAGGTTTTGCCGGTACCGGCAGGTCCCACGGCGAATATCATGTCGTTCTTGTTGAACGAGTCTATCAGAAGCTGCTGGTTTTCAGAGCGGCCCTTGATAGGTCGTCCCGAGAGCGAATAGACCACAACATCCTTCACGGCATCAGCCTTGGTCGCCTTGCCCTTGATGATGTCGAGTATGTCCTCATCGTTCAGACTGTTATATTTCAGAACATGTTTTCGTATGGTTTCAATATCTTCTTCGGCTTTGGCCATTTCTTCCTCATCGCCGAGAAGACGCATCACATTATCGCGAGCCACTATGCGCAGTTTAGGGAACAGCGACTTTATCATTTGCAGGTGGCTGTTGTTTACCCCATAGAATATGAGTGGGTCGATATCTTCTAATATAATATGTTTCTCTATCAATTGATACCCATTTAAATTTAGGTGCAAATTTACAAAAATCTTGTGATACTTGACCATAAAGTGTTGTTTTTTTACTAACTTTGCGCACAAATACATAGATTTGATGAACGTAAGTAGAAAAAGATATATACAAGGTTTTTGCATCGCAGTGGTGGTGCTCGGCATGGTGAGATGTATCTTCCCCTCGGTGGCAGGCGATATGCCCCGCTCCGCTCAGACACAGACTCCCGTAGCGACGATCGCCGACAGCACACAGGCCGCAGACACCGCAGCGCTGCTCAAAGGCACACTGAATGCCGCCCCCATCAGCCAGCGCACACGCTTTTTCAACGCCGACGGAACCCCAGCGCGCAACCGCATATTCAGCGTGCCCAATTTCGGCAACACCTTCCCCGACCAGAACGATGTACAGATGCTCTCAGCCCGGAAACATGGCGTGTCGCCCGTGGCAGACGAGCACGAAGCAGAACGCCGCAAGAGCGAACTGGTATATATCGGCGCCAACCCTTACTTCTATACCGACCGGTTGCACAACAGCATCCCCTATCTCGTGCCCCGCGCCTCAGTGCTCTTGCAGGACATAGGCCGCGCCTTCTTCGACAGCCTTCAGACCAAGGGAGTGCCGCTCCACAAGATTATCGTGACCAGCGTGCTGCGTAGCAAGAAGGATGTGACACATCTCCGCAAACGAAATTCCAACGCCACACAGAACAGCTGCCACATGTATGGCACCACCTTTGACATTGCCTACAACCGCTACAAGACAGTAGAAGCCCCTGGCGAACGCCGCCGCGTGGTGCGCAACGACACGCTGAAATGGATATTGAGCGAAGTGCTGCGCGACATGAGGCAGAACGACCGCTGCTGGATAAAATACGAAGTCCACCAAGGCTGTTTCCACATCACGGCGAAGTAACCACCACCCCGATCGCTATATTCAACTCTATATTGACAGTATTGGTAAATCTGTAAAGATTGAAGAGAGCCCACATCTCTTATGCACAGAAGCGATTCGAGCGTTATAAGTTGTGTTTTAACACTTATAACGCTCGAATCCATTTTATGCAGATTATCACATCACGACTCCCATACCGCGCAGCACCGCGTTCAAATCACAATAATTGGCGCCAACCGCTTCACAGGCATCTGGAATCAAGACACGGGCTTTGCTGTTTGGGTTTGATTTCTCATACGTTACCAGTGTCAAATTCTTCGCAGCAGCAGTAGCTACCAAATAGGCATCGGCAACAGTAGCAAACACATTTCTGGCGGTCTGAGTGAATGACTTTGTACCAGCCCATGCCTGGACCTCTCCATACATACGCATGACGTCGCCATCAAGCCCGACAAAGCACGTCTTTGGTGCAGAGTTTTTCAGCCACTCTGTCAGCTCGTCATTACCCCGCTCTATTTCCTCCTTAACCTTGGTACTGATAAACAACTCGCCGCTGTTTACCATATCGGTCATTCGCTGCCAGAACGTAGGCCACAGATTCATTGGCATCTCATTCTTCGAACGTATAAATATATTACTGTCTATCAGATATGCCATGACCTTATATATTATTATTCATAAAATGTTCAAATGTTCCTCCGTGCAATCCCGTCAATCTAAAAGCATCAGTATAGCTCAACACACGACTGTTTACAGCGTTTCTCACATGGATAGCAAAAGCCCTTCCCACACGTTTTACGCTGGTCAAATAGAAACTTCCGCCACTACCAGATGTTTTCTTATTAATGGGACGATTGGAGTATTCATGCCAAAACTGGTTATAGTCCTCATCGCTGAGCAGATTCAGGTCATGCCCTCTTCGTGCAATGACGAGTTCGCTTACTTTGAAGCGTCTTGACATCCATTTGATCTCGCCATTCCACAATTCTCGCAACACTTTCTCGGGTACCAGGAATTCGGCAGCAACCATATCACAATACTTCTCGACATGGTTTTGCATGGCAATACTTTCTCCAGCGTGGCCAGCACTAATACCAAGCATGATATGGGCTGTCTCATGTATCAATGTGAACATCTGGGCCGACTTGCTGTCTGCACTATTTACAAAAATATATGGGGCTGTATCATTGACAAGAGCGAAACCTCTGCACTCTTCAACTTTAAGAACTCTATGAGTATTGTTGCCAACAACGCCATTGAATGCGACGAAGATACCTATTTCTTCAAGGTGTTCCGTCAACACATTTACTGCCGTTTCAACATTGGCAAGGCTGAATGCCCATTCGCACTCAAGGCCCAAAGCGGTACGCAGCTTACGGACTGCCTCGGCAAAAGGAGTGGCGGGCGTAATGGTTCCAACTATCTGACAAGTATCCATCACATTGTCTTGCAAATACTCCTCCAGCCAGTCCTGGCGACTCTGAATGTTCATAACCGTATCATAGACATTCAAATCGAAATTATTGTCTATACCAGCGCTGCCACGGAACATCGGGAATGGAACGGTCTCTACTGGTTTTTGCTGCAAGAACAGGAAACCCATAGGCACAAAGAACTTGGCAGCAAACTTCTCAAGCTGGCGAAGTGTTGGCAATTGTTCTCCAGACAGCCACGACTCCAACATAGGGAAAGCCGCAACAGCTTCCGCTTCATTGTAGCCTGCGCGGACAAACGCCCATCTGAACGTTTCCGCCTTGATATTATCCAATCTTACGACTGCCATACAATAATCATGATTTCCAATAGAGACAACACAATTGCCTTAATATGCAAAATTACGCTTTTTCTTCTACTCTTCCAATCTTTTTCACAAGAAAAATAATAGATTGCACTATTTTGTTGCTCAGACAACATATGACGCCATCACATTCATCTTGATTTCAAATCCCGAAACGGATATTTCTAAGCACGAAATCACCAATTCCGACCACGCAATCACCAAATCAAGCCGCCAAACCAGTCCAAAGTCCATCTCCCACCATTTTATCCTAAAGACAATCACAAGTTTTCTATTCACGTTAACAGACAGCTCCATTTTACGTACCCAAAAGCAATTCTAAACCGAAGGTCACTGCGCATAGCGGAAATCTAATGGAGTTGCGTTTTCCCAGTCCTACCGTTTTCCCAGCCCAGAGTTTAGGCCATTGCGAATCTCCATCCTTCCTATGAGTAGAGATTATATGAGCCAATACGCCCTCGAAGGCAACTCTGTAGGAGTTGCGATTTCCCAGCCCAGGGTTGAGTTGAGGCCATTGCAAATCTCCATCCTTGCTATGAGTAGAGATTATATGAGCCAGTATGCACCCGAAGGCAACTCTGTAGGAGTTGCGATTAGCCGAAGGCATTACCATCAATGTTCCGAAATGGAGGCTATTGCTATTTACCGCCACAGCCGGACTTTTTAATCGGCCATGGGCCGCTTTTCCTACCATGGTGCCTGCGTCATTCAGCCTCAAGGTTGAGGCCATGCAAATCCCTATCCTTGCTATGAGTAGAGATTATACGAGTTGGTACGCACCCAGAGGCAACTCTGTAGGAGTTGCGATTTCCCAGCCCAGGGTTGAGGTGCGCAGCGCCTCTACCCTGGGTATCATCCCCCACCCTCTTAGCAACTCTACAGGAGTTGCGATTAGCCGAAGGCGTTACCATCAATCTTCCGAAATGGAGGTTGTATTTCCCATATAAAATTCGTATAATGTCACTATCAACCCACTCATTCCCTGACAAACGCTGAAGGCGGATGCCCAAGACTCATCATCTTGCGCATCCGCCTTCTGCATAGTATCGCTGCAGCATTTCTCCTATAGCCACATATCCTCTATGCGGACTGCCATAACCGCATCTCCACCGCAGACTAAGAACCGAATCTGTCTACGACATCTCCTCCATCACCCGTCTGACATCCTCCACGGGCACATTCAGCACGCGGGCGATATACTCAGGAGACACATCCACAGCGCCTTGCTGGCGCTCCGTGCCGATAAGATATTCCACGTTCTTCTTCAGGTCCCCAAGGCTGTTGGAGAAGGCAACCTTGTCCTTCACCCCACTCCACACCTCACTACCATCGACGCCATATCCACCGTCTTTGGCTTCAAAGATGACCGATGGTTCAAGCACCTCCACCGTATGCCAAGCGCCCTTCGGCACCACACATCCATACTTACCGGCCTGAGGGTCAAGGCTGATGCGCTCTACCTCGCGCCCACCATCATCATAGATAACCTCCACCAACTTGCCATACAACACCACCACCGTTTCCGTACTCTGCGGATGGCGATGAATAGGTACATCGGTGCCTGGCAGCAAGGCACAAAGCATCCGCTGACTATTGTCAGCCTGTGAGGTACGCAAGTCATGGCTATGGCGCAGACGCGGACTGGCCTTGGCCATGTCGACGAGATGGCTCAACAAGTCTTTGTCTATCTCCATGTTCTTCAATCGTTGGGCAATCAGTTCGCTCGCCGCGGAATCAGAAGAAACCTGCAGAAAGCGAAGATGGCCCAAACTAACTTTTTCATTATTCTTCAAAAGGGCGACGAAAGCATCGCCGCCCACCTTATTATAATATACACACCTTAGCCAACGATGGCCTCCTTGATACACTCCACGATGTAACGCACATCATCGTCAGTGACATAAGGGCCAGCGGGCAGGCAGAATCCCACCTTGAAGAGTTCCTCCTCCACACCATTTGTATATACAGGCGCATCGGCATAGACAGGCTGCTTGTGCATAGGCTTCCATACAGGACGACACTCCACCTTCTTGGCGAGCATGAATACACGCAGCGCCTCTACATTCTCATTGGGTTGGCAGTCGGTCACAGCCGAATCGACAGCATGGATAACACCGGCAGCGCCACCCACGGCAGTCTTGATGACCTCTTTGTAGGCATTCTCCTGTCCTTGTATCTTCACATCTGCATCCAGAGTTGCAGCGCAAAGCCAGAAGTTGGCATCATAGCGTTTGTCGGCAGGCTGCTTATGGATATGTACACCCTTTACATCCTTGAGCAGTTCCTCATAGAGCGACTGTACATGCTTGTGGTGCTCTATATGGTCATTGACCACCGTCATCTGACCACGGCCAATACCGGCACACACGTTAGACATACGATAGTTGTAACCGATAGCGGTGTGCTGATAATAGGGGTAAGCGTCACGGGCTTGAGTTGCATACCACATCACCTCGTTGGCATCCTCCGCATTGCGACAGATAAGCGCGCCACCACCAGAGGTAGTTATCATCTTGTTACCATTGAATGACAGGACACCATACTTGCCAAACGTACCGAGAACCTGACCATTGAAACGAGAGCCCATACCCTCGGCGGCATCCTCTGCCACGGGGATTCCATACTTGTCGGCAATAGCCATAATCTCATCGATGCGATAAGGCATACCATAGAGAGCCACCGGCACGATGGCCTTAGGCAGCTTACCCGTCTTCGCCTTGCGGTCCAGAATGGCCTTCTCGAGCAACGCTGGGTCCATATTCCAGGTCTCGTCTTCCGAACCTACAAACACAGGCTTGGCACCAAGATAAGTAATAGGATGGCTCGAAGCGCAAAATGTAAAGCTCTGCACCAGCACCTCATCGCCAGCCTTCACGCCACAGCCTATCAGCGCCAGGTGTACCGCGGCCGTACCAGCCGAGAGGCACACCACCTTGCGGTCAAGAGCCTCAGAGCCATCGCTCTTACTATTGGCAAAAGCCTCCAAGTCTTTCTCAAACGCATTCACGTTCGGACCCATCGGCACCACCCAATTGGTGTCGAAAGCCTCCTTCACATATTTCTGTTCCAAACCAGCCTCACTCATGTGGGCAAGGCATAAGTAAATAGTTTTCCTTTCCATAATAGAAATTAATTAAAGTTTTTCCACTGATTATTATATTGTTGAACGTTTCAAACAAAAGATTATCACACTATTAGAGAGTCCTTGCGCTTTGCGTATTGCACTATTTCATGCATATGCAATAATTCCCTCCAAAACTGTTAATGGAGAGATATTACTATGAGTACAAAGCATTACGATGATATAGATAAGAGTCTACGGAAGAATATCAAAGAGGACTATTCTGCAAGAAGATTATAACTGTAGACAAATAATGCCAGGATGCAATGCGGACGCATCAGAACACAAGAAAAAATAGTAAAAGACTGACATTTGTAAGAGCTTATAGAGCAAATGACCTATTAGTAAAACGTCTGTCTATGAAACTCTACATGAAAAATACCACTTATATATCACTAACAAGATAAGGTGACAGATGGATATGATAAACACGCTAATGATTATCCTTGGCATTGACGCCATACTCCTGACGCAGTTCAGCCAGATCATCCATTACAAACGTTTTAGAATACTCCGGTAGTCGATGATGACGTTTGTCCTCGTAATTTAGTTCATTAGGAAAACCGAAGCCTACACGATAGTAAGCATCAAAGATCTCCCCCATTTCGGGAGTAGTAATGACCGTAGAGTCAACATCAGCAAACTTCTTGAACTGGTCTCTATCACAAAGATAAAGGCCCGCAAGTTCCAATTCATCAAAACATTTTACATGCTCCTGATAGCGTTCTCGATAATCAAGATATTCGATGAATCGATATGGAGCAACTCCTTTCCACAACCGTTTCATCAGAATTAAGAATGTTTCCAAATCATCGATACCTATTGACAATGGGTAAAGGTCGTCAGGTTCCTTGTTGAGCAATTTAGACAAATCCGTTTGAATAGGCCCATAGTTGTAATCTGTCACCACCATAGACCACACATCACCTATCTCTTGGGGCGCGACATGACACAACAATTTGCCAATGTGCTTTGCATCATATAGATCAACAGCGTTGCCACTACAGAGAGCATCTTCTATACGTTTACATTGGTCATAGCCATATTGGACAGCCTTGGCAAAGTCCGTTTTTATGCGCTCATAGCCCCGCTCTGCATCCCTGAAAGGGGCGCGGAAACCACAATTTTTGCATTCCACAACAATCCAGGTGGTGCCAAACTTGATCAACAAATCATTCTCGCATACTCTATCTATCGTATAACTCGAATAAAAACGCGTTTTGCTCGGAAAGAATCGCTGGAAGACGTCCAACACCTTGGACTCAAACACCTCGCCTTTCCTTTCATTATATTTGGTGACAATCCTTTGCAGTTCTGCCGACAGCCGATAATACAATGCTTCTATCAGAAATTTAGTGATGGGGCAAATATATCTATCACCCACTTTGAACAGCGGAATCTCTTCCGAGAGACGCTTATCTGCATAATATACAGTCCCTGCATCTATCGCCCGCCGAGGGTCATAAAGAAGAAAATTAATTATATGTTGCAGACAACCTCGGTCAATGTCTACACTTTCCACTTCTTCCCTGTCGTGCATACATATCTCTCCTGGATTAATCAGAAGGAAATCAAACGCACCTTTCAATTCAGGCTGATTTGCCCAATCCCTGGGATCAATTCCTCGATCAATGTATCCAGATACAAGTTTAGTCCATTCTTCGGGATGCTGACTATAATAGTGATACTTGCTTCCTTTATATATCGTTTCTGTATATTTCCTGTTGTTCAGATCACGTACATGCAGCACAAACTTTACGGCATCATCAACTCCAAATCCAAATTGATTTTGTATCACATCGTCATAAGGTTTGCAGCTACGCATCAACCTATCAAGCGTCTGTTCCTCATAGCACAACTTGCCATTGCTGAAATAGAAAAGGAACGAAGACAGTTGGACTTCGAGTTTCTCGTCTCGCTCATCATGAAAGACATCTCCGCCATTCGGAAGCCCTACTGCCTTGAAATAAGCCATTTCCATCTCATCCAGCAACTGCGAGATTACATCCCATTTGGCATCGGTTATATCCTCTATCCCATCTCTGTCCGCAATAGAATAATAGACATCTATCAGATAGAGCGCCTGTTTCATGGGAGACTCCACATTTATATATAGTTCGGAAGACTTTCGGCAATCAAGTTCCACAATCAATCTCATTGCATGCGTAAGCAGAGAGAGTTCATTTATTGTGGCCAATTCTCTCTTCAGGTCATCAATAATTTCCTCTTGCGAACGATTGTTCTTTCGCAACCTCTCCATCTTCTCAAGAGCTCTTTCAAAGTCAAAGCTATTTGTGCGCATAGATATATGAGATTAATATGTAATAACTCTTGCCGCCATCGTATTACCGCAAAACCAAGACGAGCTAATTCCCAACAAATATACTACTATTCCAACTATCCACAAAGCAATCATCCACATTTCTTTTTGTGAACATCAAATATTTGCAATGGGCAAGCATATTGGACATAGCTGACAATTCATTTTCTTAGACGCCAGCGTCGTTGCTGTTATGCGACAAAATGATTATGGTAAGAAAGCATTCACACTTCCTCCCCGGCAAACTTCACCTTAAAACCGAGCACTGTAGCAAATATCATTTCTATATCCTTCCAGAACGAGTAGTGACGGTAATAGTAACAGTTTAGGCGTACTTTATCAGGATAGATTACGTTATCGTTATACTCCGTAGCAATCTCCTGCATCGGGCGTTTGTCACCTTCTGCCTGACACTTAGCCACGTATTCCGAAATCATCTCATCCTCCAACCGATACTTCAGAGTAGCTGGCCCTGTAATGCCTGGACGCAACTTCAACACATCTCGGTCGTCACCTTGCAATTTGTCAGCATATCCAGGCACATCAGGACGCGGACCCACAAAACTCATGTTACCTATAAGCACATCCCAAAGCTCCGGCAACTCATCAATCTTATAATGGCGCAGTTTAGCCCCAAACGGAGTAATTCTGCTATCACCCGCTACTGAAACTGACGAGCCACCATGCTTCACCGTCATCGAGCGGAACTTATGACAAGTAAACAACTTACCATCCTTTCCCACCCGCTTCTGACAAAAGAAAGCAGGACCGCCCGGCATCTTCTTATGGATTAAAAACGCTACTATGGGGAATATCCACCAAATCAACAGCAACCCACACAGGGATGCAACAATATCAAAGAGTCTTTTAAATATCATGTTTTTTTTCTGTCTTTAAAATAGGTTTTTAAATAATACACATTTGCAACTTCTTCCTTATAAAAAGAAACATGCATCATCCCCTTATCTAAATTTTGGAATGCTTCATAAACAGAATGGTCTTTGTCACATTGCTTTTTAAGCCTAAAAGCCATTGCAATCAAATAAATAATGTGTCTAACATCAAACACATTATTTATGTCATTGCCTGTTGCAAGATTTTTACCTTTTACTGAAAAATGCTTCAATACATGAAGTAGACCTCCCACAAAATCGCTTTTAGAAGGAACCTTTTTATTTGGTAAAATCCTACGTAGCAAATCAATTTTTAAGACATCGCCAAACGCCCCCCTGTTTGTATACACCACATAACAACAATTGTAGTCTATCAGATAGTCTAAATAAGCATTCTTATCCCCAAAAGCATTATACCCACTAACATTATAAAGAGCATCAATTACATCATCAGCATTACCAGTACCAAACTTTTCAGGACATTGTTGTTGTGCCAATATTATTTGATGTGAAATCGTTCTTAGAAAGCCCGTGTTATAAATGATATAAAATTCCTCATCACAATTTTCAGTCTTATAATGAATACAATCATAAATCGAAAAACCAAATTGAAAAGCATCCAAGGTCTTTCCAACTTTATTCCTCTCTTCATTTTCATGCTCCCATATTTTCCGAAAAATTGGCTGAAGATAATTCATCAAATCATCGTATTCTTGTCTATCAATCCTTTTCATTCTCTTTCCTACAAATACCCATGTCTTTTTCTCCACCCATAATGCCAAACTTGGAAGAATGGTATCCACAAGGCTTCATTGGCATAGGGCAACATTAATTGTAAGTTATGTTTTAATTGCAGCAATCCTTTCTCAAGTCTATTACGTCCATGCTTCAAGCCGAGAGCCTTACCGAAGTTTCCTCCAGCCATAATGCTATCCTGCAAACGAGAACCAAGAATTGAATTAGGTCTGCCCAACATCAAGTCTTCTTCCAACAAGAACTCCTGTTGCATGACATACATCACAGCCCCGACAAACTTCCTTAATCCTACAGAGCATAACACATTATAAGCCTCACTCCGTTCTTCACAAGAAGAATGTTTCAATATAAAGTAATAGTCCATCAGTTGCCTAAGACCTATACCTTCTTCAAACACATGTCGGTTGATATGCACCATAGAGTGTACAAGATTGAAGAATATAGTAGGATAAGCAAAGCCAACTTTCTCATCATAATGTGCAAATTGCGCTGATGACTGTGATGCAAAGAACAATTGCAGTCTTCTATTAAAAAATGGATTATACATCCAACTTGGACAGAAATGAATCTCTACAGGCACATCCTTAAAGAACTCAGCTGTTGCATGAACTAAATGAACATCGTAAACCTTAATACCTTTAGAACGTATATAATTTACAATATCATCTCGCTTACCTTCCACCCAAAGATCTATATCACCACAACGTCTGTGTTTAGGATTAGGATAAAGCAATGCTACACCTTGACCCTTAAGAACACAAGTTCTGAATTTTCCTTGGCTAAAGAAATCAGATAATTGCTGAACACGAAGATTGGTTAATTCATTGAGTTGCTCTAACAGCAATACACTTGCAATCCATTGGAGTTTTATTTTTTTGCATTCCTGTACATTTTCAGAATACTCTTGATATTTCAAGAATCCTTCAAATGATACCCCTTCAATAGCTTGCTTTATTGCCCTCAAACGTAAAGACTGCCATTCATGAGAAGAAGGGTGAGAGGATAACACAGAACATGAACCAACCGACAAACGAATCAACTCATGAAACAACTTATCCATAATCTCTACTAGTAAAAATTCACATATGAACTATAATCGAACTGAGGATTCTTCATACTCATATAGTTCTTAATCAACCGTTTGGAATTAGGGAATTTTCTTCTTCCAAAAATTTGACCATTATTATTTGAATACTCTATCAGCTTTACCAACTGCTCCTCGCTCATATCCCCTAATATCGGTTCAATCAGATTATCAAAATATTCATCAGCTGCATTAAAGTTCCCTACTTCTCCATATTGCCTTATAGCAAAATCTTTGGCATCAGCATCTCCAACATTGGTCTTAATAAAATCATACATGTAAATTCCAACATCTACTCCAACGCTACCATCAAAATTCATAGCATGAACCAAAGAATTGCCTGAAAGGAAAAAAGCCATTGCTTGCAAATTAGACTTAGCATTTATCTTTTGCTCTATCTTCATTTTAAAATCATATGTCATTGAAGAATAAACAGACGGATAAACATTTACAAAACGAATGAAACTTTTTATACAATAACTATCATCAATATTAACCGAAGCACAATAATATTCAGCATCTTTCTTTATCATAGACTCAACAAACTGCTGATGTCTTTCCAACAGGAGTGTGAGGATTGACAAATTCGCCTCTCTATTTTCTTTGCTACGGTCATCTGTATTTTTAAAAGTGAACTTCCAAAGACTTTTAAACAAGCCATATTCCTCACTTTCATTGTCTATTTTCTCCAAATACTTAGCATTGATGTATCTTTTCAATCCTTCTTCATTAGGAAATATTTTTGAAGCACTCTCAATATCATCCGTAAATGTATCAATAAGCCTCTTAGATAAAAATGATGGCTTACACAATATTCCAGTCAACATATCCACTATAAACCCTTGAACAGTAGCAAAAGAAGGACGATACAAATCATGCCTTGTTATAACTGGATGAGCACAAAGATTGCGCTCATCTTGCAGATGACAAAAATGAGCATAGCTTTCATTAGTAAGTATCTTGTTTTTCTCCCTACATCTTTTAGGCATTTCCGTTTCCCACGTAGGTTGTTTCGGATGATCATGCCACTCGTCATCTACATACTTCTTTATCTCTTCTGCTCCAGTATCATTATATATTGCAACCAAATCAGTTATTTTATAATAAAGGTCACTTACAACCGTAGCGTAGAGCATAACTACTGCACTTCTCAAATTGTCAGAGTAAAAACATGACAACACCTCTTTCATACTCTCTTTACTTCGAGAATCATGAATATGGTTCATCAATTCATCTATAGATGGTATTCTCATAATATTTGTTAGTTACTCATCTATCATTGTGCAATCAAGAACAATTTCATTCACCTAAAACTTTTAATTAAGCGATCAAACATTTCATATAGTCCATAACGAGGCAACCACCCTAAACTTTTCAATTTTTCTATTGAAAGATTAAGCTTGGTTACAGGAGCATATCCCATTTCTGGGTGTTCCTCTATAACGACCCTTAATTGTGGATTAAAGTGTGTACAAAGAAAATTTGCCATGTCTTTAATTGAAATATAGGTTTCTTGATTTGCAACATTGTACGCTTCACCTTTTTCGCCTTTTAGAAGGATGTAGAGTATTGCTGAAACACAATCTGTTGTATAACAATATGGTTTAGCAGACTCACCTTTGGTATGCATAACAATATTTTTCCCTTTTATCACACTACGAGCGAACTGTGCAAACACACGATTGTCATCTGCTGATACGCCTGCACCGAAAGTCTGAGTTAGACGCGCAACTTTAACGTTTACATCAAATTGCTTTGCATATGCAGCACAAAGATATTCTGCCGCTCGTTTGCCGAGAGGATAAGAACTGCGTGGATCTGTATTATTTACATACCCTTGCATGTCCTCTGTTATCAACTTGTCATCGAAGTTCTGTCCATAGTATTCCAATGATGAAACATAAACAATATCTGTTTGTACTTTTCGTGCATATTCCAAAATGGCTCGTGTACTGTCAATAGCAAGCATATAAGTGTCTACAGGGTGTTCCGTCATGTATTTACCTGCAGTAGGACTTGCACAATGAATAATGTACTGAAAGTTGTCCTTATCAGTCAAACCGCTAAGAAATGATACTAGGTCACACTCGATAAAACATATCGAGTCAAAATCTTCACTATATGTTGCTTTAGCCTTGTCCAGATTGCGTATGGGACAAGTTATTTGTATGTTCTTGTTTAATGCCAACAAACTATAAACTAACGTTGACCCAATCAAACCAGTAGCACCAGTTATAAGAAATTTTGAACCATTAGGAAAATCCAATAATTTAAATGAAGATACAAAATTGTTTATGTCTTCTTTTAATATTTTATTCATTTCAATATCCAAAGATTTGTTGATTTTCATGTACCTCTACCATAGCTCGTAGTACAAAATAATCAGTAGGGGTTGTTATTTTAATATTTTCCATTGGTCCTTGTACCAATCCTAATTTATAACCATAATGACTCATTAATGAACAAGAGTCAATAAATTCTGTTTTTCCTTCAGCTTGACTCCTTCGATGAGCCTCTAATATGTCCTTTAGGTAGAAACTTTGAGGAGCTCTTGCCATTAAACAATCACTTCGTTTCGGGATAGCAAGTGTTCCGTCATGATTGTCTACAATGACAGTTTCTATAGCAGGTACAGTTGTAATGCAGCTACCACATTCCTTCACTTTAGCTATATTAGCTGTAATAGTTTCTTCTGTAATCAAAGGTCGTACTCCATCATGAATAAGCACAATAGAGTTCTGTTCGTTTCTCTCCTTAGTAAAATCCTCAGCTGCACACAGTCCGTTATATATACTTTCTTGTCCGCTATTCCCTCCTGGGACAATTCTAACAACTTTCGTTATATCGAATTTACGTATCATCTTTTTCAAATAAGGAATCCAAGACTCTATGCAAACAACCACGATACCATCTATTTGGGGATGATTGTCAAACAATTCGATAGTATAGATGATTATAGGTTTTCCATTCAAATCCAAAAACTGTTTTGGCTTTGATTTTGTATTCATTCGTGTGCCACATCCACCAGCAAAAATAACTCCTATATTCATTCTTTTGGCAATTTAAATTTATAAACAAAGTGTCTTTCTCTTTTTTCTACTGGCGGTACATCCATATAGTTTATATACATAGATGTTAGGTAGGTATCAACATCATTAGGTAGATAGACTTCAAGCCCTTCAAATGTTCCCTTTCTTACAGGCAAGTATACACCTGCAGGACGACATTCGCCCAAATAATGTTTCCTTCCTGTTGGTATAGTTATGTATGGCGTCTTTTTGCTTGTCGCATTCAACTTATCAAACCACCATACCCATTTGCGATGTGGAATTATGCCAAAGAACTTTCCTAATAACATTCTATGTTTATATCTTTTTCGTCCTTCGTCTGTTTGAAGCATAAATTCTTTATACAACTTGCTCGGATATTCTACATAAAGAACACATGAGCATACTGCTTGTAGAAAATCTGAAAATAACGCTTTTGCCTTTCTCTTAAACGTATTGGCAGGAGCATAATCCATAGGAAATACATCAATAAAAATACCCTTCGGACCAGGAGCATTCTCACTTGTAATCTCCACATCATATGTTCCTTTACGATAAATCTTCAAAAAAGTATTCTTGCAGTCTTTTTCTTTGTTTGGAGTGTCGTATTCGTATTTATCTCCTAACAGATTGTTTGAAAGGAGAACAATTAGTTTTTCATACGAATCTCGTGGCAACATTATGTCCAAATCATCATCCCAAGGGATATACCCTTGATGACGTACCGCGCCCAAACAAGTACCGCCTCCCATCATGTATACCAGCCCATGCTCGTCACATAAATTGGAAATATCTTTGTACATCTCCAAAAGCAATTTTTTTTGTGCTTCTGATTGCTCTTTAGGAAGTTCTTTTAAATAACCAGTTTTTATGGCTATTTCATTCATTATTTGTGTATCTGTCTTCATTTCGATTGCTGATTATTTTATTTCTTTCTTGCTAATGTTCTAAAAACCCAACCTCTCAACCAATTTGGCATAAGTATCTGAATGATATATCTTTGAGCCACAAAATAGCGGTATTCCATCTTAGTAATCATCTTGTTGTCTAATTGGAGTTTTTTGATACCCTTCTCACTCTCATAGTACTTACGACCACCTCTACGGGCATACTGATCTGCACCTGAGCGGACATTAACTAAAACTTCAGGTACATTTGCAAACTGGCACTTGGTCTTCATCATACGAACCCATAGATAGTAATCTTCATTCCAGAACCAATCCTGATAGTTACCTGCTTTCAAAACCGCATCTTTATGAAACATAACAGTCATGTGATTGAAAGCACAACGACTCTTCATAAAATTATATATTTCGCTATTTGTGCAAGGTACCACACGTTTGCCTATTATGTTTTCAGGGATTCCTATAAACTCCGAAATTTGCCCACCTAAAATGTCAACTTCAGGATGCTGCTCCAGATATTTCAACTGAAGTTCAAATCTATTTGGTAAACAAATGTCATCGCTATCCATTCGAGCAATGATATCATACTTCGCATTTTCGACTCCAAGTTTTAGAGCATTGCCAAGACCGCCATTCTGTTCCAATCGTATGATATTAAATACGTCAGGATACCGAGCCTCATATTCATTCAAAAGTTTGTCAAGTACCTCAGGCACCTGTCCATCACGTACAAGTACAATCTCTGTTGGCTTTACTGTTTGGTTTATAAGCATACTATCAAGAGCAACACGCACAAATTCAGAGTTGTCGTTCTTATAGGCTGATGTTACTACTGAAAAATTTGTCATTTTACTATTAAACTCTTTGAGTTACTAATTATTAAACAAACCATTTAACATAGACGTTTTAGATACGGTTTAAAATCAAGAGAATATTTTCAAATATAAATCTTGGGTCAATACGTACATACGAAGCATAAAGAAATGATGCTTCCTTACAAGTTTCAGAAAAAGACGTTTTCTTTGAGGATAATGTAATATATACTTATTCTTATACCAATGTGGATATTCCTCTTCAAAAGAAGCAATTACTCTATTAGCTTCTGTTATGCTTACCCCTGCTTGAATCGCATTTAGAACAGCCCCATAAAGAATAGTTTTTATACCATGAAATTCTATTTCTTCTGGAAAATTACGACACTCATCAAACGATTTTGTCACTTCAAATGACTCATAAAAGGACTTATATATTCCTTTGTTCTTTTTACTAGAAAGAGAACCTTTATTATATATATACCGATATAGACATTGCTTGATTGTCTGAATCTTTTTTGCCCTCATAAACAATACAGGAACAATGGCTATATCTTCTGCATTTTTTATATTTGGTAACTCCATATTGTTCCAAACTTTCTTTGAAGCCGTAAACGTACAAAGTGATCCTCCTCTTAATGCCACATAAGCCTTTGCGTCAGAAAATTCATCGGGTACAAATTTTCTAATATTATTTCCTATTTCAAGCGTATTACCATATCCTACAATATCAGCATTTGTTTTTCTTATACATTCACTGATAATCCCAAAAGATTCTTTTGTATAGAAGTCATCTGAATCTAAAAATATAAAGTAATCACCTATGGCCATTTTCATTGCTATATTACGGCTATTGCCTGGACCACTGTTCTTTTCTTTACAATAAAGACGAATTCTAAACTCTGGATGTTCATTTATATATTGTTGGACTTTTGTCACTGTTTCATCCGTAGAACAATCGTCCACAACAATCATTTCCCAATCGTTAAATGATTGTTGTACAACAGAATCCATAGACTGAATTATTGTTGCAGACGAATTATAACACGGTATAATTACTGAAAATCTCATAATTATCGCTTTATAAAGTTTTCTCTATTACTTATTAATAAATTACGTTTCTGTTCTGCATTCAGAACATCAATTGAAATATTGAATCTGTTTTTCACTTTTTCCTTCAACTCATCAACAGAACAAATTAATCTTGCAGGATTTCCTCCTATAACAGAATTTATGGGAAACGATTTTGTTACAACAGAACCTGCACCTACTATTGTGTTATCGCCCATTACCCCCCAACCCGTCCGAGAACGTCAGTTTGAGGCATATTATTGAGGGCAGAATCGCTATCGCGACTCCGCCTAAGCCCATCTAAGGGCGAATAATTTTTCATCTTAAAATTTCAGTTTATGTTAAACAATTCGTCATAAAGGCTAAAAAGGTCGATATGAGTAATAATAAGCTGTTCACTATCCTAATAGGTTTTCTGACGGCCTCCCCCAATCAATTTTGCCTGTTTTCTGAAGACGCAAAATTGTCTCTATTGAGAGATTTTTATTCTTAGCCATAAAATCCTCCTTAAGCACTCGTCCTTCCTCATCAACGTCACGAACGTTGATAAAAACAACATCTTCATCATGCTTCGAAAGGAGTTGAAAATAATCTTTTTCTATATAGTCATCTGAATCGATGAAAACAACATAATTACCCGAAGCCTTTGCTATTCCCGTATTACGGGCAATACCAGGGCCTGCATTTTCTTGGTGTATCACACTGATACGGTCGTCTACATCTGCATATTTCTGACAAATCTCCAGAGCTTTTGTCTTTAGATCCATCGTCAACGAGAATCATCTGCCATTTGCAATAAGTTTTGATCTAACACACTCTCTATGCAACGACTGACATAATTCTCTGCATTGTATACGGGAACAATTACTGAAATAGTAGGAGCCATTTTATTTTTTCTTTTTTAATTCTATAGAAACCTTTCCATATAATGCCAAATATAATATTGGCAATGGCATACGTTTTATTATAGCCATCATTATTCTTTGATAAGGACGCAATATGCTAGGTTCTGCAACATGGCGTATACCAGTCTTATCAATTGCTTGACTTAACCATTTTTTTCTTTGTTTACTGTCAAAATTCATTTTAGGAGAGAAAGATAACTCCAATGACTTTATAACATTACAGATATATTCTTTTGAAATAAGTTCATGTGTAATCTTATCATTTTTATTCCATATCAAGATTGTTTCCTTACGCACTTCATTCAAACCTATAACTGCATCAATATAATCCACTGGATATTTCTTCCATTCAAGCGTTAAGTCATTTGTATAGTATGTATAAAGTACATCACTTATAAAGTGCACACGTTTAACATAACACATATAACGTCCTATAAATCCTTCATCTTGATGGCGTCTCAAAGAAGGATATCTAACACCATTTTTACGAATAACGTCCAAATCAAAAAATTTGTTCCAAGGAGCACCTTGTATTCCATATTTGGACATTGTTGTCATATAATCTTTATAATCCGCACGGATTTCACTTCCGTCTTTAAATAAGTCCGGATATTGTTTAACAGATGTTGTGATACCTTTAGTATTGACATTTCGAAATCCAAAAACAACCAAATCTGCCTCATTCTCCTGTATAGACCTAACAAGAATTGTTAATGTATTCGGTTCAATATAATCATCTGCATCAGGAAAATATATATACTTTCCTTTTGCACAATCAATACCAGAATTCCGAGCAGGTCCAGATCCCCTATTTTCTGTATGTACAACTTTTACGATCGGTGATGTCAATGCTATTCTATTGCATACTTCAAGACTATTATCTAGCGAGCCATCATCAACTAAAATAACTTCAAAGTTAGAATAGTCTTGGCAAAGTAACGACTTAACACACAATTCTATTTTATCACCCATATTATAAATGGGGACAACAACACTTACAAGTGGGTTATTCATTTTCGTATTTTTTTTTTGACAAACTTCTCAGGATGCTTTATCATCATTTCTTTTACCTCATAGCGACTCATTGCCATATCCTGAGTTTTTTTTATAAATGAGTCCCATGTTCCTATTTTTTTAGCAGGATTACCACCTATAATAATCCTTTCTTCATCAAAACTATTGCAAACAACACTACCAGAAGCTACTATTATGTTATTGGCAAGGGTAACTCCATACATAATAGTAGACCTTTGACCAATAAAACAGTTATCTCCGATGACAACATAACCAAATAAATTATAACATGAAGGACTCACCTTCATTATACTATTATCATGAGTTACAAACTGTACGTCTTCTGCAACTGTAACATTATTTCCAATACGTATCAAGAAACTTTCTGGGGTACAAATATTCGCAACAATATTCCCCCCCCCACCGATTTGTATACCTTGCCGTCTCAGAAAATTATGCTTGATTTCATTATTATGAAATACTTTTGAAAGAAGTTTAAAAAACAAATATTGTAGTCGTTTCATATTTATTATTTTAAAGATAAAACAATTTCTGATTTGAAATTTTTCAGAACACATGGATACTCTAATGTCGACACAAATTGATTTATATCGTTTTTAAACACTACAGGATCTGTATTTTTTGCCTTAACAAGAGCATTTTGTATAGAAACTGGACTTTTAATGTCATACAAAATGCCTACACCATATTTATTAACCATTGTTTTATAAGGGTCGTAATCAGGCGCAATTATAGGCTTACATGCAAGAAGAGCTTCAGACATTGTACCATTAGTTACAGACGACAACTGTTTCTCGTCACAAAGTAAAAGATAGTCACAAGTACTTATAAGCAAATTATACTCTTCATCTGACAAACGCCTATCTATACGCTTAATATTATTATGCCCATCTATCAATTCTGCAATTCGTTTGCTATAACCATGCTCTTCTGAAGCTTTTCCTGCTATTGTAAACAATATGTTTATATCGTCCAATTCATTCAAAGCTTGTATACATAAATCTACACGTTTTTGAGGGCGCAAAGAACCAATACATAATATATTGCATTTCCCATCTTGTTCTCTTTTCTCATTTTCTACACTTTTACCTGTATATTCATCTATCATACGCTCTGGTCTGAGAACTAATTGCCATGGTTGAAAACCAAGCTCAAGAAATTCCTTCCTAATAATTTCATCAGATACAAACAAACGAACATTACTACTATGTAGATAATAATTAGAGATTATTTTTGAACTCAATGCCTCATATTTAAGATGCAATCTCTTGTAATACGTTAAATAATAACTTCTTAGACCCCAGAAAAAAACAGTTTTGTCTTTAGGTATTTTCTTCAACCACATAAACGGCATTCCTATCATCATTGTACCAGCATAAAGATACTTTGTAATAGGAGCCAATTCATCAATGACTTTACATAAATACCTATCAATTATATATCTATTTTTTAGATTTTCATAATAGCGCCCAACAGAAGTACGTGCTGAACTGGAACGTAACGAAGCCTTACATTTTGCATTAACTTTAACATGTAGGATTCCTTCTACCTTACAGTATTCTGCCTCATGAAAAACATCTGCAATCGCAACATGATAACCGCTATCACGCAATAGACGAGCTATATTACACAAATCCGTACAATGATTAATACTATTATACAGAGTTTCAAAAAGTATAAAATCGTACATTATCAGTTTTGAATATAAAGTTTATTATTAAAATATAGTATTGCAGTTATAACATATATGTAAAACATAGCAAAATGAATAACTGAGCAATGAAAAGGTCTTTGAAGATAACCAGCAAAAAGAATAGTGGAAGCAAACAAAAACTTTTTACGAGATTTCCGACCTCTTGCTACAACAATAAGTGGAAAATATATTAAAAACATCCCGACTATACCATCAGAGGCCAACAATTCATATTCATTATCACCCATATATTCGCCACTTCTAATATTTGTTTGTCCAACTCCAATAACTGGACTACTTTCAAAAACTTTTTTAGCTCTTTCAGCCAACAATGAACGTTCTGATTCTATTGTCACACTACGTTTATTAACCTCAAAACGTCCTATTGTTAATTGATAAAGTGTGGACCCACTATTATTATTTACATATATAAAAAATCCGACAAGTAATGTCACTATAAATATTATATAAAATACATTTTTCTTTAAGTTTGAACCATAATATAATAATACGTACAATAAAACTTGAATATAATATGCAACCGATAATGTAAACAATAAACAAAATATTAATATTGCTTCTACCTTTTTATTGTCAATAAAAGTTTTATTTAAAATCAATGCATAAATACCCCAAAAGGCTAATGATCCAGGCTCATCAAAATAACCAGCAACTCTTATAACATTATCAACAACAGCATTTGAACAAGTCAGACCATAACAATAAGCTATTCTTCCATCTGTATTCTCAAAAGGAAAAATAGGGGATAATTGTCCAATGAAAAATAAAATAAAAGCTACTACTCCTAGAATGCATTGCAAAGACAACAAATAGTTATTAAATTTAATATATTCAAGAAGTGTACCAGCATTATACAAACATAAAAGAAGTAAATAAACTATTATCAAAAAATAGCACCTTACAAAATCAAGCTTGTCATTATGAATTATTCCAAGTAGAAAATATCCTACAAATTGTATAATTACAATTTTATTTATTTTTGATGGAAACGTAATAAATTTCTTTCTAGCAGTAATGGCTATTAAAAATGTTGCACACAATATTGTACCATTTAACAGTATAGGATTTGGCATTGCTATAAATTGACTAAACACATATGGATAACTTGCTAAAAGTGCCATTGTGAAAAGAATTACAAGTAATACCTGTCTTATATTATTTGTCAGTGTATTCATTAAAGTCTAATATTATTTCTTGATAGGTTTTTAATAAATTTTCAACAATCCCACTCCTGTCATGTCGCAATAATGCTACATGTTTAGCGTTTAATGAAATATTATTCAATTCGTCATCCAACATATATTTACCAGCAATAATGTTGCTCAATTGTTCAAAATCACCATCATCAAACAAATATCCAGTAAATCCATCTATAACGAGTGATGGAATACCTCCTATGAAAGTAGAAACGGTAGGTGTTCCTACTATTTGTGCTTCACATAAGGAATTAGGGCTATTATCTACATGCGATGGATGAACATAAAATGTAGCTCTTGAAAGTTCCTTAGCCAGTTCTGATGCTGTTTTCTTTCCATTAAATCGTACATTGTGTTCATTAAAACTATATCCCAAAATTTCTTCTACTATTTTTATGATAGGAGCATTAGCAGAAATACCATAAACATCCCACACAAAAGAGAAACCTTTCTTTGTCAAACTATGCGCTGCTAAAAGAATTGTATCAAATCCTTTATACAACTCCCCATTATTTATAGAAACCAAACGTAAACCTTCTTTTTTATTCCATGTTTGCTCGTAGAAGTCAGACCTAATTACCTCATTACAGACATAATATTTACGATTAGGGGAATTTTTAAGACTCATATCCTTATCCCATTGCGTCCTTCCCAAATAATAATGATAACATCTATAATTATCTTTCTCTATCTTAGTAAGATTTCTAAATCTATAGTACTTATCAACAATTGTTTTTCTAAATAATCTCTGTTTGAATGGATAACGACTCCATACATTATATTTCTTAAATCCTTTTGGAAACCATGCTTTAAGACAAGGTTCGCATATACCTTGAATATGTACAACAACAGGAACTGTTGTTATACATTTCACAATACTCGAAACTATGGTCTCTAATCCAAACATCTGTATAATGTCGGGGTGAAAAGATTCTACATACCTTTTTACAGTATTATCATCTTTTACTAATTGGGCGGAAGTGCAAAAAGTGTGTTTAATCTTTATAAACGGGTTTAGTCTTATTTTTACGGGAAAATAACTTATACCATTTGCACAATAAGGCTCATTTTTACTGTAGGATGGGTATATAATACCAACATCTATACCTTTAATATCCTTCAATAAATCCATTAATGCATTTATCCAACTTCCACCACTATAACCTGGCTCATCGTAGAACAAATGCGAAGTAAACAACACTCGCATAGTATTATTTTTTTTATTCAAATAAATTCTTTAGTTTGTCATAATAGTTCACCTTAAAATAAGGAGAAAGACGATTTGTCAATTTTTTATTTATTACAATATTAAACAAGCGGTAAGCATCGTCAAGATCCTCAGCCACATAAACATAATCATCGTATACACCCTTAAACCAATCAGCACCAGTTGTTACTTTGTGGTCTGTAGTTTTAATTATAATTACAGGAGTTCCTGCACAAAGTGAGAAAATAGTACCATGGTATCTATCGGTTATTGTAGCTTGAAAATGGGAATAACTTTCTATTTCTCTTTCTATGAAACTTTGTAAATTTGCACGAATTTCTTTAAATGGGCTTTTCCCTTGTGTATCCTTACAAAATACAGAAATGCCATTTGATTCCAATCGGGTTTTCAATGTCTCTATTTCCTCATAACTATACAATTTCTCTCCGTCATTTCGGGTACAGAGACACACACCATTACGCTTATTATTAAACGATAAGGTTCCTATAAGCGTAGTTACAATATCTGGAAAAGCTTCTACATGAATGTCAGGAAACATTTCCTTTGCTTGCTCATAAGAATATTGATCACGAGCAAGGAACAACATATTTTTAGCTTGGTTGTGGTTTCTTGAACAGATTCTACGATTTTCCTCATGCTGAAAGTAGATGGTCTGAGGCATCATAAGTATTTTTGCAGTCTTCATTTGTTCACAAACCAAACGATGCATTAATGGATGATCACCTCCCAAATCCTGTGTACAATATCCACTTTGAATAACAATTCTATCAATTGTTTCATTGAAAATACTCTTAAACATATCAAAAAAAGCATTAGTAGTAGCAGGATTTGTAATAACCTTACTTTCCATCATAATCATTGCATAATCAGGATAGTTTTCTTTTATCCATTTCTTTATGCAATAATGTTGTCCCATATCTCCAAGGTTTGGTTGTTCTGTAATACCTAAATAGAAGATACGTTTTGTGGATTCCTTACTTTCTTCTCGTACTCTCTCTATTTCACTCAGATTATATCTTTTGGTTTTATATTCCTTATATAAACTCTTAATCGGACGATACGTCCACCACAAATATTTGTAAATAAACTGTCGAATATTCATTTTTATTTCCTTTTTATATTATGATTTACCTAAAACTTTCTTTATAACCTGTTTTCCAGATTCACCAACGATAGAAGTTACTATTTGGGCAATTTTTCCATGAGCTGTTGTTATTGTATTTGCAGACAAGAACGCATCAATAGCATTTCTATCATCGTCTTCACTAGTAAAAACCTCCATAAGTATCGGTTTATTCGAATTCTGAGTAAACACATTCACAGACTTATTGATATCTTCTTTAGTTGTAGCACCAATATACTTAAATCCACAGTTCTCAGCCCACCCTTTGGCAGAACCATTATGTCCATTAGCAGAAATAAAATCTTCAACGCTTACTTTCGTCTTCCAATTACGCGTCATAATTTTAAATTCTGCTCCACCACAATTATTAATGAGAAGTACACGAACATTATTTTTTATATGACGTATACCTAATGCATTCATGTCATAGAAGAAAGCTAAATCACCCGTTACAATAAAACAAAGCTCATCCGTATTCATACTTTCGCCTATCAACATTGAATTACAACCATCAATACCAAATGCTGCTACATTTCCATATCCTTGTATAGACGGATCAAGAGGGAAATAGCTCCAACATCTCAGACTATTAAGAATAGCAAAGTTCATTATACTATTCTTAGGTACTTTCTGATACATCTGCTGAGCAACATAAAGATTAGAAAGAGGCAATTCTACATCATAGTTAATGGTATCATTTAAAGTGCTCCATTCTTCATAATAAGAATGAGTGCAATTTGTATTAACCACCATTTTCTCGAAGAAGAAATAATCAGGGCACTCAAATATCTTTGTTAACTTTCCATAAGTATCCACAAATGCACCATCCTCAGCAACACGCCAATGCTCTACACCATTCAGACTCTTCAATGCTCCATATATAGAATAATCACCTGTTTGACCTCCTATCGTGATGAGTAGTTCTGGCTTCAATTTAGAAAAGCCTCCACAAGATACCAACATATTTGCTTGAATACTATATGTTCCACTATAATTTGAAAGATGATTTACATAAACCACAGCATTATGCGAATTACAGAAATTGTCAAGTGCCATTTGTTGACGTTTTGTAAAAGGACGATGTTCTCCTACAACTATAAGGACTTTCTTGTTAGCCATTTCTGATGAAGGCCACTCGTCCCATGCCATATAACGTTTTAAGGACCTAACTACGGGAAGTTCTACTTCTTCAAATTGGCCCTGTAGAGAGTCATTAATACGTATATTTAATTGAACTGGTCCAGGATTACCATGCGAAATCTCCAAAATAGCTTCCTTTGAATTATGATAGCATTGGAGACGTGTATTTTCATCTGTAATAGGCGGTAAATCAAATGTCTTTTTAACTGAATCTTTAGGCAAAGAACATTGGTCCGGAGCCTGCATATAGTCTTGATACTGGAATCTCTCCAACTTAGCTGTTGTTATAGCAAGAATCGGAGCGTGCTTATAAAATGCTTCAGTGAGTCCAGGAACATAATTTCTTGTTGCCTGAGCACTTGTGCATGAAACAGCAACAACCTCTCCAGTTTGCAAATAAACACCAATTGCAAAATATAATGCACTTCTCTCATCTGGTACAGAATAACACGTAAAAAAAGGATCCTCCTGTACTGCTTGTGATACAGGAATATTTGTACCACCAGGACTAACTACTATTTGACGTATATTATATTGCTTAA
>ULQK01090349.1_pt1 | contig 65203 bp, 61 predicted proteins | sample 1954371 | NCBI WGS metagenome assembly ULQK01 (sample SAMEA4835652, study PRJEB28245) | human gut metagenome | biome: gut microbiome; material: fecal sample | place: Denmark | collected 2008 | reverse complement strand
CAATATCAATTTCTCAGAATTAAACGACAATCCCTACATTATAGAACAGGTAATCCTGCACTACGTCCAACCTACGGAAATATATTCACCTTCAGTGCCAATGTCTCTGATGTGTCTTTCAGCGCAAGCTATGCATGGGGATATGACGCATCAATACCTGCCAACACTAACGAGAATGGAACCAATGTAATAAAATATATGCCTATAAATTCCGACTTGTTTCAAAGAGTCGACTTAGGGGTTGACTATACTTTGGACAGTAAGGACGGAAAATTCTCTTCAACATTTTTTGGAGGAATGGAGTTTTCAAAAGTAAGCTATTCAGTAGACAAGAACAAATATAAAGAACAAAATTTCACAGGTAAGTTCTCGCTTAATGCAAGTTGGGCTTTCATTAAAAATTGGAGACTGTTTGGCGACTTGTTCTATTGTTCTCCTCGCATGAACGTTGGATACAGGTATGGATATCAGCTAAGTTCCAAAATAGGACTATCGGCAAATTTCATCAAGAAAAGATTGCGCGTATCTCTACAGGCGAAAGATTTGTTTAACAGAGGAATCTCTCCTACCGTGTCTGAATTTACCTATCTGAATGTATATGAAAAAAAACATATAATGTACGATTCAAGAGGCATTTCATTGTCTATAAGGTATGATTTCAACAATTTCCGTTCGAAATTCCGCCGTGCATACTCAGATTCAACAACGAGCAGTCGTGCAAGCGGACGATAACAAACAAAGAAATGATGAACAAACCGTCATATCAGCAGCTTGACATGATGGATTGTGGAGCCGCCTGTCTGCAGAGCATTTCCAAATATTACGGGAAATATTTCTCTCAGCAGCGGCTTCGCCATCTGTGTCATATAAAGGGCATAATGTTTGCTTCCCACTTTGGTTTTCTGAAAATTGTAGGCTATAAAAGTTAATAATAATTAAATATTCATGTTTTATATCACTCGCAAGCCCTTAACTTATGGTGCTTTAAAGAGAAATGAGTAACTTTGCAGCTCAAAAGTTTTATACATTAACATAAAGTCTAACTTTATTAATTTTTATTTTAACATTTTATAATTTATGTCAGATTTAAAGAACGTGCAGCCGTTGGCAGACTTCAATTGGGACGAGTTTGAGAACGGTAGCAATGCAAACGTCAGCAAGCAGGACCTCGAGAAGGCCTATGACGAAACCCTTAACAAAGTGTCTGAGCACCAGGTTGTAGACGGCACTGTAATCTCTATCGACAAGAAAGAGGTTATCGTAAACATCGGCTACAAGAGCGATGGCATCATCCCCGCTTCTGAGTTCCGTTACAACCCCGAGCTTAAGGTTGGCGACACCGTAGAGGTATATGTTGAGAACCAGGAGGACAAGAAGGGTCAGCTCGTACTCTCTCACAAGAAGGCTCGCCTGAGCAAGAGCTGGGAGCGCGTTAACGCCGCTCTCGAGAACGAGGAGGTTATTCAAGGCTACATCAAGTGCCGCACTAAGGGCGGTATGATTGTTGACGTATTCGGCATCGAGGCATTCCTCCCCGGTAGCCAGATCGACGTTCATCCTATACGCGACTACGATGTATTCGTAGGCAAGACCATGGAGTTCAAGGTTGTTAAAATCAACCAGGAGTTCCGCAATGTTGTTGTTTCTCACAAGGCCCTCATCGAGGCTGAGTTGGAGGCACAGAAGAAAGAAATTATCAGCAAGCTCGAGAAGGGTCAGATCCTCGAAGGAACTGTTAAGAACATCACTTCTTACGGTGTATTCGTTGACCTCGGCGGTGTGGACGGACTCATCCACATCACAGACCTCTCTTGGGGCCGCGTAAACGATCCCCACGAGGTTGTACAGCTCGACCAGAAGATCAATGTCGTTATCCTCGACTTCGATGACGAGAAGAAGCGTATCGCTCTCGGTCTGAAGCAGCTCACTCCTCATCCTTGGGATGCTCTTGATCCTAACCTCAAGGTTGGTGACCACGTTAAGGGTAAGGTTGTCGTTATCGCCGACTATGGTGCATTCGTTGAGATCGCTCCCGGCGTAGAGGGCCTCATCCACGTTTCGGAGATGAGCTGGAGCCAGCACCTCCGCAGCGCTCAGGAGTTCCTCCATGTAGGCGACGAGGTAGAGGCTGTAATACTCACTCTCGACCGCGAGGAGCGCAAGATGTCTCTCGGCATCAAGCAGCTTAAGGAAGACCCATGGGAGACCATCGAGGTTAAGTATCCCGTTGGAAGCAAGCACACAGCTAAGGTTCGTAACTTCACCAACTTCGGTATCTTCGTAGAGCTCGAGGAAGGCGTTGACGGACTCATCCACATCAGCGACCTCTCTTGGACAAAGAAGGTTAAGCATCCTTCAGAGTTCACACACGTTGGTGCTGACATCGACGTTGTTGTTCTCGAGATAGACAAGGAGAACCGCCGTCTGAGCCTCGGTCACAAGCAGCTTGAGGAGAATCCTTGGGACAAGTATGAGCAGATCTACACACCTGGTTCTGTTCACACTGGCAAGATCACCGAGATGATGGACAAGGGCGCTGTTATCACTCTCGACGAGGGTGGTGAGGGCTTCGCTACTCCTAAGCACCTCGTTAAGGAGGATGGCACACAGGCTAAGCAGGGCGAGGAACTGCCCTTCAAGGTTATCGAGTTTGTGAAGGAGACAAAGCGTATCATCCTCTCACACAGCCGCACATTCGAGCTGGGCAAGGACGACGTTAAGCCCACACGCAAGCACGCTGCAAAGAAGGAGCAGGCTCCTGCTATCAACAATGTAGCTGCCAGCACCACTCTGGGCGACATCGATGCTCTCGCTGCTCTGAAGGCTAAGATGGAGAAGGGCGAGTAATTGAACAACAACCCAAAATTGGGAAAACAATTAACTTAGCTCTTAGCTAAAATAAACTGATGGAGGCAAATTCTGACATTGTTGGAGTTTGCCTCTTTCTTATTTTATAGCCCCCATTTGTTTCATAACAAAATTTCTTCTTACACATATCTCCCTAATCTACCATATTTTCGCTCTCATCTCTATATACGATACATCATATTTTACCGACACGTTAAAGAAATTTAAACAGGAACATAAAAACAAGAATTATTTTCTGTTTCTCATTATTTTTATTACCTTTGCATCATTAAACACAAAGGGAGTTTTCATTTTTTGGAAACACCAAAACAATCCAATATTTCTACATTTATATGTATAGCAAAGAAGAGTTATCATCAAAAGAGATACCCGAATTGTTGGGTATAGCTAAAGAATTCGGTGTGGAGGTCAACGAAGATTCAAACATCGAAGATGTCATATATGCTATCCTCGACAGACAAGCAGAAGTGGAAGGAAGCAAAAACCCACTCGGCACAAAAAGACGCAGAACAAGAATTGTAAAGAAAGACACAGACCGCGTCTATACCGTAAACGGCAAAGACGGCGAAAACTTCGATATGAAGAAAAACAAAACAGCCAACGCAGACGATGCTGAGACAACAGCTGAACAGACGGCACAAAACGAGCCAATGGCTGAAGAGATGACGCCAGAGATGATTCTGGCGGCCATGCCTAAGCACCGTGGACGAAAATCGAAAAAAGAGTTGGAACTCATGGCACAGGCAGAAGCTGCAAGGAAAGCTGCAGAGGAGGCAGCTAAAGCTATGAACGAAAACAGCACAGAAGAGACACAGAACATAGACGAACAAAACGCCCTACAACAAGAAGAGCCAACACAAGAAGTTGGGCAAGAAGACAATAACACTTACAACGAGGGCGAAACCGATTATAACGGAGACAACTATGACAACAACACCAACGATTATAATGAAGACACAAACAGTTATAACGAAGGTGCCAACAACGAGAACAATAGCTTCGTACCCGAAGAACAGTTCGCAACATCTAACTATGGAGCAAACGACCAAATGGGAGAAGACCACTCTACTCTCATAGCTCGTCTCAAAGACAAGATGAACGCGCACAATGAGAACAACGAGCCCAAGCATAAGGAGATAGAAGACGGTATATGGGCAGGAGATCCTGGCGACGGTACCGACTTTATTACCGTGGTGGATCTTCCCATTGAAGATCAAGGGGCAGTGCCGAGCTACGATATGTTCGACAACCCAACTATGCCTATGCAGCAGCCAATGGTTCCAACATACAATCAGCCCATACAACAACAAGAGGAAGAAGAGGAACATTTCGATTTCTCTGACATTATAACAGCAAACGGCGTACTGGAGATAATGCCCGACGGATATGGGTTCCTTCGCTCAAGCGACTACAACTATCTGTCGTCTCCTGACGATGTGTATGTGTCAGTACAGCAGATCAAACGCTACGGACTGAAGACGGGCGATGTTGTGATGTGTCATGTACGTCCACCACACGATGGAGAGAAATATTTCCCGCTCACCAGCATAGACAAGATAAACGGACGCAACCCGGCAGAGGTGAGAGACCGCATTGCTTTCGAGCACCTCACACCTCTCTTCCCTGATGCTAAGTTTAACCTCTGTGGAGACCGCAAGACAAACAACCTCTCCACACGTGTTGTCGACTTGTTCTCACCTATAGGCAAGGGACAGCGTGCGCTCATCGTTGCACAACCTAAGACAGGTAAGACCATCTTGATGAAAGACATCGCTAACGCCATTGCAGCTAACCACCCCGAGGCATACCTCATGATGTTGCTTATAGACGAGCGACCGGAGGAGGTTACAGACATGGCGCGAACCGTAAACGCAGAGGTTATCGCTTCTACGTTTGACGAACCGGCAGAACGTCATGTCAAGATTGCTGGCATTGTGTTGGAGAAAGCAAAGCGCATGGTCGAGTGTGGACACGATGTGGTCATATTCCTCGACTCGATAACTCGTCTTGCCAGAGCTTACAACACCGTGTCACCAGCATCGGGCAAGGTGCTCACCGGTGGTGTTGATGCCAACGCCCTACAGAAACCGAAACGATTCTTCGGTGCTGCTCGAAACATTGAAGGCGGCGGCTCTCTGACAATCATCGCTACTGCTCTTATCGACACAGGTTCTAAGATGGACGAGGTTATCTTTGAGGAGTTTAAGGGTACAGGTAACATGGAGTTACAGCTCGACCGCTCGCTGAGCAACAAGCGTATCTTCCCTGCTGTGAACCTGGTCGCTTCAAGCACACGACGCGACGACCTGCTACAAGACAAGACGGTGCTCGACCGCATGTGGATCTTACGCAAGTATATTTCAGACATGAACCCGATAGAGGCGATGAATTTCATACACGACCGTATGGTACACACACGCGACAACGACGAGTTTCTGCTGTCTATGAACAGCTAATAAGAATAAGAACAAGAACTTGTAAACACCAAAAAGGCGGGTCCTATAAATATCTTCATTTATAGGGCACGCCTTCTCTTCTTTAAACACAAATGTCATGGACGAATATATAGAAATAAAGGGCGCAAGGGTGAACAACCTCAAGAACGTGAGCTTGAAGATACCACGCAACAAATTGGTGGTCATAGCTGGAGTGTCGGGCTCAGGAAAATCGTCTTTGGCCTTCGACACACTCTATGCTGAAGGACAACGAAGATATGTAGAGTCGCTGTCTTCATATGCAAGGCAGTTTTTAGGACGTCTGAGTAAGCCCGAGTGCGACTTTATAAAAGGCTTGCCCCCTGCCATTGCCATAGAACAGAAGGTCAATTCAAGGAACCCGCGAAGCACGGTGGGCACAAGCACAGAGATATATGAGTATCTTAGACTGCTCTTCGCACGAATAGGAAAAACATTCTCACCTATAAGTGGAGAGGAGGTAAAGGTAAACAACACCGAAGATTTGCTTAATTGCACGTTCAACTATTCGGACGGCACTAAGTTTGCCGTCCTTGCTCCGCTACATGTCATCGAAGGACGAACGCTGGCTAAGCAGCTGGAGATGGATCTGCAACAAGGCTATGCGCGTATATGGGCGAACGGAGAGTTTTTGCGCATTGACGATTTGCTTGAAGATCAGGCAAAAATAGACACTCTTGACCCACACGACATCTACTTGCTTATAGACCGCATGTCGGTGAGCCATGAAAAAGATAGCATATCACGACTGCTCGACTCTGCTGAGACAGCGTTCTTTGAGGGTGACGGTACTTGCCGATTGGTCTTCCTTCCATCAAACATCGTATATGATTTCTCTACTCGTTTCGAGGCCGACGGCATTGTGTTTGAGAAGCCTAGCGACAACATGTTCTCTTTTAACTCACCTCTCGGAGCATGTCCTGAGTGTGAGGGCTTCGGCATGGTTATGGGTATAGACGAGAAACTGGTCATTCCAAACACCTCCCTTAGTGTCTACGATGGCTGCGTGCAATGCTGGCATGGCGAGAAGATGGGAGAATGGAAAAATGAATTCTGCCGCAGAGCACCAAAAGATAAGTTTCCGATCTTTGAACCTTACTATAACCTCACGCAGAAACAGAAGGACATGCTGTGGCATGGTCTACCGTCAGACCGCGAGAAGATAGGCATAGACAGGTTCTTTGAAATGGTTAAAGACAACCAATATAAGATTCAATATAGGGTTATGATGAGCCGCTATCGCGGACGCACAGTATGCCCTGTATGTCATGGCACACGTCTGAAGAAGGAAGCCACATGGGTAAAAGTGGGTGGAAAAAGCATCTGCGACCTTGTAGAGATGCCAATTAACAACCTTCAACAATGGTTTAAAGAGCTACAGCTGGACGAGCACGACAGCACCATAGCCAAGCGTCTGCTAACAGAGATAAATAACCGACTGGGCTTTATGGTGGAGGTAGGTTTGGGATATCTCACGCTTAACCGTCTATCCAACTCGCTCAGTGGCGGCGAGAGTCAGCGCATAAATCTTACCACATCACTTGGCAGCTCATTGGTTGGCTCACTATATGTGCTCGATGAGCCAAGCATCGGTCTGCATAGTAGAGATACAGACAGGCTCATACATGTTCTTAAAGAACTGCGCGACATTGGTAACACCGTGGTCGTGGTGGAACATGACGAAGACATTTTGCGGGCTGCCGACTGGTTAATAGACGTTGGCCCCGATGCAGGACGTATGGGAGGAGAAATTGTTTATGAAGGCTCACTGGACGATGTAGCAAAAGAAACCTCTCCAAAGAGCCACACCGTAAACTATCTTAACGGACATGAGCATATAAGCATGCCCTTGTCACGACGGGCCTGGAACCAAGCCATAGAGCTGAAAGGGGCACGAATGAACAACCTTAAAGGCATTGACGTAAAAATTCCTCTTAACATAATGACCGTTGTGACGGGTGTCAGCGGCTCAGGAAAGTCGTCTCTTATAAAGGGCATTCTTTACCCTGCCCTAAAACGCCGACTTGATGAGGTGGCAGAGATACCTGGTGAATACTCGTCAATGGAGGGTGATTGGCAAGCCATTCAGCATGTGGAGATGGTGGACCAAAACCCCATCGGCAAGAGCACACGCTCAAACCCCGCCACCTATGTAAAAGCTTACGATGCCATAAGACAGCTTTATGCTGACCAGCCTCTAGCTAAGCAGATGGGATTCACGGCACAATATTTCTCTTTCAATGCCGAGGGAGGACGATGCGAAGAGTGTAAAGGTGCAGGAGTGATAACCGTAGAGATGCAGTTTATGGCGGATCTTGTGCTCGAGTGTGAGGTGTGTCACGGCAAACGCTTCAAGAAAGACGTACTGGAGGTTATGTTCCATGGCAAAAACATTTATGACGTGTTAGAGATGACGGTATCTGAAGCTATTGAGTTTTTCAGCAAATATGAACAGAAGACCATAGTGGACCGACTGAGACCGCTTGAAGAGGTGGGACTGGGTTACATAAAATTAGGACAAAGTTCCTCAACGCTATCAGGAGGTGAGAACCAACGCGTAAAACTGGCCTATTTCATAGGACAGGAACGACAGACCCCTACCCTTTTCATCTTTGACGAGCCAACAACGGGTCTACATTTCCACGACATACAGCGTCTGCTGGCAGCCTTCAATGCTCTTATTAAAAGAGGACATACAGTAGTTATCATTGAACACAATCTCGACGTTGCTAAAAACGCCGACTATATAATTGACCTCGGACCTGAAGGCGGCAACAAAGGCGGCTACGTCGTATGCTGCGGCACACCGGAAGAGATATGCAATTGTGAAGAAAGCTACACAGCAAAATATCTGAAAGAGAAACTGGAGGAAAAACAGTAGGAAGAAGAGCCTAAAAGCTATCTTCAGCAAAGGAAACAAGTAAGACAGCATACAGAACAAGATGTATCTGTATGCTGTCTTTTTTATTTCTTGACCTTTCGGTTTTCGAGAAAGAAGCCCAGCTTATATAGTTTGAACAACAACAGACTCGGCTTTGACCCTGTAAGGTTACGCTTTTCTTTGTTCTTCATAATTCTATGCCACAATCTGAACAGAGACAAAGGGATATAACGACCAAGAGTAGTCACTTTTGTCTTAAGATTTGAGTAGCCTTCAAGATCTTGCTCAAAACGACAAAGGGTAAGGATAGCTTCTTCTGTCTTTTTCACGAACACAGAGTTTGGCTCAAATTCATTTATAAGCACAGGGTTGTCTATATGTGTAACCTCGATACCACTCTCTGCAAGACGCTTGCCAAACAGAACATCCTCATAACCGTAAGCTTTAAAACGGGAATCGAATGGATGAGCCTCCATGATGTCGCGACGGGCATATAAATTACAAACGCTTATCTCTTGGTTGGGACGGAGCTGACGAAAAGCCGCCCGGTGCGAAGGTTCTGCCTTCTTCTCATAAATATAGCGAAGGTTGCCTTTCAAATTTTCTGTATTAGCCTCGTTATCAACCATGGCTAAACCTTCACCACCTATACGCGTTCCACCATAAACAACATCGGCGGTTGATGTAGCATATTTGTAGAGATAATTGTCATCACACAAGAAAAGGTCGCTGTCAATAAGCAGCACATAATCACCACGGCTTTCTGATATGAGCACATTTCTTATCTGAGCACGCCCCACATTTTGTTCCATCCTTAAATAGCGACAATGGAGCATGTCGCCGATGACACGGTTGGCGTCGATACAAGCAGCATCGGTAGAACCATCATCAGCAACAATTATCTCATAACGAAACGGTTTGTCTAATTTACCCCTAAGGGCATCGGCCTGACACTGTAAGACTTGAACCAATGACACACAAACGTTGTTATAAGAAGGAAGAAGAATGGACATATCTATATGGGTCATAGTCGTCGTTTTTTACTATTTCAGTTCATACACGCCTTGTGGGTTCTTGCGACGCAGAACCTCTACAAAACCATTATCAACCTTCATGCCACCTTTTTGCAAAATGTCTTGAACAGTCTTAAGTGCAAGGTCTGGATGATTGTTCTCCTCGCTAAGGTGACAAAGCCACACATGCTTGAGACGTGGCTTAGCATTCTCCAAAACAGTCTGACCACACAAGCTGTTGTTCATGTGGCCCGTTCCACAGGTTATACGGCGTTTTAGATATTCAGGATAATTGCCACGCATAAGCATCTCAACATCATGATTGGCCTCTATAACCAGATAGTCGGAACTTGCCACCACTTGTTTCAGCTCGTCCGTAACATGTCCCACATCGGTCATTATGCTGAACACGACGCCCTCATGCTCCACCTGATAGCACACATTGTCGGTGCTATCGTGGGGCACATGCCATGCTGTAACAGTAAACTCACCGACCTGAAATTTCTCGCCTGTTTTTATATAATGCTTGTGCTCTGCTGCAATTTTCTTCTTCACACAGTAATTGCGATCAATGCCCGCATGAACGCTCTGGGTAGTATAGACCTCAAGCTTATAATCGTTACTGAGGCTTCCCACCGACTTAATGTGGTCTGCATGGTCGTGAGTAATAAGAATATTATGAACCTTGCTCATGGACAATCCATACTGGTTAAAATATTTTTTAAGCGTACGAACTCCCACACCGGCATCAATAAACATTGCGTCGGTCTCTGTATAAATAAGATAGCAGTTACCACTGCTACTGCTTCCTAATGACAAAAATTTTAACATTGCTTTTTCTGGGTCGTATATCGACCTTATTTATATTTATGTAATGGCGAAAGCCATCACATGCTTTGCCTTTTCACCTCACAACTCGATGTTGAATCGTAAGTAAGGTTCAAAATTACAAAATAATTGGCAAAATAACAAGCATATCCGTCTTTTTTGTGCGAAGACGAAGACATGATGTCACCAAAAGCAGGTTTACATAGACAGAATAATTGTTGAAAACATGACATTAGCATCTCTGAAAGCAAGCTTTCGTAAGAAAGGCGTTAGTTTTTTTATCTTGACAAGCAAAAAATCGGTATTTTTGTTTATATTTGCAAACGCATCTGCACAACAGCAGAAGCCCTATAATATATGAATAGACAGAACAAAACCATTATAATGGCAATAGCAACATTCATAACCATGTTGTTCTCGTGCCAAACCGACAAAAACGAAGAAGAAGCCGAAGCTGTTGCACTAAACTTTGCAACTAACTATTTCGGATGCCACTATATAGAGGCTTCACACCTATGCACACCTGAATCTGAGCAATGGATAAAGTTTGTTGCCACTAACGTTTCCGACTCAGACCTTGCCGTTCTCAATGCATCAGAAGCAACACCAACATACGAGGTTACTGACTTGTCTCTCGACAACGATTCCAACGCCACATGCACAATTACGGCACGCAACTATCTCATGATGCACGATATATGCACCAAAGGACATATAGCAGACGAGGGTTGCTACAAGCTGACGCTCACAAGACAAAACGGTAAGTGGCTCGTCAATCTCGATGGTGTGCCATGTGCAGAGGCACAATAAGCAACACATCTTCACGACCTTGGAACAGACTTTGAAACAAGGCGACTTTATCCTGTAAAGTTAATTGATATGTAGAAACAGCTGTAGCTCCTAAATGATTAGTTTCGCAAGTTTTTGATTCAAAACTTTCATGACCAAAGGACATAGCCGGATTTGGTGTGTTAATCATACAAAATCAAGGATATATGTTTGATTTTTACAAATCAATGTTTTCCCTTTAACTGGCATAATGAAAGGTTATCTTTAGAATGTAAGCTATTTTTGACCACTCAAATCAAACAAACTGCCTTGATTGTAAAAAATCAAGGCATAGTCTTTGATTTAACAAATGAAAAGTATTATCTTTGCATCAGTAATCATCAAATTTAAAGTCTATGATAAAAGGTGTTATCACTGGAGATTTAGTAAACTCCACCAATATAGCTGCCAAATGGAGGCAAACAGTAGTAGATGCGTTGCATGTATGCGTTGAAGAATCCATTCCACTAACTCCAGTAAAGTTAGAGATATATCGGGGAGACAGTTTCCAAGTTGTTGTTGACAAACCAGAATATGCATTAGCCATAGCCATTGCACTTAGGGCAAAACTAAAAGCCGAAACCCCAAATGGACAAAAGCTGTGGGATGCAAGATTGGCCGTTGGTGTAGGTGATATATCTTTTGAAAACGACAATATAGTAACCAGTGATGGAGAAGCGTTCAGACTATCAGGTCATTCATTTGACCATATAGGGAAAAAAAGGCTGAGCATATCAACTCCATGGCCCGATTTTAATACCAACATAGAACTTGTCACTCGTTTTGCAGATGACTTAATTACATCATGGACAGCAAAACAAGCAAGGGTTGTATATCAATCAATGCTTTTTCCTAAACTTCAAAAGGATTTGGCAGAAGAATTAGATATGACAAGGCAAAACTTTAATTACCACTGGAGTTCTGCAAGAGGGCAACTTATCTTGGACTACATTGAATATTTTAAATCGTTAATCTCAAAATACATAAGGTAGTAATATGGAAACACTCATTATACTTGTAAAGTTACTCTGTGCCCATTTATGTTCAGATTTCATACTGCAGACCGATAGAATCAATAGTGGAAAGCGCAAACCTGGCTTAAAAGGCATTAGTTATTTGATCCTTCACAGTATTACACATGCATGTATAGCATATATGTTGGTGGCAAATTGGTCATGCTGGCAAATTCCTGCCATAGTATTCATTAGCCATTTCATAATAGATTTGGTCAAGTGCAAGTGCTGCAAGGAATCGCTCTCAAAATTTTTATTTGTGATATCCTTATATTGCATTGACTTATGAATAAAAACCCGCCACTCGCGAGGGCAAACCGTTCACCGCCGCCGACATCGACCGCTGGCACCGTCAGCAAGGTTTCCGAGCCGTAGGCTACCACTACGTTGTGCTGCTCTACACCCTGCGCCAGATGTTCCCCAACGCCACCATCCACGGCCACCGCGACTTCGACGCCAAGGAATGCCCGTGCTTCGACGCCACGAAGGAGTATGAGGTGCTGAAGTGAGGACTCTTTTATTTATTCAGGAGGCTATGCAATTACGCCATAGCCTCCTGTCTTGCGTTGTATACCCCCCACTATCTTTGAAAAGTCGAAAGGCTTGTCACGAAAGTCACGAAGGTCATGAAGGTCATTAAGAAAACTGAGAAATCTAACAAGCACGGAAAGCAGCAACATGTATCAACATACTTCCTGCCGTGTCCACTTCTCCTTGCTCAAACATTGTCAAGGCAATGGATATTGCCTCGTTCTCGTCAGAAGCATTAACAACGATACTCACCACATCCATGTCTGTGGTAAGCTCTACTTGATACATAACCATGTTACTATTTCAGAATTTTCTCCCAATCCTCAAGCTTCGTCTCAAACTCTATTGAGTTAGCATTTGACGAACTTTCCACAATAATAATTTCAACATCATCGTAAAGATCAGAAAAGTACTTATCAAAATAATCCCTTGCCTTACTCTTTCCATTAATCACAATTCGTCTTATGCTTGGATGCGACTCCAACAGCTGCGGAATATTATTAGGTCTCTCTCCTCCCAAAATATTGGAATCCAAACTACCCTCTCTATTTGCAGCAGCAAGACAATCCCACAAGGCTATATGATGCTTCATCAGAAACTCTTTGCTGTCGGGGCCTTCACCAAACAATCCATGCATCAACTTCCAGAATGAGTTCTTTGATTTATTCTGATAATAAGCCCGCTCCCTAAGGGAAACATCACTTGGAAATGAGCCAAGAATCAAAATCTCCGAATGCTCATCTACCCAAGGCCCGAGTCCTTCCTTGAAGTTTTCAGAATCTTGTGGTTCGGCATTCTTAGAGCTTAGAATTTCATTATTGCCAAGCCGTATCTTATTACTTTGATTATCATCATTATTGCACAGAAATTCAGCCACATCATCTGATTTCATATACTTATCTTTATCTGTTATGGTTATTCTACCACTATTGCAAAGAAGACGAAATTCAGTTGAATTCATGTTTTTTGCAAAATCAGGGAAATCAGATATATAAAAACCCTTTTCACGAATTTTCCTTCTGATAGACTTCTGCTCATTATAATCTGCATTGTCCTTCTGCAAAAACAGCTGATACAATTCTTTAATCACATCCATTGTAAACGTGTCACGTCCTTTCATAATTTTGTTTAAGTTTAATTGTTAATCCTCGTGTTCCGTTGTAAACAGAACACGAGGGCTATTATTTATGTTACTTTATTTTTCTTTCTTCATTTAGACTCTAAATCTCTTCCAATTGTTCCTCGTCTTCCTTCTTGTCATTCAGGAAAGAAAGGAAAAGCTTTAGGAATGCAGTCTCCTTAAAGAAGTAATTTGGATCTTCCTCCATCTTTTCGTATATGTAAGAGAAACCAAAATTGGCGTATTGCTCCATCTTGTCAATAAGCTGGTCAACAACTTTTCGAGCTGTAATTTCGCCTTTATCCAAAGCAATAAGGTCAATATCGGTTTTTTAGCCACAAGAGCAGCAAACAAAAACTGCCGTATTTCGCCATAAGATTTTCTTCCAAGACGATTTTCTTGATTTCCCCAATATTGTATCGGCTGTCCGAATGACTTTATTTTAGCTTTATCTTCAATCAATGGTTTTGTTTGGTCAAAATACAAACCAATGAAAAAGGCGATAATAAAAAGCTCATAACCCGCACCAAATATCTTGGCACGAGCTGCTTGATATGATGTCGTGCCTCGTCCATAGATACCAAATGCAAAATTAATGAAATTTTCTTTAACTCCAATACTTCTTATGCCTTTTTTGTTTTATGCCTTCATATCTTTAAGTAAATACCTGCAATATCACAAGACTTGCCCTTAAAGTTTGCCGTTATCAACAATTTTGTGTAACTTTGGTACAGATAAACAAAACAACTAAAACACACATAGAAGAACCAAGCATAAACTATGACCTCACGTTTAGGAGCTTTAGCCAAAAGATAAAGGACATGAGGATGGGGAGAATTAACATGGACTGCAAAACAAGCAAAGATTATTTATCAATCCATGCTCTTTCCTAAACTTCAAAAAGACATGGCTGAAGAATTAGGCATGACAAGGCGAATGCTTCTCAAGCAATGGACACCATCCTCACCTAACTCTCAGAGTCTGCCAAAAGCAGGACAATGGATAGGCTATATAGAAAGAATATTGATTCTTACATTTGTCCTTGTGGGTAGTTTTGAGGGCGTTGGTTTCTTATTGGCAGCAAAGTCTGTATTTCGTTTTGGTGAGTTGAACAAAGCCAAGGAAATCCAAACAACAGAATATGTCCTAATAGGCACATTTGCAAGTTTCACTATCGCCATCCTTACAGGAATAGCAATAACACACTTATATTTGTGATACCTTTATATAACATTGGCTTATGTGATTGATAAGACAAACTTTTTTGCAAGAAAAAGCACGATAAAGTGAATTTCTTTGACATATTTATATTAAACAATGTTAAGCCAAATCTTAAAATCATACTTTTCCTGCCAAACCAAGTGGTTTCCAAGATAAAAGTGTTATCTTTGTAAGGTCTATACCCATACCGGAAGCCCCGATGGGCAGAGGTTGGGCAGACATATATACATATAAGGCGTAACTGTACGCTTTGGTTTTGACGCAGTAAGAATCTGGCAGTTCGACAAAGTTGTCAAGAACAAAGCAACGGGAACGCCTCATGAGGTGTATTGTATACAGCCCTCATTGACTTCGAGCGATTTTGTCGTTCGTTTTCAAGAGTGTTTTCTATATACGTACACAGGCGTGGGGCTTTCGGCGTTGTATTAGCGTTGTACATTGAAAGACGATATTTCTTATTTGTTACCTACTTGATTATCAGCAGGTACATGAAAACTCAAACGTAAGCATCATTTTATTGGGTGACAAGAAAGAACCAACAAAATGAAAAACAAATCTTGTGCAACAAATTTTGCTACCCAACAACCATTTTTCCTGTTACTTTTACTTCAAGAACCATTTTTACTGGCGGAAAGAAAAAAGATGTGTTACTTGTCTATGGCTGCAACCAAAGCCAATACACAAATATAAATTCATTCATCTTAGGATATATATACTAATGGATTGGATGAACTGAACGAATTGCGGAGCGATAGCCCAACCGTGCCATGTGCAGTATTGGGTTGTCGTTCTCTTTCTTTCCGCCAGTAAGAACTCTTGTATGATTTCTGTTACTTTCCACTTGTAATCGCTTGTTTCAAGTCGTTCTTGGTTCTTTTATTCTTACAACTCAACTTTTCTAATTGTTACTCCGTTACATGTATCTTCATCACCATTTCTGGGCTTTGATAAATTTGGTTGCAAAGGTAATGTCTGTACCCATATTCCTTGCAAGGTCAGTGCCTATGGTCTCTTGCTAAAATCTCCACCTTGCAGGTCGTATTTGAGCAGAGAACCTTGCAGGAAAAGCACAGACACCTTTTGAGGCAACAAAATTTTAATCAATCCCGAAATTGCAGATGCAAAATTAGGGAATAAAAAAATGAAGACTTATGGCAAACATTTGTGACACTCAGTACAAGGTGATGGGCGAACGCAAGGCGGTAGCCGACCTTTGGAACACGCTCCAAACAATGGAGGTGAACACCAAGAACGTATATCTCTACAAGTTGGCGGAACACTATGGCATCGACTATGAGAAGATGGGCATATCGGTAAGAGGATATATCTATTGGGCAGAGTTTGAGGCAGACGAGAACATCTGCTTGTTGTCCTTTGACACCGAAAGTGCTTGGTCTGCCTGTGAGGAGTTCTTTGATGAACTGAACAATGTTCTTGGTGGAGAACTTTCCATCAGTTATCGTGAGATAGAATGTGGATGCGACATTTTCTATGTCCACGACGAGCAAGGCTTCTTCCCAGAGGAATGCTGTGTGAGTTCTTCGGGTGAGCCTTTCGAGGATGCTTGTGAGGACATCTTTGACACTTGCCAAGATGCTATTGCCAAGTGGTGTGAGAAGATGGGTATCTCGCAAGGTGACAGAACCGAAGATGAAATGGTGGACTTCATCAACGGCTATGAGTATGAGAACGTGGACACCTATTTTTATATAAACAAGTTCACGTTTGACTGATGGAAAGATTTGAGACGATAGAGAAAATCCCCACATGGGCATTATGCTACATCATCAATGGCGACCCTACGGGATTGAGTGATGAAGACATCAAGATGGTTGATGGCTTCATGCAGAAATGGCAAGTGGAGATTGTTTCTCCACTCAGCCAAGATGGAAACGCATCATTCTCACATTATCCTGCCTTTGGACTACCTGCCGAGGTTGAGGAGTGCAAGGTGATTTATCATTCGGAGAACCCATAAACTTTATAGAGCTATGTTTGAATACGAAGAATTGACCGACATTATCGGTTGCAGTTGCACACTACTGATACCCTACAGAGGACGCACAGAAGGGTTCGTGGTTGCAGACTATGGTGAGGACATCGTGGTGAAATTGCGTAATGGCAAGGAAATTGTAGAAAGACGTGATGACGTTCTTGTCTATGACTGACGAAAAGGATGCTTGGTGAAGGTTATACTCGCCAGGCATCTTTTTTCTTTCCGCCAGTAAAAGCCCTTTTGTATGTAATGGCAAACTCCCTTCATCGTTTGACGATAAACTTTTATATGGCTATGCTTTGATGGTTGTATTCGCCAAATGGCGACCTGCCTCTTTGTATGAGATAAAATCTGCGACTACGCCTTTCTTGGAGCTTTTCGTACAATGAAGCCTTTTGTCTGAGGATGGATCTTGTTTGCAGCATTGCGATTGTAGTTGGTTGCTCATGCTTACCTTCCTCTACAAATAGGAGTAGCCTTCGGAGCAGGTTCTCCTTCTGCTTGTCTTTGTCAATATGCTCATGCGACCACCCTCCATGCGGAAAAGTGTATTGCCTGTTGGTTTACCATTGTTTATGACGGCACACGCCATGGAAACGTGTTTTGCATTGGTGATGGTTGCTGCAAATGATTGAGCCATACGATGCTGTTACGGTGTTCTTGCGTCCTTTTCTGAATTACCGATTTTTTGAAGCCACTATTTTTCCTATGCAAAGGTAGCGTGATGCTTCGACAGATGGAATCCGTCTTGTGCGGTCGCTTCGCTGTGACCAATAAAATAGCCGATAATCTTCCTTTTTCTCCTCACCGCCAACAGAAAACGAGTATTATAGTCGATTTTCTTGGTGCTGCCCTCATGTGCCACATCCCTGCTCTTGGATTGCATGTAAAAATTAAGTTTCACTTCAAAAAGTAATTCAATATGAAAAAGATCGAGAACACTTTCGTAGTAACAGGATTCGTAGGCAACAACGCAGAAATCCGTCAGTTCACCAACGCTTCTGTAGCACGTTTCTCATTGGCAGTCAGCCGTCAGGAGAAGAATGGTGAGGAAACCAACAGAGTATCAGCTTTCATGAACATGGAGGCATGGCGCAAGAACGAGCATGTTGATTCTTTCGACAAGCTGCAAAAGGGAACCATGCTCACCGTCGAGGGCTACTTCAAGCCAGACGAGTGGGTTGATCAGCAAGGCACCAAGCACAACCGCATCGTCTTCATCGCAAACAAGTTCTATCCTACACCAGACAAGGAGGAAGCTCCAGCGGCAGAGCCTGAAAAGCCTACCAAGAAAGGCAAGAAATAGGATTTCTTCATTCTCTCCAATAAACAAAGCGGCTTCGGTCGCTTTTGTTTTGCTTATACAACCATGTTTACTTTTATAGCCACTATTAGCAAGTTTACTCTTATAACCGCATGCGTACTGCTATTATAAGCGTCAAGCCGTCTTCCCTTTTTATTACTTTTCCCCACCCATCTGCGAAACCGCACCAACAGTTCGTCAAAGCGACATTCTTTATTTATCGGGAGTAAGATCCCGAAAGATGAAGAATGACCATTTGCCGAAGGACAAGCACGAACAGAATGGCATTGGCTAACGGCATCCGTGACGCAACCGTCACTTACATGCTGTCTACCAATGCCACCCCTTTCGTTAAGTTGCTTGTCTGGCTGTTGCGCAGTTTCACTCCCACCCATATCTTTTATATTCGCTTCTCGTCTTCCTTTTATAATCCATGGTTTACCCTTTTTATAGCCGTCACAAAGATTTCATGCCAAAAGGCTCCTTGACTGTGGCGACCAACTGTCGCTACTGCAATAAGCCACATGGCATGAAGGCTGGAGCGGAAACACACTCGGCATAGATGCCAAGAGAGTTTCCCAATTACTCCTGCCGCATCTTTGTTCCATTCTCTTTTATAAACGACAGGTCGTCTTTCCATTTTTACTACTTTGTTCCACCCATCTGCGAAACCGTCCCAACAGTTCGTCAAAGCGACATTCTTCATTTATCGGGAGCAACATCCCGAAAGATGAAGAATGGCCATTTGCCGAAGGACAAGCACGAACAGAATGGCATTGGCGAACGGCATCCGTAACGCAACCGTTACTTACATGCTGTCTACCAATGCCACCCCTTTCGTTAAGTTGCTTGTCTGGCTATTGCGCAGTTTCACTCCCACCCATATCTTTTATATTCGCTTCTTGTATTCCTTTTATAATCCATGGTTTTCCCTTTTATAGTCGTTACAAAGATTTCATGCCAAAAGGCTCCTTGACTGTAGCGACCAACTGTCGCTACTGCAATAAGCCACATGGCATGAAGGCTGGAGCGGAAACACACTCGGCATGAATGCCAAGAGAGTTTCCCAATTACTCTTGCTGCATCTTTGTTCCGTCCTTCTATTATAATCGGCAAGCCATTCTCCCTTTATAGCACTTCGTCCCTCCCTTGCGGAATTGCACCAATGGCGCAGTTCCACACCCACCCTTTTCTTGTTGTAATCTTATGTAGTAGCACTTATAGCCATTTTATTTCGTCCATCGTCTTTGCCGCTTCGGATATTTTCCGCAAAGGTACCAGTTGCGTGGCAAATGCCAAATTGGGCATCATGGATGCTTTTCAAAAAATCTTCCTCTATGTGCCTTGCATATAGAGCGTATTTTTCGCTTCCGATTTGTCTTTTTGCCTTCCAACTCCTTTGCGTGGCGGAAAAATATCCCTTGGGCAAGCCGAAAGGCTTCCGAAAAAAGGGAAAATAAATAATCGAGTTTAACGCAAATAATTTTTCCGACTATGGCAAGAATGATAGACGACAACATCAAGAGACAGCTGAGCAAGAGGATGGATTTCTTCTTGAAGTATTTTCCTGTGAGGGTTCGCAATGTGGGCGAGGACGCAGTGGCTGCACGCCAACTGATTTGGGCGTTCAAGGATGCAAGGGACAACGCTTTTGAGAAGGTGGCGCAAATGACCGCAGCACATCTTATCAAAGTTTGTGGTGAGAAGATAAAGGACATCGTGTTTGTATGTGTGCCAGCCAGCACCCAAGCTAAGAACGAGAGTCGATACATGGCTTTCTGTAATCGTGTGAGCGAGCTTTGCGGCATCATCAACGGCTATTCGCACATATCCGTTTCAGGCGACCGCTTGGCAGTACACGAGCACCGCCATGACAAGGAAAAGAGCATCACTAAGACACAAGTGATTGAGTTTGATGAAGCCTACTTCAAAGGCAAGGACATCTATGTTTTTGATGATGTGGTAACGACCGGCGCAAGCTATGCCATTTTTGCCAATCAGTTGGAAATATTTGGCGGAAACGTATTGGGAGGTCTTTTCTTGGGACGCACACACTATAAATATGCAAAGTGATATGGATAAGACAAAGTACATCAAAGCCAATTCCGTGGCTTTTTCGGGACATCGCACGATAGCGGAAGACCGCAAGGACGAGATAAGGAAGAAACTGAGGGGCAAGATAAGGCTGCTCTATGCTATGGGCATCACCAATTTCTATTGTGGCATGGCACTCGGTTTCGATATGTTGGCAGCCGAGGAGGTGATTTCATTGAAAGTGGAACTTCCCAATCTGAAACTTATTGCCGTCATTCCCTATGACGGTCAGAACGAGAGGTGGAGCGCAAGGGAGCAAGACCGCTATTGGGATATTCTTGACAAGGCGGACGATGCTATCCTTTTGAGTAAGTACTATTTCAATGGATGCTTGCTCAGACGAAATGATTATATGCTTTCTCATTCGTGCGGACTGATTGCTTTCTTCGACGGCAAGCCCAAGGGCGGCACGTTCTACACTTGCCGAAAAGCCAAGTCGATGGGGATGGACATCATCAATCTGTACAAGTCACAAGTATAACAAACGAAAACTATAGCGTATGGACGACATCGTATCTTTGTTCGTGGTGTTCTTCGTGTTCAAGGCTTTAGGCGGAACGCTTAAAAGCCTTTTCCACGGAGACAAGCGAAATGATTTCAGAAGAGACAGATAAGGAATTGCCTTATCTGCCAAGTATTATGGGCAAGCCATACTGCAAGCATCAGTTGCAGTATGGCTCACCATTTATCTATATTGCACAAAAATCTAATTCGTTCAATAAGGATTTGTATGTTTTGCGAAACTTACTAATGGCAATATTTTTGATATTGCCTGGCTTGTTGCTTGTTATCAATTCATTCAGTAAAGCCGTGTCAGCTATGGCTGATTTCATTGCATCTACGCTCTTCTTATATCCGCATACCAATTTTGCGCCTGTAATAGACTTGAAGTGCTCAACTTCAGAGGTGTTAGCGAGTGTTTTACAGCAACTAAAGTGAACTATTTTATCACGGAAGAAATCCCCGGCTATATCTGCCAATTCTTGTAAATCAACATTTCCATTCTCTCCCTCTAAACTTATAGAATGAAACCAACCATGACAAGCTATATAAACAATGTCTATTTTATTCCATTCACGTTTGTTCCTGTTGAAATACTCTATGTAGAGTTTCAAATCCTCTTTTGTCAAAATGTGCCTATAAATAGCATCGCATTTATGATATTCTTTCAACATTCTAAGAATAGGCTCGCTATTCAAATCAAAGCGTTCAGGCTTTTTGTGGGTATTGAATTTCCATTCTCCCTCGAAACAAAGTATATTCTTCATAAAATCACCTTTTATATTTCACTTTCATTCTTTGGTTTTCTCTTGCCGAGCGGTCCGCTGAACTTGCCACGGTTCAGCTTCACCCCATACTTGTTGAGTATGCGGAACACCGAGCTGCGGCTCCTGAAGCCGCTGACCTTCCAGATGTCATCGATAGTGTAGTTGTTGTTATACATATTGACGATATTCCTCTCACGGTCAATGCCTTTCTTTGGAGTTGAGCTCTTGGCAGGTTTGATACCCGACTTGATATATTCCACATGGGTGGCAGCCTTGCGCAAGGCAACGACCTCTTCGGACAACGAACCGAACATGAAAAGCACATCGGCTATTGATGTACTTGGGAACAACTCCCCCTTTGAGTCAATCTTATCCTGAATGGATATTATCCTTATCACCTTCACCCTGCAAAACTCCAGGAACATCGCCAATTCCCGAACACCACGCAGCGCATTGCTGAACTTCGAGATGACCAGTTCATCACCTCGTTCCAGACAATCCATGAGCTGCTTCCATTCCGGGCGTGTCTTCTCTTGGCTTGCACTATCTTCTATGATACGGCAGCAGCCATACTTCTCCATCCAAGCCCGGTCAAAGGTGAATGTGTCATACTGCTCCGAGTTAAATATGTAACCTACTTTTGCCATAGCTATTATACACTGATTTGTAATTTGCCGACAAAGATACTTATATTCCATCAAAGTATAATCATACTCTGATAATTATTATAGTTAATTAAAGATTGATGTACTGCACTTTCTTGGATATATTATCATTTCATATCATGCTATAAAGTATGAATGAGAATAAAACATAAAGTTTGATTTAGTTTGAATGAATACCCGATAAATAGTCGTAAATTCGCACTGCAAATTTCAAACAAAGTCCGAAATGAAAAGTATAAATATTATCATATCTGCGGCAAAAAGCCGATTGAGGGTGAAGTGCAAACAATCTTGCACTTCAAGTTTTCGCATATCATACTTTGAAGGTAGAAAGCATATGTCCATGTTGTCTGCCATCATACTTGCCATTCTTTTGCTGGCATCCTGTTCAAAAAATGCCAGTGAATCATCTTTCCATGATGCAAGGGAGGCATTGGATGCGCAAAAGGAGTTCCTTTCAAGGATGAAATCAGACAAGGATTTGTCTATGGAACACCTTGCCAACAAAATATCCAAATGGCGTACTTTAGAAGACTCGGTTTCTGTTTGTCTGATGCGAGACACCATCAAAAAGGCACATTCGTTTCCGATGGAAGAATTTTCCAATGTCCATGACTCCATCCGTGACGAGTTTATGCGCATAGCTACCGCCAAGCGAAGGACATTCAAGGATGTGCTCCTGTTGAAGATGAACGCCTCACCTTATAAAAGTAAGAAGGAAACGGACAGCCTTTCCTTGGTGGCTTCAAAGTTTTTTGAGAGTATGGACACCATACCATTATATAAAGGTGACAAGACAAGAATCTTGACCACCTATCATTTCTTCTTGGAGAAGGTGAAGAAGGAAGGCATTGCCAACCAATCACAGTTCCTCGCCTTTCTGAAAACGGAGGATAGGTTGTTCAGGACATTTCTATCTCATCTATACGAGATGAGCGACGTGTCGGTTTCGCATATAACAAGTGGAACAGAAGATGTGTGCAAGATGATTGCTCAATCTTCAAGGAAAGGAAACTTACCGGCAAGGGATGCCGTGGCATATATGACGGTTCGTACCAATCGAAGAATCATCGCCAATGCGCAGACTTGCGTTGCTGATATTAAGAGTGGAAAGGTTACTTCCGCTGAACAACGGACTGCCTATTTTTGGATGATACTGCAACCATTCCTGTCCATTGATGACTTCGGAATGGCGATGCTTTCAGAGAATCAGCGAAAGGATTTGGTGCAACTGTCAATAGATGCTTTAGGCACAATCGCCTGTCTTAGCCGTTCCTTGCAGATGGACAAGAATATGACAGACGGGTTACCAGATATGTTCATTAAGCTATACATTTCTTCATTATAAACACAATAGTTATGCTGCATAAATTTCTCAACGACTTCCTGGCACTTGCTCCATTGCAGTTGCCAGAGCTTATCAACCAGAAGCGCATGGAACAGCCAGTCTATGAAGACGGCTATGTCCTGCTTGACTTCAAATTGGAAAAGCCTTGTCCTCTCGAAGAGGTGATGAACCTGTTCGAAGACCAGATGGAACTGGTCATCCTTTACCACAAGGTGACTTCCATACATACAGAGTTCGGACAGTTCTGCTGTGCCTTCTCCAACCCTAATTTCGGGCGGATGTACAAGATGAATGCCAGTACGGATGCCAATGGAAATGTCCACTCCGTCATGGTGACAATCTATGAGTCCTTGGAGTTCATGTACGGTGACTTGTGCCACGACATGGAACTGCAAGCGAGGACAGGCTTCTTCAAGTACAAGCGTGACAAGGCGGACATGCTGATGTGTTTCATGTGACATTACGTTCCATTTATGAGCGACATGCAGCTTCAGAACATCGTGGACATCATCCACAAATGCCACACATGGATAGACGTTGGCAGTTCGTTCCATTGGAAAGACACCGCAGTTTCACGGCATGGCATGGTGCAGACCGTCTGCTGTCGGTGTATTACCCTTCGGGCCTGTCATTCCAACAATGATTATGTCCGTGGGCAAGAGTGGCATATTCCCCTGCTTGACATTGACCGAAGTGCCAAGATTCTTATGAGAAAGGATGCTGGTTTCAAGAAACGCCTTACATCAAATGCTTTGACAATGGCGGATGTCGAGCGACTTTTCATGGAAGTCACCTATGGAATTGTTGAGTTGGAGCTATTCGAAGGTTATTGACCGTTTTACATTACAATTTGATCTATGATATTCAAGATTATCTTACTTTTCTTCCCTATGTTTCTTCTCTTGGCATCAACGATGTGCTACAGGAAGAACAATCGGATGATGCAGAGATTTTATCTCCGCATGGTGTTTTCGCATAATTTTCGAAAACTGTACACATTGCTGTTGCTGATGGCAATATTGGTGTTCAGTTTCGTGGCATATCAAGTACAACCCAACGAGATTGGTGCTCATGTAACGGCACTGTTGGCATTGTTGCTGTTCAAGTTCTCCTATGCAGACAATCTGCTGCATAGGTTGCATGACAACAGGAAATCATGTGCCATCGCTTTTACAGCCTCATTGGTGTTCATATTCACTCCCCATTTGTACACATTGGGGGTGATGGTAGGCTTGCTCTTGGTGGCATCCATCTACTATCCGTCCTCAAAGGTCATCTTCAAGGCACAATGTCCTGACAGTGGCAGACACTTGGCGCAATGTCCTGAGGACATCGTGAACTTCTACTTTTAGTCCATTCTTGGAATATGCCACTTGGTACTTGGCACATTCTACAACACTCAGTCTAAAATGAGAATCATTATTTCACAACATCAACAAGACATTTTCAATGAAACATATACCAAAGGAAAATATAAAGGTAAGTCTCTCTGTCGGCTTCCTGGCATCTCTCCAGGACCGACATAACGAGCGGTATTCCAAACACGAAGCGTTCTGCTATCTGCTGGACAAGGCTTGTGAACACTACATGCCGAAAGCCGTAAGCAAGGAAGTGGCAGACGAATTGAAAGATTTTCAGTTTGTTACAACCAAAACTCAACTTGCGGAAGACTGGCATTGGCATCGTGCCACCGTGCGTCAGTTCCTCGAAAAATTAACGGAACATGGGCTGATACACTGCAAGGAGTTCGAAACGAAATACACCATCATCACGATGATTGGCATGAAGGACGGTAACGTTCCGACAATGCGAAATAGCACATTGGAACCAATCATCCGTTTCACAATGGACAGTTGGTTCAATGGCACTTCCACCACAGAAGAGACTGCCGTTGTATGTGGGCAGATTGTAAAGGGTGCAGTAGCATTATCGCAAGAAAACAACTCTGCTTCTACATCATCTGACAACCAACTTTCATCTGATGATATTGCCACTTGCATGATTGGCAGACTTGTGGTTTGTATGCCTCTTGTAGATGAGGAAGAACATAACAAGCTTCAGTTGCGTAACGCAATCTTCAAGTTCTTCACTCGTGTTCTCAATCGAGACTGGCTCCAGTTGCTCCATCTGATAAAGGAACTGCCCGACATCGCCAGTCATGGAAAGGCTGCTTCCGTCAAATTGAACACAGCTGAAGACATGAGCCTTTTCCAATCCCTGTGTTCCGCTTATAAGGCTTGCTGTCCTACCTCAACAGTTGGGACAGCTGCCAAGCCAGTTGTAACCGCCAAGGCGGACAACCATAAGTAGAGTTCATTCTGTTCCATTATAGCTGCCTTACGGACATTCTCCTTTTAAGACCTCACGGTTCGGTACTGGCATATCGCACTCGTCGTGGCTTGCCTTTTTTAGCGCATCGGGCTTGCCCGCTGTTCACGAATTTAGGGAGTGTGGTAACTCATTACCCCTACGACCTAAAAGTCTTCGGGAGAGTGTCCGCCAAGGCAGCAAGCTGGGACACTGTTTTTACTGACACATATAAGCATATCAGAGATATGGAAAGAATAGCAAAGCAGGTTTTGAACGTCAGGGGACGTAAGGGATGCGCCGCCGCTCTCAGCCGCGAATATCAGCGCAACTGGAGCGACCGGGCTTGGCAGGTAGCTATTGCCAAAGGTAACTATGACCTCGGCAGACAGCATCTGAACTTTCAGATTTCCAAGGGAGGCAAGATAGCACCTATCGACAAGAGCAAGTCCATCCCACAGATGATGGCTGAGAACTTGGCTGTTCGTGGCATCAAGGACAAAAATGAGGGATTGGCTGAGCCACGTTTCAGAACGGTGGCGGACTTCATCTTCAGCGGTTCACAATGGAAGATGCGTGAGCTTGCCTTCGGTGACCAAGAGGTAGTCTTCAAGCCCGGCGACAACAAGGAGAATTATGCCGTCAAGCGTATGCCTGAGATTGAGCAATGGGCGACGGACATTTATAATTTTGTCGCAGGAAAGTATGGTGAGGAGAATATCGTTGCCTTCTATGTACACTTGGACGAGACTTCACCACACATCCATTGCGTTCTTCTGCCAATCAAGGACGGCAAGTTTGCCTTCAAAGAAATCTTCGCAGGTGCCAACAATCGGGAATATAGTCAACGTACATCGAAACTTCATGACGAGTTGGCGATGGTAAATGAGCCTTGGGGACTGGTGCGTGGAACGAGCCAAACGGAGACTCGGCAACGACACAGACCTACGGAGGAATACCGCAAGCACCTGTCCGAGGAATGTTCTTCAAAGGAAGAGGAACTGGACAACCTTAGCAAGGCTGTAAGTGATCTTCGGGTGGAAATAGCACTGGCAGAACGTCGTGTGAAAGGTCTCTCTTCCATGGTGGAACATCTGGAAGAAGAGAAACATCAGAAGATGTTGGAGATTGACAAGTTGAAGATGCAGATTGCCAACAAGGAAGGAGATAGTTCCATCTTGTCGCAGAAGTTGGAAAAATTGCAAAACGAGTTGGCTTCCGTTGATGAGAAACTGGCAGACAAGAAAGACAAGCTCGCTGTGGCTGACCAGCAGTTGGATGAGTTGAACAAAGACATGGAGTTTGTCAAGGAGAGGACAGAGACGCTTCGACGGGATGCCATGCAGTTCTCTCGTGAAGCTCAGACTGGTGCTGGTACACTTATCAAGACAGCTATGTTGGAAAGCATGGTCACTGACTACCGTTCCAAGATGGCATCGTTGCCACCTGAAACCAAAGTCGCATTTGACGGCTCGCCATTGGAAACCATAGCCGAGCACACTGCCGAAGTTCTGCATTGTGCCACATTGTTGTATCTTGGCTACATCGACCAAGCCACGACATTCGCCGAAGGGCAAGGTGGCGGAGGCGGTGGCAGCAATGACATGAAATGGGGGCGCAACGATGACGAGGATGACAGGCGTTGGGCGCACCGTTGCCTTGCGATGGCAAACAGGATGATGCGACCGAAAGGCAGCAAGAGTAGAAAGCGTTAATAGAAAGAATAATCGACAAATTGAAATTTATGATTAGAAAAGCAATATTTATGATGGCATTGTGCGTGTGCGGACAATTACACGCCAATGCAGAGACTATGGATGATGGCACGGATGATTTGGTACCGTCTGGCATAAATGAGGATATGCTCCGACAGATAGAGCCTACATACCTCAAAGAGGTAGCTGTACCTTCTGCATGGTCTTCCAACTGGTTCGTTGGTATGTCTGGTGGCATATCAACCTTTGTAGGAAAGCCGCATGGTACAGGGAACTTGTTCGACAGGATGAAACCTTCCCTAGCAATAGAGGCAGGAAAATGGTTCACGCCAGAGATTGGTGGTCGATTTAGTTTCCAAGGTTTTCAGTTCAAGGATGCCAGCAAGAATGTCCGTGATTACAAGATGTTTCATGCGGATTTTCTTTGGAATGTGACCAACAGTTTTGTCAAAGACCATGCCACCACACAAAGATGGGGATTCATTCCGTATGCTGGTTGCGGTATTATCCATAACGAGGATAACGGCAAGAGTCCGTTTGTCATCAACTATGGTGTGATTGGACAATATCGTTTAACAAAGCGTTTAGCGGTAAACATGGAATTGGGTGGCGCAACCACATTCCGTGACTTTGATGGTGTGGGCGCATCCAACAAGTTTGGTGACAATTTGTTCACCTTGTCTGCCGGACTGACTTTCAATATCGGGAAGGTCGGTTGGAAGAAGGTTGTAGATGCCGCTCCTTATATCAACCAGAACAAATGGCTGGCAGATTACACCAATGATTTGTTGGCTCGCAACCAAAAGTTAAGCAAAGCTCATGCGGAGGATGCCAATGCCATCGCTGAAATGAGAAAGATCTTGGAGATTGAAGGATTGCTGAAAGCCTATGCCGACCGCCTGACATATTATGCGGATAGTACGGAGTATCGCATATACCCGAAAAACAACTACAGCGGTTTGAACTCGCTCCGTGCAAGATTGGCTCACAAGGATTGGAATGGCATGGGGAAGCCAAAAACAAGCCGCTCTCTGGAGTATAGTTTCTCCGTTTCTGATTCTGTTTCTTGGAACAAATACGTTGCAGAAATGGCAGGTGGAACCAAGTGCATCGGTTCGCCAGTGTTCTTCTTTTTCAAGATTGGAACCACGCAGTTGGCTGACGTTTCACAGATGGTAAATTTGGATGAGCTTGCTCGTGTAGCAAAGGCTTATCATCTCAAAATTTTCGTTGTTGGTGCTGCCGACAGTGCCACAGGAAACGATGGCATCAACAATCCTCTCAGCAAGTCAAGAGCGGATTATATCACGCAACAGCTTGTGGCAAGAGGCATTGACAAGTCCATGATAATATCAAAAAGTAAGGGCGGTATTGATAAGTATTCACCAATTGCAGTCAACCGTCATACGGCTGTCAGACTATTTGCACAGTAAATATGTTTTACTATCATTCATACGATAAGCGGTAATCTGCAAAACAATGATTATCAAAAGAAAGAGTCCGTTCGTGATGAATGGGCTCTTTCTGCTATTGGTTGTTTTGTTCTTTCTTCTGTCGCAATATCTTGTTTATGACAGTGATGACTTGCTCTTGTATATAAGCTTTGAACATCGTGTCATCCTTTATGGCAAAGTCCAACTGTTCATATACTACAGTATTGACAGAACTTCTGAGTTGTTTTAACTTGTCATTTACTGGTATCTGTCGATGGGCTTGCCAATAGAACGTAACTTCATCTTGCACTATCGCTTTCAACACCATTTTCTGTTCACGGCTGAGTTTCTTGAAAGTCTTGTTTTCTCGTTCTTCGTTGTTGCCATATAAAATAGTATCGATATATTCATCGGCATCAACGATCTCAAACTCATTGTCCCCGAAAGGCAAGTCCAAAATCTTCTTGTTGCTTTTCTTCATCTCACCCATGCACTCCTTACAGATGTGTTGGACATGACCTTTCCCCGAAAATGACTCGTTCGACTTGTATTCACCACAAATCTTACAGTAATGTCCTTTATGCTTCTTCTTTGCCATATCTCTTATCTTATCAAGGGTTATGCAACTGTATGAGAATGCAGGATGCATCATCTTCCAAGTATTCTATACGACTTGGCAATTTGTTTTCTACTATAACAGATTCTATGCAATCCTTGGATTGATAAAATCCATCTGTACATAAAAACAACAAGTCCATGTCTGATATTTTCGTTTCTTGAATGGATATAGGGTTGCGGAAACCTCTTCCATTCACACAACGAGTCAGAAAGGTACAATTATCACCTTCCTTCTGGTGGTCTTCAGTAAGTTGATGTATACCTTTTTCTTTTTTGTAATATAGACGAACATTTCCTTGCCATGCGTAATAGGCAGTATCATCTTTTATGTATAAGACGGTAACTGCTGCTCCCATTTTGCAACAAAGAGTCTTGCATTTATCTGCAACTGCAATGTCTGCTTGCTCAAAAGCCTTTGCTAACAGCTCTCTTATATCCACAGAATTATGTTCTGCCAATATTTTATAAATACTTTGTGCAACAGTGGCAGCTGCGATCTCACCATATTGTAAGCCACCCATACCATCGGCAAGGATAGCGATGCAACTCCCATCTTGTAATTGTTTGCACAAGATAAAATCCTGGTTTGTATCACATAAGCCTTTTTGACTACAATAATTTATATCTATCATTATAAATCCCTTTCTTCTGTAGCAGAGCGAAACACTTCTGAAATGACTTGCCATGTTCTCCTTACTTGGTCATAATTCAAACCCGATTGTGAATTGAGAGTTTGGCTTATCAAATAGCTTCTCTCCTCCAACTGCAATTCCTCGTCAATTTTGTCTGCATAATATACAAGTTGGTCTCGGTTCAATAACTTTGCCAAATCGTTTGCCAGCCAATAGCCACCAGCTACATATTCGTCAAAATCTTCCCAATCATACACTTCCATATACGCTTCTCGATCCAAGTTTGCCATAAGGTAGTTGTCCAATATGAACGACATATCCTCTGCATCCTTGTTTGTGGTTAGATGTCTGTCCATCCAAGCATTGAACTTCAGCAAGAATAATCCATGCAAAGAAGCTATCTTTACAGTGAATCTGTCATCAATACTAACTGTTATAGCATCAGAAAGCACTTCGTCAAACCCTTTTACGGACATGGCAATTGTTTCTTCGGGTGGCCAATAGATGTTGTCATCTTCCTTGGCGACATATCCGTATGGAACAACATCTATCTCATAGTCACCATAATAGAAGCGTTGGTGTTTTGCCTTGTCCTTCTCGAAACCATCCGCAATCAAACTATTTTTGATTTTGTCAAATTCCTGCCAGTTTGGAACAGCTATAGCCAGATCCAAGTCTCATGTCTTTCTACGTGATGACGTGTTCAGCATCTGCTGCATGACTATATCTCTAGCGGTGGCTCCTATGATAAAGAAGTCGTGATCCATTCTACGGAAACTATCTGTAAGTTTCTCCAACAAATCCACAAGAAATGGATTGTTTATCTTTTCACTCGAAATCTTCAAGCTCATTCTTTAATATGCGTTGCGCAGCCTCCAAGCAGCGACTATTGCCACTACCCATCAAGTCTGCATAGATTAATATAGCAGGAACAGTTCTGTTGTCTGTTTCCCAATTCCAAAATTTGTTGTACAGATGAATTTCCCCATTTGCATCTTGCTTGACGACACCTGTTCGTATAAGATGTGCTGCAGGTATTTCCGTGTATATGTCGAAAATTCCTGGTTGTAAGTAGCCATCCGTCAAGTTTGCGGCAGGCTCTCCTCCCCATGACATGCCCTTTGGCAATGCTATGTTTTTCCACTCATTTCTATTCGCTTCTGTTCGAAATGCCATTGCGCCTACCAGCAATTTGGGTTTCAATACTTCATTGTAATTGCTAACCCATAAGTCAAGCAGTTGTTTTTTGTCTTTTATTATGCGACCGTTTTTAGTGTCACAAACAAAACCACGTCTTGCAAGTTCATCCAAAACGTTTTTCACGCTTCCCAAAGATACACCAATTTGCTCTTTTATCTCTCGATAAGGCTTCTTTATATTGTCTGCATTTTGCAACAGATAAAACACGACCTTCAATCCTGCATCTTGAAACACGGGATAGGTTTTCACCTTGGACTCTGTATTTTTCCTTCCTTGATTAAATATTTGGAAAATCAAGTTCCCTGCCTTTGTATATCTGACAAGGCAGTTTCCTGCACAGTCCAGATAGTTGATGCCTCTGTTTGCCAATTCTGTTGATACCTGTGGCGTGACATATTGCGTAACAAGCAAGATTTGCTGCTTGTCATTGTTCATAGTTTGCATAGTAGCTAATGTCGGATTTAATGTGGCCTTGGTTATGTTTTCCCTTACATGACACACAAAATCTACATTCATGATCTTAACAGTGACATCATTTTCATTGGTACAATTTACTTTGACGGCTGTTGTTGACACAACATCCCCCACAGGAAGGCTTGCTCTAAGAGCATCCAATGCTTGGTTTATTATGATATTGTTTGCCATCATTTTATATTATTTGTTCAATATATCAGTTGTGTTCAATTTGATTGAACACTGCAAAGATAATGAACAAAACTTAAACGAACGAACTTTTTGTTCAATATTTCATCTTGTTCAATACTATTTAACATAGTGCGAAGATTGAACAGGGATATTTTCAGAAATACAATTCCCGAAAAGTGACACAAATGACAAAAAACGGGAATGCCCGAACTGTATATGTCGGTTCAAATAAATCTCTATTATCAAAAAGTGGTAATTTTACCACTTTTCGTCACTAGAATATTCCCATACCCTTCATCCTCCCTTGTTTTTCCTTAGCAAATTTAGTTCAGCCCACCAGACTGTCAAGTACCGCCTTGCTATTGGCTGGTTATTTCCTTAGCAGCCTTCCGCCAATCAAAGATTTGGGTATTCCAATGAAATAATCACCCAATTCCTTGTCTTGTCTGCCTCCATGCCCGAACTCTTGATTGCACGTAAAATCAATTCCCTCGATGAAGTCGTAAAGGCTTCGAGAATAGGGAAGAAAAAGAAGTTTCACAATTTAATCCGAACAGATATGAACGATATGATTAACGAAAGAGACAAGGAGTTTGCCAATGAGTTTTCACGCTTCGTGAACGGCAAGATGTGTTCCGCATCCAAGGTGGGTGCAGAGTTTGCCAATGACCACCGCTTTCTTGTAAACGAGAAGTTCAAGGTGATGATGGCTTTCATGGAGCAGTTGGCAATAAACTATCAGAAGGGCTATTATGACCTTCGCAATGAATGGGCTTGCACTTTGGCACATGCAGCCATTGAAGCCTTGCGTGAGCAGCAGCTCTACTATCCATCTTCATCAGAGTATTCACCCAATAAATAATGCAGTTATGACAAGCAGATTGATTACACTACAGTTGGCGGAGCAGTTCAAGCAATATCCGCTTTATTCACAGGACGGCAAGAAGAAGGATGCCATTTGCCAATGCGTCTTCTTCATCGGCAAAGTCCGTTGGTATGTATTGGAAGGTCAGCCGGAAGGCAATGACTTCACGCTGTTCTCTATCGTTGTCGGTCTTGCCGATACAGAATATGGCTATGCTTCCATCAAGGAAATGGAAAGTTTCAGTGTGGATGTCGGACATAACCTTCCCAAGATACCGATATTGCAGGACAAGAGCTTCAAGCCTTGCCCAATCGGAAACATTCCCGACGAGAGATTGCAGTCGTTTCTGTCTGACATGTATGACAGGGAAGAAGTTTAAACCATTCATCAGCCGTAGGCTTCTTGCCTATGGCTGCTAAAAATCAAACTATATGATACAGCAAAAGATAACGGAGATAGCCGAAATATTAGGATGGAGCGTTGATTTCTCCGAGCCACAAAATGGCAAGACAGATGTAAACTTCGCCAAATATACTTCCTATGGTCAAGATTTCAATTTCAGCGTGGAACTTGAAGACAATGATATGGAAGCCTTCATCGACAATATCCATGAGTATTATGAGAACTTTGATGTTGACGAGGAAGCGTACATTTGGATTGGCTCAGACGGTCACGGCAAAAATGGCGCACCTTACCACATTGCCGATATAGTCAAAGACATGGAGGAAGCCGAAGTCATGATGGCTGACCTTTATGAGGCATTCAGACAATATTATTCACAGTTGGAACTTCAAGCCATATGACACTAGAACAATATCTTTACCGCCTATGTCGAAACATCCTCAATGAGCGTTTCGACTGGCGCAAATACCTTACCGCCCGAAGCTATTTCGGCAGAGACCTTTGCGTCACTCCGCTCCATGTCTCCTATGGACAAATTGGCTATACCGTCCATTTCCCTTACTCTCGTGACCCAATGCCTGAACTCGCATATGATTGGGAAATGAACGACCTCACCATCGATGAGAAAGATTGGCAGAAATGGCTATCACCCGAAGAAGATGATGAGAAGGAAGAATAAAACTCCCAAAACGAAAAATCCAAGATGCTTACACATTATTATATATGTGCGCATCTTGGATTTTTGCATGTTTACCACAGATTGACTCGTTACCGACGGAACGCAGACCGTGCGACTTTTTCCTCTTCTACCTCAGTCTGCTCATTATCATTTGATGATGCAGATTGCTTCATGTCCTTCGCATCCTTGTTTTCTTCCGATACTGAAGCTGCAACATCCTCACTCTGTTGCTCCTTCATTTCCAAAGACACTTCGTCTATTCTCTGCGTGAGAATGGACGTTGCCTTTTTCACATCCATCAAGGTGGTCTTGATGAAACTTGGCGTCTCCTTCAGACTGCCGAGCCACGATTTCAGATAGGCGGCACTGTCTTCCTTCAGATTCTTGGTCATGCCATACTTCTGGCACACCAACGCACTGCCCAACTCTGCCACCAGTTCCTCACGTGCATATTCATCGGAACCAAAGCCCGACTGCGGTTTAAGGCGGTTCAACTGATTTTCCGCTCCTGTCGAGTGAACCATCTCATGAAACGCTGTGCCATACCACGACTCACCATCCTTGAACTGTGACTTCTCAGGAATGGTTATCTGGTTGCGGGAAATGGAGTAGAATGCATTGTCCTGGTGTTCGATATTGATGGGACAAATCCATCTCTGCTCCTTGAACATCCGGTCTGCAGCAGGAAACGAATACATGTCACCTTCCTTCACCAATGCCTTTTCTGGCTTGTTCTCTGCTTCCAACTTGGCATACAATTCAGGTCTTGCCTCCATCAGATTGGTCTGTGCCACATTGAACACCTGGTACACATTCAACTTCGGATAGACATTATACTCCTTCTGCTCCTCAGCACTCATTCGCTTGTAGTCGTCATAGGGTATCTTTTCTTTTGTCTCCTTGTGTACAATGGTGAAACTTGTCAGCATCACGGGAAAACTCTTCTCTCCCTTATTGATGCCAACCTTGGGCAACGGCTCGCCATTGGCATCCACCATCTGCTTCTTGTTACCTTGCTTGTCGGTCTGATAGTTCAAACCCACTGCACGGTTAAAGGTGCAGAACACTGGCAACTCGTAGCCTTTCTTCTCGCAGAGCATGGTGAGCAACAAGGCATTCATGCCGTTATACTCCCTGCCAGACAGGTTCTTCGGCCAACTCAATGTACCTTCCGTAAACCAAGGCTTTTGCCATCCGTCCTTGCTTCCCAACGACTCGATTTTCTCTATCATCATGTTGGCGAAGGTGTTCAAAGCTCTGTCCTCAGCATTCTTTCCGTCGCCATTATTCTGTGGACTCTTATTGTAATATGCCATACTTGCTAATTGTTAGGATGATACGGTTTCTTCTCCCACTGGTTCAACTCCGCCACCTTGCAGCCTAAGTTGAGTCTGTCGTTATACACCGAGATTTCCAACTCGCCCTTTGCCTCGATGGTGGCTTTCGACTGCAGCCATTCTTCCTTTTCTTCCGAGACCCGGACAAAGCGCACCCATGTAAAGGCAAATTCTTCTCCAATCTTCTCTGCACTGAAAGCAGAAAACATCAGGAAAGCCTTACCATTTTTGCCTTTCTTCATATCAATGTCCTTACCGACCTTGCCCTTGAACTCCATGTCGCCCACGATGCCATCCTTGCTTTCCGATACAGGCGAAAGGTTCACTTCCGATACTTTCAAGTTGAAATACAGGTTGTCATCTTTCTTCTTGAAGGTCAATACACCTTTCAACTCAATGCGGTTGCCCACGACAATGCCTTCCGCATCGTCACCATCCATGATACAACTGACAATCACGGTCTTGTTGATACCACTCTTGGCTGGCACCACCACATCCACGGAATATGTCGTAAAAGGCATTCCGTCCTTCCCATTGCGAACCACTGCAGCCTTGCTGACGGTTCCGCACACACTTACGTTACATTTAATCATAGCTCAAATACTTTTTTATTCGTTTTCAATCGACCAAGATGTGGAACCTTCAAGTATCTTACTTTCTTTGCATTGTCTGACTTTGACCTTCTTGCTGTTCCAGGACTTGCTCATAGTTTTGCGATGCCTGTTGCGTCAGCACGATAGTATTCACCATTCCAGCTATGCGCATTTTCTTGGCATCATTGCTCAGGTTGGTATCACCCAACACTTGCGACAATCTACAGAACTCCGCATTGGTCAGCTCTCTCGTCACTTTGGTAGTGCCATTGTCCGCTTGCAACACAGCCTTTCCATTATCGCCAACACTCAGCACACATTCCTTCATAGTCGGCATCAACGGTTTCAAGTCCACCTGCCTTTTGCTTACAGCTTCTGAGATTTGCGTTCTTTGCTCTTCCTCGCTTTTACTGTCTATTTGCACAGCGAGGGCAAGCAGACTGCTATACATGGTAGTCACCAATCCCATTATCGGGTCTGCACTTGACAATCCTGTGCTTGCATCCTCGGATGAAAGCAGTTTCTTCATCCAATCGTCAGGTGACAGACTCGTGTCCACAGCCGAACTGTTTTCCTTGTATTTTGCCAACAGGTCATTGCCGTTATACAATGCCTGTTGCTTCAGATTACCTTTCTGTGCTATCTCTGCCAAGTATGATGCAGGATCCACATCCCTTGTCTTGCCGTCTGCCGATATGGTCTTCACCCCGAAATGCAAGTGTTCGCCAGTAGTGCGTGTGCCGGTATTTCCCGACACACCTAACTTTTGCCCTGCTTTCACCTCGTCACCCACCTTCACAGCAATACTGTCCAAGTGCATATAGGTGGTCTGTACCTTGCTTCCGTCCGACCTTGCGTATTCCACTGTCGCAGACTTGCCACCGCCAGTATTGGCATTGTGGTTCACAGCTACCACCTTGCCGCCATTCTCTGTAACCAGCACATCATCATGCTTGGCTCTGATGTCAATGCCCTTGTGCATCTGCTGTTTGTTTTTGTCCATAGGGTCTTGACGCATACCGAATGGAGAAGTGACAAACAAGAACTCGTCCCTTTTCACAGGGAATGAGTATTTGTCGTTGGTTGTTTGAGATGCTGTTTGCTTCTTTTCGTCATTATTGGATGTCGATACCGAAGACGATACCGTTGCTGAAGTTCTTGCTTTCTGTTCTACGCCGAACTTCTTCCCCTCAGCCCTCATTTCTTGCATTACTTGTTGGTCATACTTCTGTAATCCATTGATCTCGATAATCTTTTGCAAACTGGCTGCATATCCTCCATTGGTGGCATAACCGCCTCGCTCAATACCTTTTGTCCATCCCTTGTAGTCGTCGGGAGAGAGTTTGAAGCATTGGCTGTAGCGGCTGCTGTTCTTCAATATCTTGGAATGGTGCTCGTATGAGTCACCCACCGTGGCATACTTGCAGAACTTCTCATTAGGCTTGTCATCGGTATAGACAAGATAATCGCCACCGTTCTTCAACCAACTTTTCGAAGCCTTCACGCCAAAATGGTTGTTGCCCAACTGTGACAGTTCACTCTGTCCATTACGGCTTTCTAAGATGCCTTGCGCCAAGGTGACGGAAGCAGGGATGCCATATCGCTTCATCTGCTCCATCGCCTCGGTAGCATATCTTTCTGCATATTGCTGATTCTTGCTCATGTCTTTTATTTCATCACAATTATCGTTTCATACCGCCAGAACATTGCTGCTCCTCAGTATGTTGTTCCTGCTGTTTTAGTTTGGGTACCTCCAACTGGTCACAGATAGCCACTCGTTCTCCTGCTCGGATAAGCTTGGGCAGATAGGTGTCCAAGGCATGATGTGGAAAGCCAGCCATGTAGGGACCAGCTTGGGTGTTTCTCTTTGTCAATGTAATACCCAACACTTCCGATCCTCGCTTGGCATCCTGTTCACACATCTCATAAAAATCACCTACACGAAACAGCAGCAAAGCATCTGGATGCTTGGCTTTCAACTCCTTCCATTGCTTCATGATGGGAGAGTCCTTGGTTTCTTCCTTCTGCTTACCCTTTGTTTCTTCCTTCTTTTCCACAGTCGCGTTATTATCTCTTTGAACAGTCGCATCCTTCTCTTCCCTAATATCTTTCTTTTCCTCAGAGGAAGCTTGCTTGTTCTCTTCCTCATGATATTCTCGATGCTCTTCCTCATGCTTATCGGTGGAGACTTGCGTTTCTTGATTCACCTCGGTTTCCTCTCCTTGTTTTTCTGATGCTGTCTGCTCCTGTGTCTGTCCTTTCTGCAGGATGTCAGCAAACAAGGTTGCTGCAAGATGTTTCTTATACTCGTTTTTGTCTTCGGCTATCCACATCCGTTGCCATTGGTTTGGCGATACCACACGAGGCTGCAACTTGTCTGCGCCATCAATGGTGGCTGCACACAGAATGACATCGTTCTTTGCCTTGAACACGTTCACTTTCTGTATGCGGTTCATGTCCACCTCGTTGTGCTGACCGCTGCCGAACAAGTCCACCTTCAGGTCAGGCTTTGTCTCTGCCATCGCATAGTATTTCTGTGCCAGTTCCACTCTCAAACTGTCCATCGTATCCTGCGCCTGTTTCAATGTGGTGAAGAAGCGGTTCAAGTCCGCCTTGTCGGGATAGATGGAAAAAGCCTTCTGTCCTTCGGGCTTGATATACATCGCCCAACGCTTGTTGTCATCCTGCACCATCTGTATGCGGTCGAAGCCCACCTGCTTGCTCTGGCTCACGGCATCACTCACGTCTATCTTGGATATGTCTTCCAGTTGCCAGTTCTTCAATCTTGCCACAGTGATGTCCTTTCCTGCAAAATAGCTGTCATCAGGATGGTAGCCCAAAGCGCCATCGGGATTATAGAACTTGACAGACTGAAATCCTTCCTTCTGTAAGGCATGTTCGATGCGCTGCTTGCTCATGCCCGACACTTCATTGTTCACTTCCAATGATGCTCCTGCCGGCAATACCACATCGGCACTCTTGTTTTCTTTGTCCCTTACTATCACCACAAATTTCTGTTCGCTGTCAGGATGCTTGGCTATATCATCAGCCACAAAGTAATGCTTGGGCATCTGCGCTTGCATCTCGGTGGTCTGCAGCTCGTTCTTCAAGGATGAATATTCTATTTTCTCGCCACGCTCTGCCTTGCGAATAACGTCCAAGGCATTGTTCACATCACTCTCTATGGCATCTATCAGACATGGATTTTCTTTCAGTTCACGATTCCAGTAATCCACCAGTCCCATGTTCTCCTTAGAAATCTTGGCTGGCATACCCATTTCCATCATTTTGATGCCCGAAGCCAGTTCCACCATCAGTTTCTCTTGCTTCACGGAATTCTCCGATGGCGCAATGCCGTTTTTCATCACCATGCCTTCCCTTGCCAGTCGCTGTTGATGTCCTGTAGCACTCACCACTTGGCGCAGCATTTCCTGCACATAATCGCTATAATGCTCAAAGTTTTCTTGCTTTGGCATATACACAGCATCTTTTTCTGTGTCATAGTGTGCCACTCCGCTTCCGTCTTTGCGCACCGCCATCATGTTTTCCTTCATCTTCTGGATGAAGTCATTTACTTGGCTACGCAATGCCTTGTCTTCATTCGTACCGACATTTTCCTTCACCACCTCTTCATATTTCTCCTTGTCTTTTAGTGGCAGCATGGTCTGGTCGATGTTAAACAGCACTCGTATTTCCCGATTATGTATGCCCTTGTACTGTGTCTGATCGGTTGCCGACAATTCCTGGTAGTCCTTTCTGCTGATGATGTCTTCCGGATTATGTCGGTTCACATACTTGTTCCACGCATACCAGTTGAACGGCACACCTCTCTCATGCGCCATCACAGACTCGTCTCGCTTCTTGGCTTCACTAAATAACGTGTAAAGATTTGTAGAAAATCCGTTCTTGTCGGAGTTCAATCCCATCACGAGGGCATTGAACGGACTCACCGCCGCTCCCTTTGGGTAAAACCGTGGATATTGCTTTCCTTGCTCATTCAGCCAGACACCCTTGTTGTCGGCTGCTTTCGACAGGGCTTCGGTAATCAGTGACACTTGACGCTCTGCCGCATTCTTCTCTTGTGGACTTTTCTCTTTCATTGTATGATTGTTTTACGTTTTCTTCTATTATCTTGAACGTTGAATAACTTCTCGCTGCTCTGCGTTTTCCATCGTCTCGTTTCTCACACTTCTCACTTCTTGCTCGCCATAGTTGCGTTCTACCATCTGTCTCATATGGTCACTCTTGGCAAGCACAGCATTGGCAAGGGTGTTGAGTGGTAAGGCTCCTGCTTGATATGCTCCAACCACATGCTCTGGCAGTTGGATGGTGTATGGCACTCGGTCGATGGTTGCCACCAAGCAATTGCCTTGCAGCACAGGGTTGGCTATTCGGGGATTCAATGGTTCGTTTGGATAGGACTTGTATTGCACTGCTTGTGCTGTTGTATTACCGTATGATACAGCATTTCCATCATTGCCTTCCTGTTTGTTTGCCAATGCTTCATGTCCTGCCTTGTTCAGCAGATTGGCACCACCCATACCGATGAGTGTCATCTTCAATAGCGGATTCTTCACGAACATTCCTGCAAGGATGGCGGCTATCGGCATCATATTGTCCTTCAAGCCTAATGATTGCGTCTTGCCAGTGAACAGTCCAACAAGGATGTCGGGCAACATGGCTATCACATAGCCAAGGTTATTGCCGATGTCGCTTAAACCATTCAGTCCGAAGTTCTTCAACAGTCCTTCCCATCCGTTGCTGTTATTATTTTCAGGTTGTTCTTGAAGTTCTTCCTCTGATTGCGCTTGCTGTTGTTCATCTGTTTCTGTTTGTTGCGCCTCTGCCTCTTTCTTTTCTTGGATGATGTGCTCTGCCTCTGAAACCTTGGCTGCGTCGTGCTTGGCTTTCTCTTCCAGATAGGCATCTTCCTTGCCGGGTGCCACTATCAGCGGTACATTCTTGTATTTCGGATCGTTCCGTTTCTCTTGTTCTTTTTGGAAAGGAAACTTAAAACTGTTGTCTGTCCATGCCATAGGCGTAAATGCTTTTTGTGGAATATGTATCTTATTATGGAGTTTGCTGTTGAGCGTCTTGAAATAGCCATTGTCGGTGGCATTCACTTTCTTGGCTTGTGAGCGAAAACCAGTGAAGGCATTGCCGTTTTGTCCGAACACACCCTTGCTGATGCTCAGTTCCATCACTTGCTCTTTCCGCTGTTCTGCGTTTCCCTTCTTGGAATCAAGAATATAGCCCAATGCCATGTCGCTCCCCACCAAAGTTGCCAATGATTTCCAACTACCGATACCGCCCATAGTCACGGCATCCACTACCGAGGCGGTAGCCCTTCCAGCAAACTTCTCCGTCTTGCTTGGCTTATAGGCTTTCTCGCCACGAGCTTCTATCTCAGCCGTCAATGGTGATTTCAGGAGTTCTTCTTGCAGTCCCCAAATGCTGTTTTGTGCAGCTTTGCGCAAGATGTAGTCCATCGTTGACTTGGGCGTATTGTCCTTGACGAGCTTCCCAATCATCAGGTCTTCCATCCTTTGCACAACGTATGCGTATGCCAAATCCTCGCCACAGGCTTTCGACAAAGCGTCATATTTGCTTCGTCCAATTTCCTTCACCACGGCATTGCGCCACTCGCCAGCAAGAAGAGCCAAGTCCTTCACGATGTTTTTGTCCTTCCATATCTTCTGGTTGCACATCGTTAGATAGTCCTCCGTGGTTTTGCTGTTCCATTTGCCTGTTTGCTTTAGAACAAACTCGGTGTTGTCGGCATACGGATTGGCAGAAGCAAGCACTCCTGCCAAACTGCTCTGGTATCTGCCTCTTTCCTCCAGTTGCTTGTGAGTCAAGTCATCTCGCACCTGTTTCATCACAGGTGCCAGCTTGCCGTCAAAATATCCTTGAAGGCAATACTCCAGTTCTGCAAAGCGTGTCGGGTTCTTGATAGTACTCATTATAGCGTTACGTTTAGTTGACCTAATATCTGTTCTCTTGTCTGCTCGATGGCTTGGTGATACACTTCCATCTGCTTTGGAAAGTATTCCTCCAGCCAAGCGTCTTTCTCTATTCTGTCATGGATGAAGAGGATGGCTTGCTGCAGTTCTATCTCCACGGAGCATTCTCCTTCCTCTCGGTTATTGAACCACGCCTTTGTCCACCATCTCACTCCTGCACGGTCGGGATAGACGCTCACCAACCTTGGAATATCAAAGCTCTGCACATCGATGTCCAGTTCAGCAAGCGGGTCGATGATGCCACTCGTCCTTATGGCTTCGTCATGGAGTTTTTTTTTAGAACTTCGCTCAATGTGGACAGATAGATGCCATGCCGCAATGCCAGATAGTTCAAGAAATCCGCAATCAGCAAGTTCTGCACCTTGCAAGCCAAGGGCATAGCTCTCCGCCCGATGCCTAACGGATTGCTGATGGATGGCATAGCTTCATAGAAATAGTGTTTCGCCGCTGACAAGGTAAAGATGTTCCTTAGCGACTGCTCTGCATGTTGCGGTGTCACATACATACCTTTATACAGGTCTTCCATATACGATGGCATGAAGCGCAGCATCAATTCTTCTATCTCTTTCTGGTCTTTGTCATACTGTGTGGCTATATTCATGTCGTAGGTCTCAAACTCAGGAAAACCAGTCTTACCGGTCTGTTCCATTGCCTTCACATTGCCATATAGCATGGTCAGGAAATCAATCGGATTGATTTCCTTGCCGTCAAACTTTACCTCGAAATGCAGTCTGTCACCGCTCAATGCCACGATGTTTCCTGCCTTCACGCTTTGTCCGAAGTTCACGAACACGTTGGCAAGGTGGGCGTAGGTCACTTCATATTTGCCGTAGCGTACCACTTGGTAGATGCCGTGTGTCGCATCATTGCCAATGCCCGATACCGTTCCGCTTGCCAAGGCTGACAGCAGATAGTGATTTGCCTCAAAGTCCAATCCGTGATGGAAGAACACCATTCCTGTTACAGGATGCTTCTGTTTTCCATAGCCAAGCGTCAGTTCCACGTCCTTGCCTCGCTCCTCAAAGGGCATGCAAAAGCCGCTTTTTGATTGCAGCATCATTTCTTCTGTATATCTCATGTTGTTGTCGTTTTTATGTTTATCGTTTCATGCCGCCACTGCGTGTGGTCTTTTCTGCTTCGTTCACATTTTTTCCTTGACCGCCATCACCACTGACAATGTTCTTGATATTGGAATTGTTGCCGATGAGCATCATGCCGAGCATGGCTCCTGCTATCTTGCCAAGCCATCCGAAACGTCCGAAAGTGAGGAACGATGCTGTTACCAGTCCTGCAAGGCTCAGTCCCGACACGTTGCCTTTCCCTAAGTTCTTGAAGAAGTTACCAAACATCTCCAGTCCGTTGCCTCCGAAGATGCCACGGAAGAAGTTACTCATTCCGCTCCACTTGCTGTTGATGTCACCCATGGCACCATTCACCGCATCCACGGCTTCCCCTGCCTTGTTCTTCAATCCTTTCACATCTTCCACAGCTTCGGATATTTTCTCCGTGGTGTCTTTTCCTACCACCACATCACTGGCTATCTCCACCATGCTCTTGTCGTTGACAAGGTTCTGCCATGCCACATATCCTGCTGCGCTGCCCACAGCGGCTGTTTTCATCGCACTTCCTGCGCCTCTTAGTGCTTGGGTGGGATGCACAGCCGTATTGCTTGCAGATTTCAGTCCTTGCTTGGCGACACTACCCGCACCTTTCAAGGCACTGCCGCCATACTTTGCTATCTTTGCCCATATACTCATAGTCGTATCTTTTTATTGTTATTTGATCTTTCCGTTCCGCTTCCATCTGTTCATGCAGTCCTTCACGATGGTTTTCTTGTCTGCCTTGTCGTGGCTACCTTCCTCTATCTCTGCCCAGATGTCCGCCATCGAGGTGTACTTCACCGCCTTGGTCAGCCGTTGCAGCTTTTTGTTCATTACCTTCAGTTTGGGGCGGATGCCGAAAACGATTTCCACTCGTTCTTTCTCGGTCATCTTGTTGCCCGACAAGCATACAAGCCTGATGTCATTTACTATCTCCACGCTGCCCATAATCAACTCCCGATATATCTTGTTGCGCTTGGCTGACAGTGCCACAGCAAGGGCATTGCTTGGATGTTTATCCAGTTGTTTGGTGAATCCTCCCAAGTTATCCACCAGTCGGTCTATCTCGTGATAGAAACCATATACCTGTGCAGCATACACCACGATGGAGCGGAACGAGTCCAAGTAGTTGTTGAACTCTCGTTGCAGATTGGTGGTTCCTTCCACTTCCTCTTTCAACCATATATGACCAGTGGTCTGCATCAGCATCACCTTCTCCTGGTTCTTCAACTCCTTTTCAGCCTTGTCTGTATATGCGTATATCATTCCTGCCAACACAGGGTCGTTCTGGGCTTGCACCTTGCAGACGGAAAGCAACATTATGCCAAAGCAAAATATCCATGTTCTCATACTCAAATGTTTTTATATTATTATGGTGTACTGACTTTGGCAGCTCTCCGCCACCGCACCAATGCTTGCGTAGCAATCTCACCATTACTTCTGTCTATCATCCCTGCCGTGACATTGTTCCACACATCACTCATGGTATAGTAGCGGATGCTCAGATACAGTTTGTTGAGCTTCTTTTGAAAAGCAGATAGTTTGTCGTTTAATGCCAACAAGGTCTTGGAGCGGTCTGCTCCTGTCAGCATATTCTCTGTGCCACCATTCGCCACGGCATCGTTCAATAGATTGAAAACCGATACCAATTCCGTTGCCGTCTCGATATACAGGTTATTCATACTCATGCTTGCCACAATGCCCTGTGGATTATTAGCAATAGCTGCCTTCAACTTGGCGAGCGTGATGAAAATCTTCACGCCATCATCATACAGATGGGTACATGCTTTCAGCGAAGAGGCATAGCCGTTCACTGATTTCAAGTAGCTGTTGTACTTCTTCTCCCATTTGTGTATCTGGTTAAACTCAGCAGCCATTGTATTCTGCAACAACGCCGTCTTGGTCTGTCCGTTGATTTGCTTTTCGATCTCACTGTTGATAAGTTCATTGCCTTCTGCCAATGCCATCCATTCCAAGGGATTGGATGACACTAATTGTGCCTTGGCTTCCGATGCCGTTGCTATGCCGATAATTGCCATCAACCATATCTTACCTATTTGTAATCTCATAGATGCTCCTCCTGCGTTTGCTGATTTCTACTCGTTCTCTGATGGTTGTTACCAAGTTTTCCTTCATCGGTACTCCGATAATGTCAAGCCTTGGTGTCGTTCTGTCTCCAGAATATATGCTCACGGTTTTCAATCGGAATAGTTGCTGCATGAAAGTTTGACTTTCGTTGAAATCCACCACACGGTATAGTTCCTGATAATCTACTTCACGATGAAACACGCCATGCTCAAACACTAATTGTTCGTTACTGATGATGTACCGCATCCTGCATAGATAGACCATTCGATATGCCAAACATAGGGAAAACAAGAGCGAGAGGACAAACACTAAAGTGGAGAGGACGGCATCATCAATACCTGCATATACAAAACCTACACTTATAAGCACAAGCAAGTGCAGCTCGTTGATGACGAACTGCATCCAATGGGGCTTGATGATGATGTTTCTATACCGATATGTCTGCTGCATAGTTCTCCTTTTTGATAATGACACCGTGCTTTATCTGCGGAAGCCCGATGTCCGTTCCTCTTTTTCCTCCTGTTTGGCTTGCTCTTGTTGCCTCTCAGCCTCTTGCGCCTTGGCGAACTCGAAATAGTCGAAGTCTATCTCTCCTTGGTCTATCAACCGTTGGTTTCGTTTGCCAAGCAAGGCATCGTTCCAATCTTTGTATTGTCCCAAGGGATGGTAGGCTTGTACCGTGAAGTCTGCAAATCCCATTTCCTTGGCGATTGCTTTGAAGTTCTTCACAAAGCCACGTCCTGCCTCGTCTTTGTCAAAACCCAAATAATGGCTTGCTTGTCGGGTCTCTTTCAGCATTCCCTTTATCTGTCCCTTAGTGGGCGTGCCTCCTGTCGAGACATACACGCTCTTCACTGGATTGATTTGGTACTCTGCCATGGCATCGTATGCACTCTCAAACCATAGAATATTTGTGGCTTCTTTCAATGGCTTACCTGTCAGATTGGCTATCCACAATCCTTCACTGCTGTTGCTTCCTTCCGCCTTGCCCTTGTATGCCTTGCCGTCCTCTCGTCTCGGTCTGCCTCGCTCTTCCAATCCAACGATGTTGTCTGGCTTGGACGGCAAGGATAGTGGAAAGGCGAGATTGGCAAAGCTCAATCCGTCATTTCGACGCTTGGTCACCAAGAAGAAATGCTTGTGAAAGGCGAACTGGGTCCCCATGTTGATGCCTCTTTCCTTGAAATAAGGATAGTGTTTCCGTTGGGTGTCCTTTTCCCTTGGGTTGAAACGCAAGATGTCATAGTCTGACAGGTTGAAGGGCTTGGCATCTCGCTTGGGTTCTGCCACTCTGCTTTCACGCACATCAATGGGATTATTCAACAGTCTGTTGCATACCACATTCACCAGTCTGTCCAATGACATCCCTGGCTTATAGTCGTCAAACAGCGTCGGATGCTCCTTGATGAAACCTATCACGTTGTAGTTCTTCTGCTCTGGTGGCTGAAAACAGCACTTGCCGTTGCCAGTGACAATAAACTTGTCACCCCTCACTCGCTGTCCATGACTGTCCACCTTTACGTACGACGGATAGCGCAAGCCATCTCGTTTGTTCAACTGATAGCCTGCGTCCACCAACAACTCCTGTATGTTCAGACGCTGTAAGAAATCATTATATGTCAGTTCGTTGTTTTCCATAAGCGCATTCCGTTATAGTCCTTTCCCCATGTGAGGATGCAATACTTCTTGGTTCATGGCAGCCTCAAAGTTTCTCGCCGCCACATCCATTGGCGTATCTACTCCTGGCTTGAAATAGGGACGAGGTGGCACAGGTACTGCACCATGATGGTGGTCAACTATCACTACAGGTGCGCCATGTGGACGATGTAGCTCACTGCCTACTTCGGCAGCAACACCCAATCCTGCTAACAGTGCAGCTCCAATCTTGGTTCCCAAACTGGAACGGTCTTTCATATCCACCTCACCGAATATCTTGGAAAAGAGTTTCATGCGATGGTAGTCATCCACTGCCATGAACTTGTCATACTGCTTCTGCGTTATCTCGTGGCTTACTCGCTCACCGTTGATAATGGCGGTCATGCGGTACTTGCCTTCCTGCTCCGCTGGCTCCACTCGTATCTCACCAACAGTTACTTCTCTGCCATGCTTGCCTTCACGGAACCATCCCTTACTCTCGTCCAAGTCCTGCCCATCCACAATGCCCACCTTATTGTTCATCGGTTCTTGCTGTACTTGCAATGGTTCTACTGTTGACAGCAACTGCATCTTGCCGTCTAACTCCTGCTGCACCTCTAGGCGCAAACCGATTTGGATGCGCTCCTTACTGTTGAGCATGTCCATTGTTATCTTGTCTGCGAAATCATCCTTGATGACATTGTTCAGTATCTCCAGTCGTTTGGCTACAGATACTTGCTTGACAGAATTGTTGGTCAATGCCTTCAATTCTTCGTCGGTCAAGTCATACACCATATCACTTTTGGTGCTTTCTGATTGGATGGTGAGTGTCTTTGCCTTCTCATCGATGATGATACCGTGTGAAGACAGGCATTCCTGCCATTGATCGTTGGAGAAATATACAGGTGAGCTTATCAGTTCCTTGTAGGGTTTGGCAGGCTCTTGACTTCTTGGACGTGTTTCTACAGGTGTCATCACGGCTTGCAGGTTTTGTAATACATCTGCTTGTGGTGCTACTTGTTGCTGTCCTTTATAGTAAAAGCCATAACCTCCAGAGGTTAACTCACCAGGTTTCAGCCTTCTGTCTGGTCTTTCCGCTACCATTGGTGCTCCTGCATAGAACATCTGTCCTCCGACTCTGCGTAGATGATAGCCGTCCTGCATTCTCGGTGTCCAACCTAAAAACTCTGGACTCCATCCTAACCGTCCGTATTCTCCAGTACCAATCCTATATCCATGCAGACCCATAGCCACTCTTCCATTGGCATTTCTTGCATGGACAAGGTTTCTCGGCATATAGAAGTCTTTGCCGATGATGCTGGTAAAGACATTGTACGCCTTCTTGTTGGCAGAGTTGGTTCCCCAATCGGTCAATACCAACATCTGTTTCTCGGTGAGATTATAGGTCAGCAGTGGGGAGTCATGTCCCTGTACCGCTAACTGATAACCGTCACCGTTGGCTATGATATGGGCTTGCATACCATTGCGCATCAAGATGTCACGCATCTCTGGCTGCAAGTCCATCTGTCTTGGATTCAAGTTCTTTCTTATCGCCATAGCATGATTTTATTAAGCGTTCTCTTTTTCCATTCCTTGCTCTAACAGTTCGTCTTTGTACTTCACAAACTGTTCCGCACTCTCGTTGCCGATGCACAGGGCGTGTTCCTTGCAGTATTCTTGATACTCGTTCTGCCATTCCTCACTGAAATGGTTCACATAATCAAGCCAACCATATTCGCCGCTCTGCATCTTCTCTACGAGAATGTCTTCTGTATAATAAGGTCCTTTTCTCATTTCTTCCCTAAGTTTGATGTTTCACTTTACTTTCTTGCAACGGCAGAAGCATGTCTTCCTGCTGCTTTTTTCTGCTCATTCCACAGTTCTTCGGTATATTCCTCCTCTGGAACATAGTCGAGGTTGCCGTCATCGTCCATCACCCAACAGCCATAGATGCCGAAAGTGTATTTGTCCCACTCTCGCTTGCCTTCCTTGCGCCACTGCTCACCATCGCCGTTGGCGAAGCGGATGCCAGTATCGCTCTTCAGGTCGATGCCTACAGTCACAGGCTCGTCTTCTACGGCAAATGTCAGTGCCTCGCCATTTTGGATGCTCTTTAGCTCCGTTCCTCCAAGACTGAGTTCGTCAGATAGCACCTGCAAGTTTCTACCAATCACTGGTGTCGGCACTGCCATAACCTGATTGGTCTCTCTGTCAATCTGTACAAAAGCCTTGACATGTGTGCCATCTGATATATCCACATCGGCCACCACAGCCTTGCCCTGCTTCAACAGTTCCTGCTGCTCCTTGGTGAATTTGTCCAATGGGGCGTACTTCAACACAGGATAGAACATCACATCCACATTTCCGTCTGCCATTCTTACCAAGGCAAATCTGGTTCTGCTCTTGATACTGTAACCCTCGTTTACTTCCATGCTCACAGGCAATACTGGCGATGGACGACCATTGCTGATGTCATCCAAGGCATGCATCGGAAGGTCTTCTATCATCTCATGGGTAAGACCGAACTTTGCAAGTGTCTGATACGGCACTTCGCTTTCTTCAAATGAGTTTCTTTTCATATTCTGATTATATTTTGAATGATACTTTGCATATAGCCATGCAAAGATAGCCCAAGAGTAATGAATACAAGAAATCCTACGTTCTTCTGCTCAATCTTTTCCGTTTTATTATGATTATATCATCATTTCATACTCTCAATCATACTTTAATCTTATTTTATGTTATACTTTTATAGCATCGACAATCACTCTTGATTTCTTTCCCTAACTTTGCACCATGAGAAAGAAAATAGTGGCATTATGGGTAATAGGTTGTCTGGCGGTATCGAGTGCAAAGGCGCAGTTCAATACCATCAGCGACAACGCGTGCCGTTATAAAGTCAAGAAAGTTGAGGAGAAGTTTCTGCCTCCTGCAAACAATCAGGTAGATTCCATCACAGCAAATCTACCACAGCAGAAAACAGACTCTGTGGATAACAAACAAAAACAGTGGATAAGTAGCTATCCAAGCATCACTTATCCACTGAAATCAATCAAAGTCACCAGCCCTTACGGTTATCGTCGTGACCCTTTTACAGGTAAACTATCATGGCACAACGGATTGGATCTTCGTGCAAAGAACGAACCTGCCTACGCTATGATGGATGGTATTGTCGAAAAGATAGGGTATGACAATCGTTCTGGCAACTATGTTACATTGCGGCATGGCAATTTTTATATCAGCTATTGTCATTTGTCTTCAATCATAGTTCGTAAAGGAGAATATGTTTATCCCGGTATCATTGTTGGTGTCACTGGCAATACTGGTCGAAGCACAGGTAACCATCTCCACCTTACATGCAAAAAGGATGGCAAGAGTATCAATCCCGCCATCCTTTTCACTGCTAACAGTTCTCCGTTATAACGAAACAGACCGACATGAACTCTTATTCACATCGGTCTGTTTTCGTCACTGCCATCTACTTCTTTTACGTGTTTTTATCACAATTGGTGTATAAGGCATTCCTTCTTGGGGCATTTTCAAGCCCTCACCATCAAATTGAGTAATTTGAATCTCCGTATCATCCATGATGATTTCACTTTCATAATAGCATGCCAAAACAGAAAAGTAAGTGAAGTCATCTGTTCTCCTGCATATCTTATACCATTGATCAGTCTCACTTTTCTCTATCAGATACGTATTATTGATGACACAGATATTGTCATCTGCCACAATTTCCCATTGCCTTAATGGCCTGTTCATGAGTCCAGGGATATTTCTCACATAACACCAGTCGCCTTCCCTTATGATGTTCAGATAACCACGCCTAAACAGGACAGGCCTTGTATAATGTTTCCTATGTGTGACAGGGTCAACCCAAAAGCTTTCATTAACCTGTGCGTCCTCCACATACCAAATGCCGTCTTTCTCGATTCTTATCTTATCTTTCGCTGTTCCAAGATATTTCTTGACAGGATAGAGATTGTCACCAGGATAATATTCATAATGTTTATATGAATTCTTAAGCTTTTCTAAGCACTCCTCCCTTTCTTCTTTGTTTCTTTTGGCAAACTCTGCCAACTCCTCATGAGAATCCACTTTCTCCAGTTGACTGCCAATATTCTTCTGTACAAAATATTGTTCGTTCTCATCAATATACAGTCGTGCGTTGCCTTCTCCTTCTTTATACATATACACCTTATTCGGCTCGTCCCAAGGAATAAACCTATGCTTCCAGCTCAGTCCTGTTCCTACTTGCAGTTCCAAGGTTTTCACCGTCAGATAGGTCTTTTCATCAATAAACTTCGATTGGATGCGAGGGTACAGCTTTTTGCCATCCTCTGTACTGAAGTCGATGCCCATCAACTTTACACTTTGTGGCTTATTGGCAAACCACAACCTGTTCCGCAAGTCAATCCATTCCTTCCTACCTACTTTCTTTCTTATGTAGCAATAGGCAAAGCCATCATTGGTCACTTCTATCTTCTTATATATGCAATCCAATATCATCTTGCCATCCTTATCCTTGATGCCTTTCAGTCCTTTTTCGTCTTCTACAATCTTATAGCCGTAGGAGTCCATAATCATCCGTTGCTGCCGTTCATGGCTGATGATTTTCATCATATCCTCATCACCGTCCATTAGTACATCCATCCTACAGTTGTGACTATTGACTTGCATGCATGCCTCTTGCAGAATGTCTTCCAGAGAAGTACGTCCTTCAAACATGCTCTGCCAGTCTCTATCCACAGATGGCAATCCAAACCGCTTATACAGTCCCACATTGTCCAATATCACGCAGTATTCCTTACCCTTAGCCACTCGCAGTCCGCGTCCTACCATTTGCATATACTTAGCCAATGACAACGTAGGCCTTGCCAATTGGATGAACTCCACATCAGGACAATCGAAGCCCTCAGAAAACAAATCCACACTCACCAACACCTCAATCTCGTCATCTTTGGATTTTAGAGAGGAGGGGAGTGAGGAAGATTTGAATCTTTCAATAAGCTCTTGTCGTTCATCAAGCGGTGTCTTGCTCGAAATCGCCACAGCCTTGATACCATTCTCACGATAGTACTCTGCAATATGTTCAGCATGCTGAATACTGATAGCATATACGATACCTTTCTTTCCAGACACATACTCCTTGATGGTAAGGCATAGTCTTTCGAGTGACGGCTTCACATCCATCACCTCGTTCAGTTCTTTTTGCTGATAGTCACCATCAGCACCTCGTTTCTGTAACGAGTCTATCAGCAATTGGGCAGTACTATCAGGCTTGATGGAGTAGTAGTCATACAAGCTCAACCGTCCTTCGGCAATAAACCTCTCCATACTCCATGAGCAAAGCAAGGTGTCAAACAAATCCATGAATCCTTTGCCGTTCATTCTATATGGTGTAGCCGTTAGCCCCAACTTCTTCGCTTTCGGATAGGCATTCATTACTTCAGCGTATGTCTCTGCCAACGCATGGTGCGCCTCGTCAATCACAAGCAGACTCGGCTTTTCCTTTATCTCTCGATAGTGTCTCGACAGCCATTGTATGGATGTCACTTGGATTTTCGCTGAATCCAAGGCTGGAAAGAATCTTGCAAGTGTGTACTTGATTTGTGATACGAGTTCACGACGATGGGCAACCACACATACGTTCTTCTTCAAGAACAAGCCTACAATGGCTGCAAGCACATGAGTTTTTCCCGTTCCCGTCGGCATTTGCACCATCACAGAATCATGGTGTCTAAATGCCTCCTGCACTCGTTTTACCATGTCCTCCTGATAATCAAAAAGCTGAATATCCTTCGTCATTTCAGATTGATTGTCTGTGTTTTTCCCATGATGTTTGTTACCATAGCGATTCCATTATCACGAATCTCCACCTTCTCATATTTGGCATCAACAATCACTTTTCCTTTCAATGTCATAACACCCCAATGTCTGGGAACCAGTTCAAAGGCGCAATAGGCACCTACAGGTTGCGCTATGCTGTGGTAGAGGGGTGGCACGATAACTTTACCATCTACCTTCACACCCCATTTCTTTCCTGCCTGATACAATTCCACATGTCCTGCCTCTGACTTCTCACGCAAAAGAAGCATCTCGCTTGCTTCCATTTCCTTCTTTTGCAACATCATCTCATGATAGTATTTCTTGCCAAGGCGAGGCATCACGACATTTAAATCTTCCTTCTCATTCTTTGGATTATTGCATCCTATATAGGTCTTCTTCATATTTGAATCCACCAGGTAGTAGTCCTGCTTGCTGTCCATGACAACAATATTTCGTCCATACAGTTTAGCACATAACCAATATACATGCTCATAATCATTACGCAAAAAGCACACATCCTTACTCTCTATAGAATCCTTACGCATCAAACCATCACCGCCTTCATAATAGTACCATACCTGGCAACCACTTCCTACGGAATAATTATTGTGATATATCAAGTAATGCCCACGGTTCAACAGGTCATATTGTGAAGGGCGATAAGGTAAAGCAAAGTTCTCGTAGGTACGAGACCTAAAGAGACCATTATATTCGACGAACTCCCATTCATTAATAGTGATTACCTTGGGAGCATCCTTCGCATGAATGTCCTCGTCGATGACAACCCTCGCCAAGAGATCGTAGTAACACACAGTCTTTCTGCGAGGTCGATAGGATAAGATATTACCTCGCAAGAACTTCATTTCATAATAGTTGCCTGGTTCTATCACCTGTTCACCTTGCCGGTTTACCACCGTCATCTTTCCGTCTGGTAACTTGACGATGGCAAAATCATCATTGCAATCCACAAACTCCCGATACAGCAACGACTGCATCAGTTCCTCATGGCTCATTACCATCATCATTTCCGAGTCTGGATGAATCTGAATATCGTCTTGCACCTTGCTCATTAGGAAAAACTCTCTTTCCTTGGCTGTCTCATTTTTCTTGCCAACTTTCAACTTTCCTTCGAACATAGCATTCCAGTTCCATACTTGCGAAGGCAACCCAAACACACGATACAGTCCCACGTTATCAATAATCACGCAGTTCTTCTTTCCTTTAGCTACTCGCAATCCTCGTCCAACCATCTGCAGGTACTTGGCAAGCGACAATGTAGGTCGAGCCAACTGTACAAACTCCACATCCGGACAGTCAAAGCCCTCCGAGAAGATGTCCACATTCACCAGTACTTGAATGTCACCTTTCTTGAAGGCTTCAATATCTTGTTGTCTTTCCGTTGCAGGTGTCTTCGAGTCTATGGCTATGGCTTTCACGCCATTTTCCTGATATTGTTTTGTGATTTTCTGAGCATGAGAAATATTGATAGCATACACGATGCCCTTTCTGTCTTTACCATATTCTTCCAAACTCCGATAGAGCCTTTCGATACTCGGCTTTTTATTTAGCAACATATCCATTTCCTTGTTCTGGTAGTCACCATCTGCTCCTCGCTTCTGCAAGGAATCGATGAGCCGTTGCGTCACACCATCCGATTTGATGCTCACAAAATCGTATGTTGCCAATCTTCCCTTGCTGATAAACTCAGGTACACCCCATGACTGCACTAACACGTCAAACAGGTCTGTGAATCCCTTACCATTCAATCGGCAAGGTGTAGCCGTCAGTCCCAGGAACTTAGCTTTCGGGAATCTCTCCCACATCTCTTTATAGGTCTTGGCAAGCGCATGGTGCGCCTCGTCAATAACTATCATTCCTGGCTCTTCCTCTATCTCGTCATAGTGTCTCATCAGCCACTGAATGGACATCGCCTTGACGGATGACAATAGGGAAGAGGTGTTTGATGCGGAATAGGAATGGAACTTTCTTACGGTTTCGTCTATCTGCGACACAAGCTCTCTTCTATTGGCTACAATCCATACATTCTCCTTTGGATTATTGCTCACAAAAGAGTCTATGACTGCTGTTAACAGGTATGTCTTACCTGTTCCCGTTGGCATTTGTGCCATCACGGACCGATGAAGGCGCAACGCCTTCTCAATCCGTTCCTTCATATCCTCTTGGTAATCAAATAACTTGATTTCCTTCATTCCAAAGAAATTATTTCTTCAACAGATTCTCAACATCCTTGATGGCTTTATCAACGTCAAAAGCCCCTTTGCCTTTGAAAATTTCCCAACCATAAGACTTCAATTGCTTCAGCATCTTCACAAAGGCTTCTCTACAGTTGGATGGGTCGTGTGGTAATGTCTCCATTACCACCTCATAGCCATCACGCACAATCTTTTTCATGCGAGTAGCCTGTTTCGGATAGTCAGCGATATACCAATCTGAGTAGTTGGCACCACTGAAGACAATAGAAGAGGCGATGAAATTAGCATAAGCATAGTTGTTGCCTTCCAGATAAACATGCGCTTGCTTCATCCAACCTTCCAACACACGCAGACCATAGTTGAGGTCAGTGGAATCCTCCACCGTCCACTTAAATACCTCGTCGATTTTTCTTGCAAAATATTGTGAGGGACTCTTACCTGTAGGCTTGTACTTGTAATTCGGTTGCTTGCGACCTTCCTCTCTGTTACGCTTCCGCTTCCTTGCTGCTTCCGCCTCAATAGGGTCCTCACCAAGATTGAAATCCAGATTTTCCCATAAATCGAAATCTGAAATTTCATCAGGATCTTCCTCGCCATAAGCATCCTCATAACAACTCACATGCTCACCTGAAGGTGTCGTGAAATAGGAGCAAGAACAGTCATCACGCTCATCCTCCTCGATACCATCCCATAGTTTTTGGTTGTCCCATCTTTCATAGACAGCCATGTCCATCCACATGCCGGAACCGTTAATATAATACTCGCCATTCCATCCCACTATCTGGCAGATAAGGCACATTTCCAGGTGTCCATCAGGAATAGAAGTCGTGACAACAACAGGAGCGTATTGCTCGTTATCCTTGTTCATCAAGGTCAACTTGCCATCCTTCGATGCCACCACACGATAACAGTCCAACCGAATACCTCTGATAGTGGAAAGGGAATGTGCCGTTACAGCATCTCCCATCCGCTCAAAGCAATGACCAAGGCGTTGCATCACCGTTACTCCTTCCTTATCCTTCCAGTTGAATGCAAAATCAGAGGACACCATGTTAGATGTAATCCTGCTATCCTCATTAAAGAGCTGCAGATACACCTCTTCACGGTAATTACTGTTCGGAAAGAGCAAGCCGACAGCCAAGTCAGCATGGGCAAAGAACAAAGCCACGGACTTCAATTCGTTGAAATCATGAGATTCCACGCTCTCTTGAACCCATTTCACAAGACCGCTCTCTGGAGCTGTTCCAATGGCTTCACCCACAATCATCTTCACTGCGTTCACTGTTGGAGCAGACAACTCCATCAGTCCGCACCAATGTCCCACCATATCTTCCGAACGGCGGTACAGTTGGGCATATATGCCATCCAATCTCAGATGTCCCATGTTCTCCACATACATCAGTATCTGGATGACATAAAACTCGTTGATTTTCTTGCATCCATCTTTTGCAACGGAGCAAATCCTTTGATATATATCGTAATAGAATGGCACCTCAGCCTGTAAATCCATTGTTGGATAATGCTGATGTTGCCATCTCTCTGCAAATTCTTCTCTTGTCATTCCGCTAAATAAGCACTAAGCATTAAACATTTCTACAAAATGCTACCCAAATAACTCTTGAAATAATATTTGTCGGGATAATCCGCAATAAGCTGTCTGATACCATTCTTGATAATTTTATCTACGGCAGCAGACTTTCTCATTACCCTCTCTATTTGTCCCAACAACCAGTTGAACTCCTTTGGCTTTTCTTTGAGCAAAGCCAATCTCTTGATGTCCTTGAATAGAATCTCACCCACAAAGACATGATCTTGTTTGGGCACATACTTGATATATTCCGGATAAAGTTCCCACAGGTTCCAATGCTTATGTACAAACATATCCTTGAGCAAGTCCAACCGTTCCTCTTTGATGAGAATCTTGGCTTCCGCATCCTCATAATCATGCTCCCAATCGGGCATTTTCCAAAGATCATCAAAGAAAGCTGGCCATTCATTTCTGTCTATAACCTCCTTCAGAGCCTCATAATATTTGATTCGATAGCCACTGACGATAAATCGTTTCTTGCATTCTTCTATCAGCCAATTCTTGTCACCTGATAGTTTCAATGCCTTCACCACTTTATCCTCCAATTTCTTGGAGTAGGAGTGAAAGTCATCTTTGTTATCGTCTATCACCTCTACAGCCTTCTTATACTCGCCCCATTTTATGAGGCTGTCGATATAATGGTCACGAATATTCTCGTCATCCCGTTTCTCCAACATCAGTTTTTCTGCCTTTGCACGCTTTCCATGCGCTGCCCAGTAATCTGCCTTTTGGATGTAATAGCGATAATGGAAGTTTTTCTCTTTCTTGTTTTTCAGTCGCTTGCTGATATGAGCCAGATACGCCTTTTCGTCATCACCGCAAAGCACAGGCATTGCCTCATCCACAAACCACTCAAAGCGCATGAAATAGTTGTCGCCAATTTCCTCACATTGCTCTGCTATCTCCCCAAGCATTCCCAAGCGAGAATCCTCCTCTATCTCATCACTATTGATCAACAACTCCCTCACCATGTCTGCCGACTGGTTGACAATGTCCTTCAATACCTTGTTTTCTTCTGCCCAAACATCATACCTGGCAGGAGTGTAAGCCAGATGGTCGTGTTTGAACTCTCGGCAAGTGATGGTCATTACATATCCAGCAATCAGGGCAGCATCAATCAGATTTCCTTTCTTCTTCATGCTCTTGGCTTTCCTCATCATTGCCCCCAGGTCTTGCTCTATCTTCCTCCAGTCCAGTTGGGGTTGCCCGAATCTCTTACCCAACACACCAGCATGGGCAAAGCAAGCCTCCACCTGCTCCTTGTAGTTGCCACGCTCTGGCTTCCAATACTTTTCCACCAAAGCGGTAGCAAAGTCCTCATGCGTAGCTGCATACTGTCGAACAAAGCCTTTCATCTCCTTGCCCGATATTTTCGAGAGTACCTTATCTATCTTGTCAAAATCCGTATTTGCGTTCATAATTTATGTCAATTCCCTATATCTTATAAAATCAATGGATGTGTAATTTTGTAAGCATCTTCCAATAGCTGTCTGTACATTTCATTACAATGACTTCTCTGAAGTTGTACCTTTAACCGAATTGCTTGAACATAGTCCATATCTTTAAACAAAGCAATAAAAATGCTTAATACAAAATTCGTAATGTCTGGTGTAAATATTCTGCCATCAATAAGTCTTATTGCCGCTTCTTTCACTGCAGAAACTGGTTTGAAACGTTTTATATTTTCAACCAAGACTGGCAAAACTTGCTTTTTTGTTGCCGCATCTAAAAATGGAATTTTAAAGATGTGGTCACTTGTTATTTCACATCCTAAATATTTTAATCCGAAAATATAGTCATCTATTTCTTGTATGGAATCTGTTCTTGTTAAAGCAAGCCAATTTGTTACAGACATAGCGCAGAAGTTGTTGGGATAATATGTCATTATTGACACAACCCAATCCTCAGAAATTAACACCCTATTTTTATTTAGTGTAAGCATCGTCGAATCTAAAAACATTCGGTGTGTAACACTAACAATATCTTTAGAATCATGATTCAATATTTCTTTATTGCTCTCTACAGAACAATTTAACGTTACCCATTCTAATAATGATTTTAATTTAGAAACAAATGGTGATTCTTCAAGTTTACCATTACTTGTTTCTATTGTCAAATTGGCTAATACTTTTGGTTCTATAAAAGAAGGAATTCCTTTATTCTCCGCAGACAGAGTATTTTGTATAGCAGTTTCAATGGACTTAGGAAGTATAAATTTATTTTTGAATTTTAGATTAAATCTAACAGATAATTCCTGCGTAAGAATCAAGCCACTAAAATCCAACACAGGCTGCAAACTTGCAATATCAATTTTAGAGTTCTGCAATTTTGCCATAATGATATTTCTTGGCAAAGAACATATTATAAAATCACCAAAAATTTTATTATACAAATTAGCCACCAATGATGATTCCTCAACTAATTCATATAATGTGGTTTCTCCATTTTTATATTTTTCAACAGCTTCATTCCATGCTTTTTTATAGTTCTCGTCAGAGCCTGACAATTTTCCCAAATTCACCAAAATACCATCGCCGCTTTCTAAATCTTCAATTGTAAATGAACGTATAGATTTGCTTTTATGCTCATGTATCTCTTTCATTATTTCCATATAGAGCTTGTGGTATTTATTAAATATCGCCAGCACTTCTACATGCTGCGAATGATTAAATAATTCAATATCAATACTATCACCTGGTCTTTTCCCTATCAGAATGTCATATTGTGAACAAAGTAAGATTTCCAAATAATCCTTTTGCCCATCAATATCAACCATTACATAGCTTCCTGTTTCAATAACATCATACTGCTTATGTACTAAGTTGCCAATTTCCTTGTTCATTGACGCTTGATAATAGAAATCACGAAGTTCCTGAGAAATGCCAACTTCTACCTGTGAATATAGAAAGTCCAGAGCCTCAAAATACATGTCTACCAACAAATAGACATTAAATATATTTTTGATAGAATTTACATTGTCAAAAACATATTCTTTGAGATGAGGATAAAATTGTGCAATATCATCCTTCTTTTGGTTCTTATATAGAGCCATGAGATGATGTTCTACAAACACCCCTGTTCGTTTTGAGTTATTCATCATCATTGTGGTTATTTCAAGAGCCTTGCCAAAATCTTCCAATTTTTCTGCCATCTGGAGTTCACAGAGTAAAGTTTCTTCTGTTTGGCTTCCATTTTTCCTCATCTTTTCACAAAAATCATATAGTTTTGTTCCATAGCGTTGTTCCTTACGTAAAAGATTAAAATAGATGAAAGCTCGAATGTCGAAATAATGATAATCCACAATAGGCTCTATGATATTAATCGCAGAATCTACTCCAACATACTTCTCGAAAATCATGGCTATATAAGGCTTCAGTATATTAGGGATTTCATTAATATGCTTATTCAGATAGTCCATATCAACATTTTTTTCAGCAAAGAATAAAGCTACAGCAACCACGCATCTTTTCTTTACGTCATCCTCGAAATGGAGTTTCGGAACAAAATCAAAAACATCAGAATTATAATACTGGATACAAGAGAGAAGATTTGCTAATAAATTATCTTCTATGTGTTCGTTAGCCGATATTACAAGAGAGAAGATTTTCTTAATCGTTTCAGTTTGCCCTAATTGAAATGCAAATTTTAATCTATACCCTAAAATGTTCAAACTTACTGCTGTCACAGAATTTCCAAGAAAATCTACAGCCTCTTTCATTTTATTTTCAGACACAAGCATTGAAGCTACTGCAATAAAATATAATTCCTTATTTTGAGGAGAGTAAGAATAACTTTTTATTTTATCTATCCAAAGAGGACTATGGTCATGAATATATGCTACCCATGCATGAATAAAGTCTATATCAGGAAATATCTTTCCAAGCTCTGTCTTAGCCTGCAATCGTAGATACTTCTCTGTTTCATCATATAATTCTTTAGACACTTTGACCTCTTTCTTGTTTTTCCCTTCGGGAGCAATCATCCATTCATTTAGGAAACGAGTCTGTAACACACTAAAATGTAAAGCCCAAAGAGGTATATTATCCAAGGTAAGTTCTTTCAATTCTCTAAGAAAAAAATTCTCAAAATCCAATTTTTTAGGATTGAAATGTTTACTTTCATCTAATAACAAAAGATAGGCGAGTAATTCTTGATTGGCTTTCAATTCTACGGGTTGATTATCATAAGTATCAAAAGGATTTTCCGATGATAGAATCGTCGGAATTATTGTCCAAATGCTATTGCAATTACGTTCTTTAAGTTGTTCAATAATTGCAAATGTTTTATCATACTCACCATTTTTACACAAACAAAATATTTTTGCTATGGCTACATCTTGATCAAACAACTGCGCCTTCTCCATTGCCTGATAAGCATTATTAAAAGCAGCCAATGCTTTTTTCTCATCAGCATACCGCATACATCTTCCGATATTGTATTCCAATTGCATCAATAGAGGAAAATCCACAAATTTCTCTTGCAAGACCAACACTTTCAATTTTTCCAATATGTCATCAGCAGTCTTTATATGAAGTGATTTTATAGAATCTTGTAATTGAGGAATAAGCGACTTTGTAATACTTGTATTTGACAATCTATTAAGTGCAGCCTCAAGCTTCCTACCGTTTGACTCTCCTATATTTTTAATACTAGACAAGGTCGCATCAGAAGGGATTTGTAATTTCTTCCTTTCATATAGAATGTAAATGCAATAAGCAAAAGTAAGTAGTAATGCTAATATAACGCAAGTAATATCTATCCAATCATTTCCCCAATCAAGGCTTGCCCAAATATCTCCGTTTTTAGTATTCCAATTTATCTTAAAACATAATTTTAAAATCGGGTTGGCAGCAGCAATCGCACCAAAAGTAGAAAAATATATAATCGTTATTTTCCTAACAGTTGTTACAAAATAATATCGGAAAATAGGCGCCCCTATATGTTCCCATATCCACGGCATTCTTTTTTCCAACCATTTTGGCTTTGACAGATAGAGAACGGCTAAAATACATAAAAATAAGATTATTATAAGAATTTGGATCATGACTATCAAGTTTTTTATTAAGCAAATATTTGAAAGAAGTTTTCAAATCCATTTATTTCTTAGTTTTTCCAAAAACTGATTCCAATCGCAATATTCCCAATCGTTTCATGGGATTTACAACAGTACCAAGTTCATTAATGATGCGTTCATATTCCACAATTAACTGGATTGCATCTGCTAAATGCAAGTTTTCCGTTGTATTTATTTGCGTACAAACATCTTCATCCCGATGGGCATCTATCTTGTTTCTTACGCTCGTAAGAGAATCTTTATTGTCTTCCCTGAATTTTGTCAACTCTTTTCTAATATCTTTGAATAAAGAGATGTCATAACTTGGAAACTCACTATTAACGAATTTCATTAGCTTACCTGTGCTATCAACTAACTTCTTTGAAGTCTCATAAATGGCAGTATAGACTGATTTGATAGCGTCATATATTATCCATTCATCAACATCTGAAGACAATACCTTTGTATATCTTTTTATTTCGATACTTGCCATTTGAATAAGTCCCAAGGTGTTCCAAATAACAAGATTATCTTTGAAAGCTCCTTTTTTGGCATTCCAAACAGCCATATTAGAAATGGAAGCTTTTTCCAATGCTTTATTACATTTTTCTATATTGCTTTTGCAATGTTTTATACCTTTGACTATTTCTTCCAAGCAATTTTGTTCATATTGAAGCGTTGCTTCAAGATTACGACTAAGTTCCTCTTTATTCTCTCTAATTCGCTCTTGAAGAAATAAATCCAATTCACTTTTCTTGTATTTCATAATAACTTTTTTCATTGTTTACTTTTCCCCAGAAAAACTATCCAACTTTACCCATTCACGACTTTCTTCATTGTTGCAAAACAAGACAACATTTGCCTTTTTAGTCTTACAACTTTTATATACCAAGCCATCAACATGTCGTCCTTGTTTGTCAGTAAACATCCACCTCAAATATTCCGTGAATATCTGTGACGGAACGTATTCTATTGCCTCTTTTGCTTCTTTCAGAAGAGGTTGGGTAATATCCTTATGGAATGATTTCAGGAAGGCAATTCCTTCCCATTTGTCCATCCATATCGAAACATCTGTTGGCAGTGCACTCAAATCAACCACAGTAAGTTCTCGTATTGTTTTGAACTCTCCAATGACCAATACTTTCTCAACTGCCGACTTTATACTTTCGGATATAGCTGTTTCCTTATCAAACGCACCGTAAAACATAGATACGCCAGCAGGACTCATACGACATTGACCAGCAGAAGCATTAGGAGCAGAAGTAATGTCTTTAAAACCGAAAGAGTTGTCTAGTGCCTTATCGAGACTACGAGTCCGATACAATATTGTTCCTATAGGTATTTGATGAAGAACACCATCAGTATGCAGGATGACCTCATTCAATTCTTCAAGAATATTTTCAGAACCACTTACTTTAGGCATTGCCAAAAACGTAAAACGCCTTGAATGTTTGACCATTTCGGCAAATCTTTTCCACTGCAATTCCATTTCCTCGTTCCACCATAACTCAAAAGGATTTTTCTTAATCCACATATTATCTTCAAAAAGATGGTCAATATCATCATTCAGACTGTCACAATCCGTATGTAGTCCCAAGTCTTCCATCATCTCTGAAGTGTCTTCATATATCTCCGCATTCTCAGGAACAGCAAAGCATCCTGCTCGTTTTATACCAGGAATCTGCTCCTCTTCATCGTCAAAATATGAACTCGCCAAAGGCAGGCACTCAGAATCAACATCATTAAAGTAAACCGATATTGTCATTCCTATATGGTCTGCCAAATCGCTCATGTCAATGACCGTTTCTTTGTGTCCACAATATGAACATACACCAGTTTCACCATACTTCTTTATATAGCCATTCAGATATTTATCCTCAAAATGGTGCGAACATACATATTTTTCTCCTCTTTTAAAAAAATCATACCCATGCTCTTCCATTTCCATCATAAGCGCTTTTACTCTTCCCATAATGCAGCAAAACTTTCTTAAGCTTTTTATTCATCCAAAATTTTGCGTCTTTTAGAAAAAGACAATTTGATTTCCCAAATTTGTTTGATTAACCATGTCTGTTGTATGATTTGGATGTCTTTCGTCTTATGAAAAGCAGATATAGAATATTCTTTCTTTTCAGTCTCTTCATCAAATCTATCTCTTTCACTTCCGTCTTCACTATTTACTTTGTCAGAGTATATCGTGGTGTATGGTTCTATTTCAGGGAAGTATTCTTCTCGGATATTGTTGAATAGATGGAATTCTTCAACTAAATGTTTGAATTTGTTCTCATCCATTTCAAGGCAATTGAAGAACAATATCAAAAGTTCAAAGCAAGATAATTGAGCCCGAAAGATGGAAGCATATCCTTCTCTTTCATCATCGTCTATTAGCTTGCTGGTCTTTACGTATTTCACAATTCTATAAGCATACCGAAAATAATGATCCAAAGTTCCGTCAAAGAAATTTTTTCGAATATCTTCCATTGATATGTCAGAACTAACCTCTACCAACCTTTTTAAGCCTTGAACTCCTTGACCATTGTCATCATTTACTGGCTTATAAAGGTATAAGTATCTGAAAATTTCTCTACCATGGATTTCTTTCTCATTTTGGGGTGTAGTAACTATGGATTCGGTTTCATTTGATGGATATAGAGAACTTTGTAAAGGAATAGAATTTACACTTCTCTCCTGTACTTTATACACAAGGTGTGAAACAATCTCTTCAAATGTAGAAGTCATATTGAAGAATACATTCTCAAATTGGCTTTTTCTTGCAAGCTGTTCATTTTTATTGTCTTTTCTGTTTTGTATAACGAATGTCACCACTACTGCAGCAAAAGCTAATAATGAGAAGCAAGCATTCATGAGTCCTGCACTATCTCCAAATGTTCCCATGCATGCACCAAAATCACAATGTACTCCTAATAGTGAACGATGGGTATATAATAATGGTGTAACATATAGAATCAATGCCAATGCAGCTAATCCTGTAATGATGACACCAAGTAAGATTGAAATCAAATATTTCATTATGCGTTATTAATGAGGTTGAAAATATTTTTTGTACTCTTCTTTTTGTGGCACGTTCAAAAGAAGGTCTTTTAATTTACCAGCATCTTTGCCGCCAAATTCTATGTTTTTACAAAAATCCATCCAATAGTCTGTAGGATTGCTATATATATAAGACAGTTCTTCTATCGTGAATGTTGGATGTCCTTTTTTAACAATAGCTATATCATTATCTTCTAGTTCCTTTTCTATTTTTCCCTGATTATCATTAGGATTTTGCTGCAGATTTCTTTCTAATGCAGCCTGTGAAACTTCTTTGCTTTCCAAAATTTGCTGAGCTCTGAGTGCTAAGATGTCATTGTGTGGTCTTAAAGCTTCTCCTTGTTGAAATTGATTAAATATCCTTTTCGATATGGCGTTGTCATGCTTAAAGACAAATCCTACAGTGAATTGGTGATCTTTGAAATCGACATCCTTTGGTAAATTGATTGCAAATTCTTTTTGCAATCCTGGTCTAACAAATGGTTGCAATCCAACAGTCGACAACCCCGGTATAAGTCCAAATGGAGCCATTAAGTTAAATACGTAGAGTATTCCTGTCTTTGTGTTATCAGAATTGTCTATTGGTTTATATTTTTGTTCTGTTTCATCAAATTCTGTCACTGCAAAGAATGAGGCAATTTTTATGTCGGATGTCAGTGATAATAATTGTGTAGGAAAGCCATATGACATAGCTATTCCATACGGATCCTAAAATCCGCAACTATCATCCAATACACGATTAAGGG
>ULQK01019433.1_pt1 | contig 65415 bp, 64 predicted proteins | sample 1954371 | NCBI WGS metagenome assembly ULQK01 (sample SAMEA4835652, study PRJEB28245) | human gut metagenome | biome: gut microbiome; material: fecal sample | place: Denmark | collected 2008 | reverse complement strand
CGTTAGATTTGTTTGAACTAATTTGCGACTATCCCTAACTAATGAATCCATATCAAAATCGAAATGATGATCCTTAACTGTTGAAATAGTATGAATATGTAAATCTACTTTCTTCATAAGCTAATTATTTAAATTCATTGTTCCCAATGTGGACTCGAACCACAACCTTCCCCTTCAGCATAGAAGTTCTCTATCCTGAGGGGGGATGAACGACCATTATTCGATTGGGAATATTCTTAAAATATCATAGACACTGGATGCTGTCAATTTTATTCCATACATAGACTGTATTACATTCTTAACATAAACAGATTGTCTGTCCGCATTTCCTTTAAACCTATTTAATTTAGCGAATTTATCAGAATTACGCATTACGAAGTCTATCCAATTTATCTTATTCTCTAGGCTCAAAACGAGTTTATCTGCAATACTTTTAAGATTGGCTGTACATAGAATGAAGTCATCGAAAGCAAAATTCATCATATCATTAGGAGCTGTTAGGGTTGGATAATGTAAATGTACATCATTAACAGCTATAGCTCGGAAGATAGCTTCTATTTCTGCAATCTTTTTTAGATTGTCATGTGCTAAAGAATTACGACCTAAACGATAATAATCAAAAAGGCTATATGAGAAGCTATCCATTTGCACAGAAAAAGAGTTCCCTCTCAAAAAGTCCAAAACAGATTGGAATTTTACTTTATTTTGCAACAAAGGAATTTCTTTATCAAATAGAATTTTAAAATCTTTTCGAAAATCATCAAGAAATCTATCAAAAGCAGAATACGGCAGAATCAGATAATACTTGTACTTGAAACATTCGTAATTTTGCAAAGTCAAATCATTCAAACATATACCTTCATTTCTTGCTTCTTTGGATAAAAATTCCGAAAAAGACAGCTCATGTTGGGAATTATATAGGGACTTGAACTTACGTGTAGACAATTCTATATATTCCACCAATGCGTCATACTCTCCTAATGTTTTCCAAAGTCTTTTTCGACATGGAAGATAAAATGTAGAATTTCTAGTAGGATGATTTCCCATAAACAATTGTATTTTAAGTTCTATTCTCCCATAATCCTCTTCATCGCAGCCATCATGCGGTGTTGCTTGGCAGTAGGCCCTTTCTGTCCTTTTTCTGCCAAGTCCAGGTAGAATCTATAGTCGTTTGACAAAGCTTCTCGGAGTTCATCGGGCATGAGCATGTGCCATTCCTGCTTTTCCTCGTCGCAATAGGTTGCGACCAAGTATAGTTTCTGAAGTTTGTACGGGGTCTTGCGCATCTTGCGAATGACGTAGGTGTTAGCACCGCCTTTTACAAACTCATCGATGATTTGCAATTCTTGCTTATTGAGATTGCTCAATATTTCGATAGGACTGTCAAGCAGTTCTTGTGCTACTCGGCGTGCAGTCTCATCCTTCTTCAAGTTGGGACTAACATACAGGTCGAGTTTGTCGCACACCTTTAGCATATTTGCTTTGGTTACACCTCCTACGAGTTGTACCAAGCGTATGCTGGAATCAAAGGTTGTTGTATCTGGTAAAACTATCATAATTTACTTCAGTTGTAACTATTGTATGTTGAAATAGATGAACGACTGAGGCACCTTAAAATTCGTAACTAACGAATCAGGATTGACTCCTTCCTCGTACTCTTTACAGTCCTTTATCTTCAATGCCACTCCCTTGTCCTTTCCTTCATAATACTTGTCGAAGAACTTCTTTGTAACCCCTGATTGCTCTTTGGTCAACTTCCAAATATATTCTGGCGTATCACAAATAATCTCTTCTATCTTAAATTCGCCGACTATCTTGCTGATAGGACGACTGGCGTAAATATATACGGTATCAACCTTTTGCTTGAAGAGAACCTTACGGTATTCATATTTCTTCTCACCCGAGAAGATTTTCTCTACAAACTCTGGCTTAATCGACAATATAACGTTCATCTATTTCTCCTAATTCTAATATTTTGTCAAATTGAGCATCTGTCAGTTTGAAGAAACCCCAATAATTAGGGCGCAAGCCGACTTGCTCTTTCATCACCTTGTTGATTACTTTCTTGGTAAAGGCGATATTATATACCACCTTGATGACGGTGAAATAATTCTTTTGCTTATACCAACCTCTCAGTTCTCGCTCATTGAACACAGAATAACGATTGGTATATTTCACAAAGGCATCTTCATCAGCAAAGTCTTTATAAGCCTTTACTTCGTAAACGGTACATACCGAGGTGCATACGCTACGGTAGGCTGCAGGGGCTTGGTAGTCACTTGTGCGATAGATGACGAGTTTGTCACCTTTCTTCAAGTCCTTTACTCCTCTCATCCAACAAATATATATCTTGTAGATACTGTTTGTCTCGGAAACATCTTGTATCAAGTCGTATTTCTGCTCATTATTCAAGATAGAATCTGGGAAAAGTTTAGTATGATACTCTGGATTGATAGAGAGTACATACTTGCCAGAACCAGCTTTCTTGACGAATGGATAATCAAGCATCATATCATCAACATGACTTCTCGTGTCCTTCACCAAGACATATTCGCTTCTGCCGTCTGCATGATTTTTATCTGCCACATGTGAGAACCCAAACTTCTCAAACATGGCTATCAATTTCTTCAAGTCATCCGTTGGGAACATGGTGACATATATCTCTTCCACATTCTCAGCGACCGCCTTATCCATGATTTTTTTCATGAATCGCTCGCCACGAGTGGTATGGCGATTGTCATTATCCACCTTGAACGTGCCTACCTTCAAACGTTTCTTTGCTGGAAGCACAGGAGTAACATCGGTAAGTTTTTCTTCCTCTATCTTCATATAAAGGAAGTCTTTCAACTCACCGTTTACATAATAGCAATAGGCGGTAGCTCCTGCATCAGCCTTTTTCTTATACCACTCATCAAACTCTGGATAACTTTCTCGCAAGGAGTCAAAAAAGGTATCTTGGAGGTCGATGTCTGAAAATCGTTGCACTTGTAAATCCATCGGTCTCAGTTTTAGATTGTTATTTATCTTTTTTTTTATTTTGTCGGGGATATTTTCTTGCACCTTTTGCTCAGCTTGATTGGCATTTGGCGCAATGAGGTTGTTTCCACCGCTGATATTGAAAATGACATGAGGGTCTTAACACTCCTTGATGTTGTCAATGAGGTCGTGATATTCCTTGGGCATCATCTTGCGCAGAAGACAATGCAAACGTGATATGTCGGCAAAGTGGTTCTCATTCATGAACTCTTGTGCCTTGCGTATCATGTGTAGGTATATCTCCTTCATTTCGTTTATGACCTTTGGTTACTTTCCAAAGTATCTTAGGATACTTGGCGATGTATCTTAAGATACTTGCCCATGTTTCTTAGGATACTTTTTTCAGGGGTTTTGTCGCCCTGACTGGCGAAGGGCTTTCTTGCGAGTTGCCCAAGCATTGTTGATTGCCACTCGGATGTTGTCAATGGTCTGTCCCTTTTCCCAGATGGGTACAAAGGGAAGGAGGAGGGAGATGAAACTCTGCTTGACGATGAGTTCATCCGTGAGGGACGGCTCTTGCTGGCGCATGGTTGCCACCACCTCGCCCAAATCTCTCGCTGTCTTGCAGGAGCGGAGGAGGGTGATGTAGCCTCGCAAGGATTCCACCTTATTTATATATATAGACAAAGCCTGTTCTTCCTCGGTGAGAGGTTGAGATGCTTCGCCATCCTGGGCAAACGTCTTCTCAGCGAACTGGTCGCCATAGAAGTTTTGCTCTGCCTTGGTGGCATTGGGGAGGATTTGGTTATTGCCTCCGTATATGTTGAAAGTTACATCTGCCATGTTATAAAGGTAAAAAAGTAAAAGGGTAAAAAGGTAAAAAAATGACTTGCTTCCTATGATGGTTTCTTGTTTCTCTTCATATTTTTCAATAGATATTCAACGTTTTTCAACGCCTTTCCATAGAATTGATTTCGCCTTCTGAATGTCGTACCTTTGCAAACGTCAATTGACAACAACTTTAGTATTCACAATTTTAAAAGAAAGGATTAATTATGATTGAGTATTCTATTTACATGATGGGGAATCCTATCAAACCGGAGGAGGCTCCTAAGGCGTATGCCAAGAACCAAGTGCGTGAAATCTGGGACTTGAACAAGTTCTGCAAACACATCGCCTCACACAACGCTGGCTACAGCCGTGGTATGGTGAAAGCCATCTTGTCGGACATGTGCGACTGCTTGGTGGAGCAACTGCTCAACGGCAACAAGATTAAACTCGGTGAGTTTGGTATCTTTAGCCTCTCCATCAGTTGCGAGGGAGCAGAGTCGCTCGACAAGTTTACCGAAGACAACATCAAGGAGGTGAACATCAACTTCAATCCTGGAGTCGATTTGGTGAATCTTCGTCCAAAAGCCGAGTTCTCTCTTGTGGCAAGTCGTGCGGCTCAAGCTGCTGTCCTCAAAGCTGAAAAGGCGAATAAGAAGACTGTCGATTTGGAGGCTGCAAAGAAGAAGCCTACCTCTTCTAGCAATGGTGGCAACAAGCCATCGGGCGATGGAGGTGATACTCCTACTGGAGGTGGCAGCACTCCATCTGGTGGCGGCTCTACTCCTTCTGGTGGTAGCGGCAGTGACGGTACCGGTAATGAAACCGAGGCAGAATCTATAAATGGCGATAATGAGCTTTAAATGATGTTTCACTTTTAAAATGAATGTATATGAGTAATCAAAATGAAAATTTCGGAAATGGTTCCAAGAAGATTTCTTGGGTTTCAATTCTGAACGCTATCGTTCAAGCTATCATCGCAGCTTTAACTGCGTTAGGCGTAAGTTCTTGTGCCAACTTCGTTTAATGAGAAATGACAAATGTTAAATTTCCTGCTATGAGAAAAAGTCAATTTATGTCGGCTGACGACGTTAAATATCTGATTCTGCATTGCTCGGCTACCCGATGCAATCAGGATTATACGGAAGAGATGATGCTCCGTGACCCCCTGGCTCGCCACTTTCGTGGCATTGGCTATCACTTCTATATCCGTAAGGATGGAAGAATGAACCAGCATCGGAAAGTCTTAGAGGTCGGAGCGTATAATAGGTGCTCTATCGGTATCTGCTATGAGGGTGGCTTGGATGAGCATGGCAAGCCATGCAATACGATGACTGATTCGCAAAAGGAGCGTATCACGGATTTGCTTACCAACCTACACAAGCTATTCCCAAAAGCGAAGATTGTGGGACATCGTGACTTGCCAGACACTACGCCTAAGGAATGTCCTTGTCTGGATGCTCATGCAATCTTTGGGTGGATAGAAGAGTTGTGATTAGAAAAGATATTCGTAATGCGACAATATCTCCTGATAATCATTCTCGTATCTGGTCTTGTCGTTAGGACTGATATGCGGACTTGCTATAATCCGTTCCATTTCTTGGAGTACCTTGCCTCCTTCACACATGATGGGGTCAAGGTGCTCCTTGAACTGTTCTACAAAGGGCGCATAGTAGTAGTTTATCTCCTCGATGATAAAGGAAAAGATGTTCCATGTATCATTGATATTGATACGGTTATGCGCCAACTCGTCCAAGGCGTATTTCCTCAGATAGTCGATATTTTCGGCTTGCAACGCCACTTCCTTGTCGTCTTTCACAGGATGGAAATAGCGGTCTATCAGCACTTGTCGTTCTTGCAGGTTACGCTGATAGAAGATATTCTCATGGGTGATTGAGGCTTTGCTTTGCTCCACTTCCTCAAAGTGCTCGGCATGAACACCGCTGATTGCTACACTCATTCCACCGATGTCCATCACCAGACGGCGATCTCGGTCAATACGAATGATGTAGCCTTCCAATCCTGCCATCTCACCTGTGGTGATACGGAGGAGAATGCGATTGCGAGCATAATAATGATAAGGGTGGAGAAGGAAACGGATGCGCTCAGGAGAGGTCTCCGTGACACGCATGAATGGTTGCATCTGTGAATCGGATATCTCTGCAACCTTGCCTGTGCTACAATTCTTACACAGACGGGCGTGAGGGAAATGCCCATCGAGATAGGCTTGTATTTCTTCGGGATAACCTTGGAAGAAAACCAGCCCACTGACGGTCGGCACTTCCTGATGCTGCACCTTTTGCTTGCCCAATTTCTTGAAATAGCGCACGGTCTTATGCACAAAATAGGTTATCTTGTCCTTCTCCAACTGTTCTTCCATCTTCTTCACCTTGCTGTTATGAACAAAGACGTAAGACCATGTTGTTCCGTTCGATTGACGACACTTCTTTATCGCAGAACCAGTCTTTGCGTCTGGCTCTGTAACGTGGTTGCCCTTTGGAGAAACAAGTTTCTCGTCGGCTGTAGAAAAAGAACTCGTACCATCCGGTTTCATAAATTCTGCTCTACTTTATGTCCTCAGCTACAACCACACATGATGGTTGTGGAGATATAGTCAATTTGTTCTTGTTGTGCATAATCTTAATCGTATTTATGAGTATCAGACATTACTGCCTTTGCACATGTATCTTTATTTTACATTCGTTACACTCTCTTCTTATAAGAGTGCAAAAACAGCCGAAACAAGTGAAAATCTGCCATTTGGAGGAGACATCCAAGGCAGATTTGCTAAACATTTGCGCTTTTTTTTATATAGAAATACAGAAAATGATAAAATCTGATATGTAATCCAACTATTTTTCGTATTTTTGTAGCGAATTTGCACTCTTATAAGAAGAAAGCGTGAAATTTGCTAAACATTTTACCCCATCATTTCAGGATGGTATAAATATGACTATTTATTTATAATTCTTTCAAGATCTTTTGATAAAATCCTCACGCTCAGCAATCTGAAAACTAGTTTTCATTGCACTCTCTTAATCGGATTTTTCTTATAATTCTCTCGTTGGCTTCGTTGATGGTTCTGTATGGTGCAACTAATTAAAGTTAAAAAAGTGGCATATTCAGTTTTAGGTATCAAGAAAATGATTTTTATTTTGTATTTTTGCAATGTAATCCAGAAACCGGACATAAAATGTCCAGTTTCGTGACCAAAATACAAAATTTAGATGAATATTACAAGCTTAGCAGACTGGATTGAAAATCAAATGATACGTGGACATTACATTTTTACTAAGGAAGATGTAATGAACCTTACCTTGCTTACCAATAACGAGAGTTTACAAAAGTCATTATATCGATTACAAGTTAAAGGAGTAATTGTGACACCATGGCATAACTTCTATGTAGCTGTCCCTATGGAATATCGACTTAAAGGAGAAGTTCCACCATCTTTTTATATAAATCAATTGATGAACTTCCTTAGTAGGGAATATTATGTATCTCATCTTTCGGCAGCAACATTCAATGGCGCAGGACATCAGCGTGCTATGGTCTTTCAAGTTACAACCAATGGCAAGACTTTAGTTTCAAAAATGGAAAGCGGAATGCGACTAAACTTTTTCTCACGCAAACAAATCCCTACGGCTTATATAAATAAGGTAAAAGTACAAACGGGCTTTATGAACGTGTCTTCTGTAGAACTAACTGCGTTAGACATCGTAAGTCAAGAAGAAAAAATAGGAGGGTTAAGTCGGGCTGCTGAAATTTTGGTGGAATTGTCAGAGAACATGAGTTGGGATAAAGAAAAGCTAAACTTGCTCGGTTTTTTCAGTTCGGCAATAATACAGCGGCTTGGATTTCTTCTATCCATTATAGGAGAAGAAAAACTTGCTGATGATTTAAAATGCTTACTTACACAAACAGGCAAGAGCATTCGAAAAGTAAAATTGAAGCAATCTAAGCCTGCAACAGAAAACATGGAAATAGACAGAAAATGGAAAGTAATTATTAATCAAACAATAGAAATAGACGAAATATGATACCTGAATTTTTTATTCAAGAATGGAAAGAGCATGCTCCATGGGCAGAGCCATACATGGTTGAGCAAGATCTTATTATCTGTAGAGCACTCGTAAGCATCTTTAGTGATGATTTTCTTGCCTCGCAACTTGCCTTTCGTGGAGGAACTGCCTTACACAAACTTTATCTAGCACCTCAGCCACGATATAGTGAAGATATTGACTTGGTGCAAATCACCGCAGGACCGATCAAACCGATTATGTATCGATTAGGGGAAGTCTTAGATTGGCTACCCAATAGGATAACCAAGCAAAAGAGATATAACAACACGATGCTTTTCCGAGTTGACTCAGAAACACCGCCTGTAGTTCAAATCCGTTTGAAAGTAGAAATCAACTGCTTTGAACATTTCAATGTACTGGGTCTCACGAAAGTTCACTTCAATGTGAAGAACTCTTGGTTTACTGGTGAAGCAGAATTGGTGACATATCAGTTCGAGGAATTACTTGGCACAAAGTTACGTGCTCTATATCAACGCAAAAAAGGGCGTGACCTTTTCGACTTGTATGTCGCTTTGCAACGCAAAGAAGTCAATACTTCCAAGGTGTTGGAATGTTATAAGCGATATATGGAATTTGTTGTTGACAAAGCACCATCATACAAGCAATTTGTTAACAATATGCAGGAGAAATTGGCTGATTCAGAGTTCACTGATGACACACTTACCCTGTTGCGTCCCGGTATTTCTTTCAATGCCCATGAAGCATACCCTTTTATTTACGACAACTTCATAGATAAGATGGAGGGTAAAAGAGATTAGATGACAAAATGCCATTTATAAAGGATTGCTTTTAGGTTGGTATTCTTATACCACACTAAAAGCAATCGCAAATGTGTTATTTTTATATATTGTCCACATTTCGGAATCCTAATACTTGCCTGATAATTCGCTCGTTGGCTTCGTTGATGGTTGCCATGTCTAACGACTGTAAGTAAATTTGTGTGGTCTTGAAGGAATTGTGTCCCATTCCCTCGCTGATGGTGGCTATCGGAATGTTCATGTGCAGGGCGATACTTGCCCATGTGTGGCGTGCCACATAGGTGGTCAGCGGTATCTTCAAGCCTATCCTCTCGCCGATTTTCTTCAGGTTGTAGTTCGTATTGTGTTCTACCTTACGGTATGCTGTGTATGGCGAAGTTTCATTGCCTGTTAAGATAGGCAGCAGATAAAGAGAGTCTTTAGTTTGCTCGGCGTATTTGTCAACGATGGCTTGCATCGGCTTAATCCATTCAATATTGAGATTTTGGTGGGTCTTGCGACGGTTGTAGCTTATCATTCCGCACTTCAAGTCACTTTTCTTCAAGAATGCCATGTCCACGAAAGCCATACCACGGAGATAGAAACTGAGCAGGAATAGGTCTCGTGCCTTGTCAAGAGATGAACCGCGAGGCAATTCCATTTTTTCAATCTTGCGAATATCCTTGACGGAAACGGCTCGCTTGGCAGTTCTCACATTAGCGGTCTGTATGTGAGAAAAGATGTCGTTGGACGGAGCTTGCCCTGCTTCCATTGCCTTGTTATAGAGAGTGCGGAGGGTGCGCAGATAGAACGCCACGGTGTTTTGACCTACGTCTCTGTTCCAAAGCCATGCTTGGTACATTTCCATCATGTCGCTTGTCATCTGTGAAAAGGCGAGGTCTTCGTGACCACGAAACTCCATGAAGCGATTTGCGGCACTGACATAGTTATTCTTGGTGCCAATGCATAACATCTGCTCTTTCTTGGCTATCTGCTGTCGGAAGAATGTAAATACGCTCTGGCTTGGCGGCAATTGCAGGATTTCCTTGGCAAGGTCATCTATGGAATAAGGGATGCCCACCATCTCCTTGTCATGGATGATACGCTGCATCTGCTTCATCTCCCAATCAATCTTTGACTGGATGAGTTGTAGATGTGCCTGACGATTATTGCGATCACTAATGATGATAGCCGATTTCTTGTCGTTCCACTCCTCAGGAAAGACATGATAGTCGGTACTGATCCAACGCAGGTTGCGCTGATGGATAAGGTGATAATACAATGTGCCTTCCTTTCCCTCTACCGAGGAGGCACGGAACTTTACTTTTACTGTTGCCATAATGCTTTACTTTTAATGATGAATAATGTATTTTCGGTTTACACCTTATTATATAAGCAGTAAAAGTTCTGTTTGTCTCCGTCTTCTGATGGATGGGATATGCTTGCCTCTCCATCTGCAAAAGTCAAGGTAATCTTTTTCTATGTCATGCAATCCTCGCTCAATCTTTTGCAGGAGACGGCTCTTGGGAAATCTTTTGTTCCCTAATATCTTGTAGGGACCGACATTATAGGCAAGTACGGCAAGAAGTAGTGAGTCCTTGCCATACTTACGAAACATGGCACATAACTTGGTGAGATCTGAGCGCAACAGGGAGTCGGCTTGCAGATAAGTGAGATTCTTCTTGAACTTTTCATGTGGCAATATCCGATGTCCCCATCCGATATAGGGAAAGTTGCGCTTGATGTCGTGCCACCCCTCATAATACTTGATGCAGCGCACCGCTCGTTCAAAGGGTGGTAAAGCGAAAATGCCCAAGTCGGTTTGGCTTGGGCTATCGGTTATGGGTGTTTTATTCTGTGCCGCAATACTTTGACACAGAAACAAGAGTATTATAGTGATGTATGTCCTTATCTTTTTTGTCATGGATGTTATTCTTGTTTTGTTATGGAGTGCTATTTTGATTGTCACTTGGCATTCTTCTTGTTGAATATCTCCGCTATCATGGCTTTCACGTCCTCGCCAACTTGCACGAAGTTCTTATAGAGGATGCGCTCTCGCTCATCACGGCTCTTGAAAGTGTAGAACTTGGGCAGTGGCATATACTCACTTTCCTCCTTTTTGATGTCTGTCATATTGAAGTCGGTCTTGCAATAGAACTTACTGGTCTTGAACTCGTCGCTCTCCTGTATGTTCATACTGCCATTCATGCCGGTCTTGGTCGCCACAAAGTCCCTTGCGGTCTGACCGCAGATCCATCCGGTAGGCATATCCGAAATTTTGGAGGCAGGAACAAGGCTGTCCATATTCTCATTCAGGTTGATGCTCGTCTTGTCTCTATCGATGGTCACTCCTTTCTTCAGTTGCACCACCTTACCGAAGATGTCGGAGGATAGCCATTCCAGTGTTTCCTTGCTTCGTGCCGAACCGCTCACCACATTGCCTACGGTGGTGATAATCTTCTGCATGCCTACCTTTCCATAGTCGGCTTCCAACTGTGGCAGTTCCTGGAATCCCAAGGCTACGCTCACCTTGTTGCTTCGGGCTGTACCTATCAGTCGGTCTATCTTATGGAAGTAAAGTGTTGGCAACTCGTCCACGATGATACTCACTGGGATGTTCTTGCCTTGTCCTGTGTTCACTCGTGTCACCAGTCGGTTGAGGATTAGGGCGTTCAATGCTCCGATGATGCTCTCCATCTCTGGGTCGTTGGCTATCAGCAGATAGCTCGGATTCTTTGGATCGCTGACTTTCAGGTCAAAGTCATCACCGTCCTTGTGGAATATCCAATAGCTTTCCTTGGTGGCAAGGCGTGAGGTATAGACACGCAGGGTGCCTATCATACCCTCCAACTGTTCCATCGCCTTGTTCTTCAAGGCGGTCTGGAATGGTCCCAGCAATGGTGCAACCTCGTTGTCTGTCTCCAATACATTGAAGATGGTCTGGTAACTCTCATTCAGGAAACTCAGAATATGGGGCATATCGCTATACTTGCCTAACCAATAGGCTGGTTCCACTTCTTCTCCAGCATGGTTAAACACCTTACCAGTAGGCTTCATCTGCATGGTCTTCGGGTCAAGTACTTTCTCTGCTATCAGCATCTTGCCGTCCTTGTCGTATGGCTCCTTGCCATAGTTGATAAAGAAGTAGATACAGGCGGCGAGGAAGTTGACGGCTGAGGTCTGGAAGAACTGGTCGCTGCCGCCACCGCCTTCTTTCTTTCCTTTTTGCAGTGATTCAAGCAGTGTCTCTGCGGTCTCGCTCGCTGCTGCCAAGTTATTGATGTACTTCTGCTGTATCGGATTCACTCGCTTGGAGTATTCCACATCCACGAAGTTGATGATATTGAACTTGCAGCCTTCTGGCAGTTTGCCCAACTGTTGGTTCTTCTTGTAGTGGTAATACAGTTTGGTTGCCAAGGTTGGGAACTTGTAGTCGTAAACGACCATGGCAAAGCCTTTTGCACTGTGCTGACGGATAAACGGCTCGATGATGGAGAATGTCTTACCGCTACCAGGAGTACCCACAACCCATGTACCTCGGAAAGGGTTCACGATATTCACCCATCCCTTGCGGAATTTGCCCTTATAGTAGTAGCGCATAGGGATATTCACGCTGTATTTGTTGTATTCCTCCTTCTGGCACTGCTCGAAACTCTCGTTCTCAAAATTAAAACGGTCTTTCATCAGTCCTTCCTTCAGGAACTTCGAGATGTTGTCCAAGGCAACATGCACCAGCACCGTTCCGATGATGGTTGCCACCATATAGAGTATGATGTTCAATTTTAGGGAATGGAACGTGTAAGTGAGAGCAGAGGGAATGTATTCACTCTGCCGAACGAAAGTTCCTTCGCCCGTAGGGCAATAGAGACGAGTGTCCATCGCATAGCCGAAGAGCCACACGGACACTACCAACAGCAGTACGCCACTCACCAGCGGGTACAGCACCTGCTTTCGGGCATCAAACTCCAGATGTTTCTTGTTTCTCGTGCCCACACAGGTGATGCACACCAAGAGGAACGTCACCACCTTGCTATACACCAGGTTGCCATCATGGTAGATAAACCACTGCTTGATGCGGTCGTGCAGGTCGCACACCACACCGCCAAAGCCGTCTATCGTCCTTGGGTCTATGGCATACTCAAAGAACTCCATCAACACGGATATGTAGATGACCGCCCTGAATATCTTGTAAAATCCTTGTAACTCCTTGCTTTCTTCCATACTATTTCAGAAAAATCGGATTGAATGAATCTGCCGACAACACATCGCTGTAGTTTATCTTCAGTGATATGGTGCGACCGCTGATTTGGTTCTCCGTCATTTCTATTGTCAACTGCTTGTCATTCGGGAATGTCATTTTCCGAATGACTATCACATTGCGGTAGCCATAGCGGAAACGCTTGGTCTGCTCCAACGTGAATACAGGATGCAACTCTACCATCTGTGAGTTGGTTGCCTTTGTGGTCTTCTTATCCGTCAGCTTCAATCGTATTTTGTCTATGTCAAACGGTATGTCTGTCTTGTTCTCCACCGAGAAATCTAAGAAGAAATAGTCGCCCGACGAATAGATGTTGTTCAGTCGCATCACCATTTTATGAGCTTTGGTCTTTACGTTGTTCACATGGGCTTCCGAACTCCATATCTGACGAGCATATCGAGCCATGTCAGTGGAGGACAAAGTTACGGCAGGATTGTTATAGGCATTCTTCTCTATCTGTTGTATCTCCTTATCCGTCACTGCCTCTTGTAGTCTTGTGGTATAGAGCAGCGCATATTGTGTGCGGTATCGTTCCGTCACAATGGTCACGATGGCAAGCACTTCGCCATCTTCATGCATTCCCTCCTTGGGTTTCAAACGCACAGTATTGTTGATGGGTTGGTCTCCTGCTATCTTATCGGTGGATATATCCACAAAGCGGATAGGTTCACTGGCAGTGATGACTGTAGTCACTTGCTCATTCACGGTCAGCTGCTCCATCTCCTGGTAGGTGCAGGGCTGATAACTCTCCGCACAGGTCTGTTGTGCCATCATCGGTATGACACTTATTGCACACATTATCAGTGCGCCAATGGTCTTCTTGATATTCATATGGGTGTAATGTTTACTTTGTAGTGTTTAATGTTTACTTACTCTTAGTATCTTTCGAATTTATCAGATACACAAATGTTCCGTATTTCAACTTTACCTTGTTCTTCTTGATAGCCTTACCTATGGCATTACTTGTTTTCTGATAGGCATTCTGCATGGTCTGCATGCCCCATTGCGAAAAGCTGCTACCTGTATTTGTGGTGTTCATATCCACATTCCCGGTCACGGCTCCGCTTGCCACATCCTTGGTGGTCTCACGGAACTGGCTACTTGGTACATACAATCCTTCCATGCCGTCTGTGTCATAGAGTGACAGGTTGATTTTCACTATCTCGTCATCCACCAGCACACTTTTCACCGTGCCTTTCACTCGTTGTGAACTGAAACCGCTCATAATGGCATACAGGTATGCGCCTTTCTTCACTATTATCTCACCGATTTCTACATCATCGAGTAGTCGCAAGCGGACACGGCTTCCATCCACGGCTTTCACATTCTCGTCAATGATAGCCTTTATCAGTGTAGGCTCTTTCTCATTCACTGCCAATGTATTGAAGTAATCCGATGATGTCTTCACCTTTTTCACCACTTCACTTGGCTTATCATTCTCGTCAGCTTCCTTTCGGGCATTTTCATTCACCTTGATTTTGCCCTCAATATTGATACCACCCTTGGCTGTAGCTGTTGTTTCATCGGATGCTGTTGCTGAAGACGATGAGTTCTGTAGCGTGGCTTGCTGTCCTTTCAGCCTTGCTTCGGCAAGTGCCTTGTTCAGCTCTGCCAACGCCTCGTTCTCTCTTTGTCGCTCATGGGCTTCTTGTGCTTCTCTCTGTTTTTCCAGTTCAGCCTGCCTCTTGGCTTCGGCATCCAACTGTTGCAGTTCGGCATCCGAATACTTGCTTTGGTATTCTTCTTTTTCTTGCTCATTGTCTCGGTCTATATTCTCCACGGCACTATGGTCTTCTATCTTGCCGTAGGCGTTCAACATGTTCTCATACTTGCCTCCAATACCGTCACCACCCTTGATATGGGCTTGTGGCAGGTCTGGATTCAGATATTCCGTGGTCTGCATATTGGCATTCTGCTTCTCCGCTACCTTGGTATCAAAGAGGTCGAAGATAAAGTAGGATGCACCGAGCAGTGGGAGATAGACAATCGCAGGTAGCATGTACTTGGGTTGTCTGAAATTGATTCTTTCTGTCAGCTTCATCGTTATTTGTCTTTATGAGGATGGCGTGCATCCTCATTGGTCCTTACTATGTTCTTTGCATTCCCCATATTCTGATGGCGAGCTTTTATCAAGGAGTCCTGCCGCTCCGTGGCGGTGCGTCGCTCTCCCTGATAGTGATAAGCTCTTGCCATGCGATAGATGTTGAAACTGAAACTCCCACCTACAAAACCGAACACGATGACCAGGAACAGTGTCTTATGCAAGTCGGCAAACCTCTGTACCTTAGCTGCAGCCTTGTCTATTCTGCACATCCTGGCAAACTTCCTTCCGGCTCTCACGTCTCGCTCATAGCGTTCCTTGTATTTGGGATCGTCCTTGTCGGGCATCTTCTCACCAATGAGCATCTTCTTAAATCCTTTTGTGTTCATCGTTATTTCTTTTTTACCTTTTTACTTCTTTACCCTTTTACCTTTAATAGTTCGACTTCGTCTTCTGGTCAATATCCTTGTTGAGCAAGGTTCTCCAGTTCACTATCAGCAATCCATGTGGGTTGTTGTCTGTCCTCGGCACACGTTTAAGTTGTCCTGCCGTCACCAGTTCACGGGTCAGCACGTTGGTTCTGCGCTCGATGCGCTGTCTGCCATAGTAGGTGAACTCCATCTTCTCCTTGTTGAACTTGATACTGTCGCAAAAGATGCTGAACACGGCACTCGTTCCCATGATGTTGGAGTAGAAGCCCTTTTCCTTCAGCGTATTGTACTGCGCCAGTCCTGTCTCATCCACCAGATACATGGCTTTCTCCATCGTGTATTTGATGTACTTGTCATCGGGTGCCAACGTAAAGAAGTAGTGATGGAACATCTCGATATGACTCTTTGCTTCCACATCCAGTGTCTCATCCATCGTCGTACGCTGCACCAGAATAGGCACATTGCCGTCCAACACATAGATTTTGTTCTGTGCATCCACCACCATGTTCTTCGCCGTCCTGATGCTGCTGATGCTTATCAGCACACACCCAACCAGAAACAGGCTACAGATGATAGTCACCAACTTTACCTTATTCTCTAAATTCTTGATTACCATTGCTATTTCGTTATTGTTTTACCTTTTTACTCTTTTACCTTTTTATCTTTAATGAACAACATGGGCAAGTGTCCCCTGTGCCGACATTTTGGCTTGCTGTGCCACACCCTCACCGAAGTTTCTGGTAGAGAATGCGGTATCGCCCTCTGGTATCATCCATGCCGCAAGGTCTGGAACCAAGTTCAGGCACTTCAATGCCACGATACTTGCTGCCATCAGATACCCTGCCGAGAAGAACGAGTTCTGCAGATATGCTGCCATCGTCTGTTCACTGGCGGTAATTGCCGTCAGGTTCTCCACCTGTATGCAGAGCACAATGTCGAAAAGCAACAACACATAGAAGCCCACGAAGTAGAGCATGGCTCCATAGAAATGCACGGTCAGATACCTTGTCAGCCACTTCGCCCAACTGCTTTCCCATTTCGGCAATAGTGAGAACGCCCATTGTATCGGTCCGAATATCGTCAGCATTCCCAACAGTATCTGCTGACAATAGATGGTGCTCCACCAACCGATACGGAAGACGATCAATGCTATCAGCATTACTATCTTGTCGATGTTCACCACTGCTCCTGCTGTCAAAGAGGTAAACCACAGCTTGGCTGCGTCCTTTTCCATGTTGGTCACTTCATCCACACCTGTCTGCTCCATGGTCGATTCCACCAAATTCGGGTCTGTCGTTCCCTTATGAGCAATGTCTGCCTGGGCTTGTACGTTGGTGTACATCGTGTCTCTGGTGTAGATAAGCTGCTGCACCTCCGTAAACTTGTCTTCTATCTGTGTGGCTTCTGCCTCATAGAGGTCATGGGTATAACTTCCAATGGAGTTGGGTATGTAACTCAGAAAGTCCAGTACGCACCAACTACTACCGCTTTTCGTCATACCAGTATCGGCTGGTGGGTACCACCAACAGAGGATGATGCTTATCACCAGTGGCTTGAATAGTTTCATCACATCCAGTGGCTCATGCTTCACCATCATCTTGTAGGCCATATTCGCTGCCACCACGATGGAGAAGAGGGCTGCGAGTGCCATACACATTTGGACGACCCACCAAAAAGGCCCATTCGAGCCTGTGAAAGTAGCGTCGCACAGGAACTCGTTGGTCTGGAAAATCACGTCATCAATCTCTTCTTCCAAGATGTTGATGCCGAAGTCGGATAATATGCTGCTGTTGTCTGCCATAACTCCTTATCTGTTTATTTTCAATTCATTGTCATCATCATCTGAACCATTATTGCCACTGCCTGATGATGTATTGTTTCTTACCGCCATTCCTGCCTCTCGCCATTTGCTCGATGCACTGCTGATGACGCTTCGTTTGTTGGCAGTCTGGTAGTTGCCGTTTGCTGTCAACAGTTCCTTGGTCTTGCTGGCATTCGACATCTGTACCAGTTGCTTCACCAGTGTCTCGTTCTGCTTTGCCACGTCTGCGTATATCTGCAGGTACATCTTCTTGCGTTTGGCATTGGGCATATAAGCATCCTTGGTGGCTTTGATGGCTGTTTCATAGACATGATAGTATTCCGTCCAGCGTTGCTTGTCACCGATGGATCCGCCTACAGACAGGATGCGGTCGATGTTGCTCTTGAAGGCATTCATCTTGCTGTTGATTTTGCTTCCTTCCACTTTCCAGGCGAGGTCAATCTGACGGTCTGCCATATTCAACGCCTCAATCTCTGCTCTTTTGGTCAGGGCAGAGTCGATGGCTTCGGCATATTCCACTTGATTGTAGGCTCCGATTCCTGCCGTGGTACGAAAACCGAGTTTGTTCTTGCTGGCAGCCGATTTCTTGTAACTGCTGTGCAGTAACTGATAGTACAATTCTGGTGACAGACTACCGCCACCGATTTCCATCACCGTTATCTGGTTCTTTTTCGAACTGTCATGGTTGTATGTCACATAACTCTGGGCGTTGCCACTGATGGCTACTCCCAACATCAACATGATGGTTCCTATTCTTGTTTTCTTTCTATCCATGCCTATACATTATTATATATGGGATTATAAATTCTTCGTTCTCTCAATATCCGAGTTTACCTGCCACTCTCCACCGACCGAAGGCATCTTCCAGTATTTGCTGCTTGCTTTTGGTTCGGTAAACCTTTTCTTTCCAATAGCCGATGCGCACTTGGATGTATTGCCACGACTCAAAATAGCTTTTGTTCAGATGCTTCTCTATGTTGTCGAGCGAGGTATTGATGCTTTCCAGCACCACTAGCAGGTCTGCAGTGGAACATGCTGCTGCTCCTGTGGCATACAGCACCAGGTCGCTCACGCTTTTGTAGAGATATTCGCCTTCCTTTGCAATGTTCTCTATGGCTCGCTTGTTGATTCCTATCAGTATGGTATCGGCAAGCGAAATGCGCTTTCGTTTGACGACTTTTTTGTTGTAGTCATCCAACAGCTTCTTATAGTCCGAAATTCTGTCGCTCACACTCTCGTAGGTGGAGTACACGTTCAGACTAGTTCGTAAACTCTGATACAGCACATCTATCACATCAAATGCCCTGGTGTACTTGTCAAGGTCAACGTTCAGTTCCTTGTATGCTTTTGTCTCGTCCTTGCTGTAGCTATGCAACAGTTTGTTGCTGTATTCCAAAGTGCTTCTTGCAAGCAACAGGCTCCGCTGTTTCTTGTGGTCATTGATGTAGGCTTCCACACTGGCAACATCAAATCCCCATTGGGCGAATGTTTTAGAGGGGAGGGCGAGGAGCAAGATTGCTATCAGCAATGTTCTCAAAATGCCCATTCGTTGTCTCTTGTTCACTGGCCCTGCAACCCTCTCCGCTGCATCAGCCTTGTATTCTTTTCTATTACTCATTTTCATTGTCTTCATCATTAAACTTGCCGTGATAATCATCCGAGTGTTTAGTGTCGGCAGCTTTCCTTAACCAACGTTTCTTGCATTTTTCCACCAAGCTCAATCGTCGTCCTTCGTCAGTATTGATATGGGGAGCGATGTCCATCAGCACGTCAATGATGTTGCGCTTGTAGTGCATCATCTTCTCCAACGATACCAAGTCTGCGTATATCTTGGTGATTCTGCTGTCCACCTCTCTGGCTATTTCCAGTCTGTCACTCGACCATAGCAGATGGAAGGTATCATCGGTGTTATTGTCATCGGCAGGTGCGCTTTTAGCATACTCGGTGGTTATCTTGCACGATGGATATTCCTGTGCTATTTCCGATATGCGCTTATTCACCTTGTTGGCCTTTTCCTGCTCGGTCTTGCTTGGGTCAAGCGTTATCACATCCACTACCGAGGTGTTGGTGTATTCCGATGTGAGCTCCCAACTGATCTGCAGGATGGCTCTGTGTATCTTGATGCCCAAGAAGTATTTCGGCTTTCGGGCGATCTTCAATGTTGCCTTGAAGGTGATGATGCCGTTGATGTTGGGCATGGTGGCTTTTCGGATATAAGTATAGCCGCTCCATGTTCCTTCCCCTTGCCAAGTCAGATTATAGGCACTCTTGCAGTCGTTCATGATGGCTGGTATGCGATAGTAGTCATCCGTCGCCACGTCATTGTCTTTTCCTGCCTCTGCCTTGGCTTCCTCTATTTTCCTTTGTTTCTGTTGCCATGTGGCAAGTTCTTTGTTCAGTTGTTCGATGGAAGCCATGTTCTTGTTGTATTGCTCCCGATACTTGGCTGCATCTTCCACACTTGCATTGGCGATTTGCTTGACAAGTGACTTGTTCTCGGCTTCCAACTGATTGATTTGCGATTGCAGAGAGGCTATCTTGGCATTGGCTTCCTGCTCCTGCTTATACAGATCTGAGAGGTCAAGATTGTTCTCTGTCACAGATGTTGTCATGGCGCATTTCTTGCTGTGGTCATTCAGCGAACCGCCACAACTCTTGCATTTGTATTGTGTGGTGCCTTGCCCCAGCTGCACGCCATCGCTACACGTTACGCTGATGGTCACGCTCTCGCATCCCTTCAGTTTGGCGGCATCGGTTGCCTGATAGTAGTTGCGTGCATCACTGCCTATATAATAGGTATAGCCTTCCTCGTTGTCATTCCATTCACTCAACCGGGCTTGCAGCTGTGCCTTGAATGTGTTCAAGTCCATCGAATAGGAGTCAAAGACTGCCTCATACACTTCTTCTGTCCTGTTCCAACTCTTGTACACCTGTATCTCGTAGGCGTATGCCTTCTGTTTCTGTCCTTTCTTTTTGCTGCTGATGATGTAGCTGTTCAACCAATAGCTGATGCTATAAGTAAAGCCGTCATTCTGGTTGTTGAGCTGTTGTACCCTTGTCCTAGACCAACCTGCATGATTCTCCGAGTTTTGCAGGATAGCTTCCTTTTGGCTATTGTTGGGATAGAAGTTGGCATCCTTGGTGTTGATTCTGTACCAGTGGTCGCCTTTCAAGATGCTGTTGTCATCGGTGGGCGGTACATAGTCGCACAGTTTTTCTCGTCCTTGGTCTCGTCGGGCGATATACCATCTTTGCATGTAGTAGTTTCCTGCCGTCTCATCCAGATAGTCCGTCATCCATGAGGTGAGGTTATAGTTGGCAAGAGAGAAAAGTCCTGCCACGTTGTCCTTGCCTCCAATCATGCCCAAGAGGGTGTTGCCTACGCTCTTGTCGAGACTTTTGAACAGCGAGGAATAGTTATCCCCAATGTCGATGGCTGCACTGAGCTTGCCTTGGAAGAGGTCGTTGAACTGGCTGCTCTGCAACAGGGCATTGCCGATATTGTTCATTCCCGCTCCTGCAAGGTTGGTTCCTGCCTTATACAGATTGTCGATGTCGGATTTCAGATTGTCCACTGTAAAATTGCCTGGCACCTTCGACAAATCGTCCAACATCTTCTTCCAATCCACGTTGCCAATCTCTGAAAGTTTCAGTATGGCAGCTATCTCCTGGTTGATTTGTAGAAAGGCGATGTCCGAGAATGTGAGGGTGCTGTTTGTTACCACACTCTCAAACTGCATGCACAGGTTCTTGGTGTCGTCACATATCTTCATCAGATAGGTTCCCCAATACAGGGCAGTCTGCGGACTTTTCAGCATCATTCCTGCCACCGTCCATATCTTCGGCATGATTTTGCCCGACACCATGTTGTAGATACGGCGGTAATAGTAGTTCTCTGTGCTACTGTTCCAGATACCTAACTCCGTCATTGCCTTGCGCTCCAGAAACTTGGAGGCGTAGATACCGGCACTCGCCACTTCTGCTGCATTATAGTGCTTCAATATGTTCTGTACCTGCTCGTTATAGTACGCCTCTGCCACGGCTTCCGTTCCGTAGGCAGCAGCCATAGCAGCCACCGTCTGCTTGTCATAGTTCACGCTATAGTACTGTGCGTCAGCCTTTGCCAACACACAGACTATCAGCATTATGATGGATAGAAGTCGTTTCATCTTTGATTACTTTTTATTTTTGTTCCCTAAATTCAGTACTTTTCCTGCCTGATTTACCTTTTGAGCAAAAGCGAGACTCTTGCTGATACCACTTGCATCCCAATCCCTGCAATAGGCTTCGATAGCTTGTTGGTGGTTGCATTTCAACTCTCTTTTGTATAGCTTCAACGCTTCCTTCTCTGCTCGTTCCGTGGTGTAGGTCATATAGCACTCATGCGGCTCTTCTACACCATACACATTACTGGTCTGTCCTCGCCTGATAAAGACCTCACGGAAGAAACTACGTCCTTCCTTGTTCTCCAAACGGTTGATGGTGAATATCTTCTTGCAGTCCACATCGGTCAAACCGAGTATAGCCTTGATGGTGTCGAATCGTTCCTTGAACTTGCTCTGGTCGAGCAGCATCACCACATCCGAGTTGTTGATGATGGCTTCTTTCACTATCTCACTGCCGATGATGTCCTGTATCTCCTGTGTCACCACACCCACGCTTGCCCAGAATTTTCTGGCGGTCTTATACAGATATTTTATGTATTCCGCCATCATGGGCGAGGCGATGGCTTTCCATGCCTCCTCGATGATGAGCATCTTTCGGTTCTTTTTGATGCGCATCTTCTGCAGGAACACGTCCATGATGATGAGTGTCACCAGTGGAAAGAGCAGTGGATCATCCTTGATACTGTCGATTTCGAAGACGATGAAGGTCTCATCAAACAGACTGCTGTCCATATTCTCATTCAGTGTCACATCGTGGCTGCCTCCTTTATAGAAGTCCTTCAACAGATAGTTGTAGGATGACAGGTCTATGCCATGCAGACCGTTCTCCTCGCATATTTTCGGCAGTCGCTCAGTACTGAACTCATAGAAAGTGTTGAAACAGAGGTTGCTCACTCTCTTGGTGGTGAAATAGGCATCGTAATACTCGTTGATGACTTGCTCTATCAGTCTGTCTTCGGTCTTGCTCACTGTGCCTTGACTTCCTTTCCATATCAGCATCACGAGGTTTTTCAGGAATCCCAACTTCTCGATGTTCCATTCCTCTCGCTTGATTTTGAAAGGGTTCATCGTGATAGGATGCTCCTCGGTATAGGAAATGTATTTTCCGCCGAAGTATTCACATAGTCCCTCATACGAGTTACCTGTATCTACCAGAACGATGTCGGTGTCCTGCTCATGGGCTTGGCGCACCATGGAGTTAACATAAAAACTCTTGCCGCTTCCCGAAGGACCGAGGACAAAGAAGTTGCTGTTGTCGGTCAGTTTGTTTCGCCCTTCTTTTCCTGATATATCGATGGCTACTGGCACTCCTTGGCGGTCGGTATAATAGACCTTGAAGGGTGTGTCCTCGCTATGCACAATCTTTTCTTTGTACATCAGGCAGGTGGCAGCATCGCCCAACGTCATAAATCTGTCATAGTCGTCATTCATCCCATAGCAGTTGCCGGGGAATGAGTTGACGAACAGTTCCAACTGGTTATAGGCTCGTTTCGAGATATGGATGCCCATCCTGCCAAAGGCATTTTCCAGATGATTGGTACACTTCTGTATGTCCGTATCTGGCTTCACCGTCACGATCAGATTATAGTGGGTATATACCAGCTGCTTGTTTTCTCTCGCTATCACCTCCTGCACTCGCTTGATGTCCTCTACGGCTATCAGATTGCTTGGGTTCGGCATGCTGGCATGGCGGTTCTTCTTTTTGTCTAGCAGGGCAAGCTCACGCTTCTGATTCGGCACGAAGATGATTTGGTTATACACCACACTCTCCACACCTGGTATGCTGTCCACCAATGCCACCAGATCCACTGGCATGCTGGCGTTGTTCACCTCGATGTTGGTAAACGGACGGATTTGTGTCGGCAGATTAGCGCAATCCACATCCACAAGACTATATACCTTACAGCGTCTGTCACCCATACCTATCGTCTCGTCATCCACCTTGAATCCTGTCATGCTCACCGTCTTGTCACGGAAGTTCATGGCAAAGAAGCGGTCAACATACACACTTGCTTCTTGCTTGTTCAAGAACTCCGACTTGATACCGGCATCCTTCAGTTGGTCTTGCACCTTTCTGATTTTCACCAGAAAATCTCGCCACTTCTTGCTGTCGAAAGACATCAGACGGCTTTTCTTGTTCTCCTGCGTAATGGTCAGATAGGTCATGCTGTCCGTATATTCTCTTCCGTTGAAATAGCGGAAGTAGGATTCTGACAGGAACTCATATCCCTTGCCACTCTCATCCTTGAACTGCTTTCTGGTAAAGATGTCCTGCTTGTGCAGGGCATAACCTTCACCCAGAGTCTGTGCGATAGCAGCAAACAGGTTGGTGAACTCATAATAACTGTCTATATTGGCAGAATACTTCTGCACTGGGTTCTCCATTCTCAGAATGGCAGAATATTCTCCAGTCTTGGTATAGAGCACACCGATACCGTCCGTGTCTTCCACGGAGAAGTAGATGTCCTGAAAGATTTTCTTCCGCTTGCCACCAGTACCAAAGGCATAGACCGATATAGCCATGCCAATGCAGGTTGCCACGAAAAATAAGATTACATATAGTACCATACTCGTTTATTCTTCTGTTTCTTCGGATGATTGATGATTTTCCCTCATACTGGATGATTTGTTGTCATTCTCTTGATAAGAGGTATTGTAGCTTTCTTCGCTATAAAGGGTTGATACACTATCCTTTGCAGTGGAATCCATCCTGCTTGTTTGTGTTTCCACAGTTGCAGGATGTTCTTCTGTCTCTCTCGCCCAAGCTGCTCTTGCTTTATCTGCACTCCTCATGGCATCCAATGTGGGTGTCTTGTAGGTCTTGTCCTTGCATGCGGTCAGCAATATGCCAGCCAATGCCATAATGATAATGTTCTTTGCTTTCATGCTCATCACCATTCTTTCATGTCAAAGATGCAATGTTTTCTGCAGAAACGAATAATGGTAGACCCACACCCTTGGGGAGAATGAGCCTACCAGTCGTTCACTTTCTACTTGTCATCCACATCTTGGTCATGTTGATACTTTTTTTTTCACATTTTTATATGCGCTTGCTGTAGGCATAAATAAACACTCCTTGGTCGTTCTTCTTGGTATGCAGTCCTTTCCGTTGTTTGAACATGATGAGACCTGCACCCGTAGTGATTGCCACAACCAACACTATCAGTCCTGCAATGATACCTATCAGACAGTAGGCGGCAATGAAGCCGATGATGGCTCCTCCTGCCGTTGCTGCTGCCCAATAGATGTACCGCCCCTGTATTCCCATGAATTCAAGGGGCTTCTGGAGTCCCTTGAACAGTGGGTAGTCGGGGTAGCGGATTTCCTGCTCTTCTCTTGCCATTCTTCACGTCGTTTCTCAATTACTGAATATGCACGGAATAACTCTCACTCGTTAGTTGGTCACACCGAAGAACAATGGCAATGCCTGTGCTGCTGCCACGAGGAAGATACATGCTCCTACAATCATCATGATCTTCTTCTTGACATCCTGCTCCTCATTGTTCATGGCGATGTAAACGCTTATCGCACCCACTACGGCTACAACACCTGCAATGGCATAGCAGAGTTTGACCACGATAGGTACGTACTTGGCAATTTCCTCCGTCACTGTTGTAAGCGCGGTGGTACCTGCCGTGTAGTCACCTGCCGAGTTCTGCGCCATGGCAATGCCACCGCCCACAAGGAGCATCAATGCCAATGTCTTCAAGCGTCCTGAAGAGAGAACGCTCTTGGCGGTCTTCTTCAAATAGTTGGTCGTTTTCTTAAACATTCTTTCTTGTTTTACTTGTTAATGATTCGTTTGGCAACACCTTATTACAATTATATAGAAAGGTGTTGTCGCTTTCATATGATATACTCTTCTGCAGTTGAGTCTTAAATCTGGTAGCCAAAGAATGCCGGGAACAGGATGGATGCACCTATCATAAACAGACAGGCTCCTATCAGCGTCAGTATGGACTTGGTAACTACATCTTCCCCTGTGTTCATCTTGATATATATCTGCAAAGCGGATATAATCACCATCACAGCAGCGACAGCGTATGTAAGATACAGCACATACAGCATCATCGTCACCACATAGTCGTGCATCCCTGCCAGTGCGTCTGCTCCCCAGCTATAGTCCACATTACCGCATTTGGCTGATGCTGACAGGGGGAGCAGCGCAAAGACAAAGGAACTTACTACATTCTTTATGATATGGCTAAATTTCATCCTTGACTGGTATTGTTTTGATGTTTGGTTGTCCTGGCTTTGTCTCGCCTTGTTTCAATAGGCTCTCCGTGAAGTCGTCCTGCCATAGTCCGTCTATCCATATGGGAGAAGTGGACTCCATTTGCCCATCCATCTTTTCCTGCAACGACTCGGCTGCGTTCTTCGGCTTCTGTTGGTTGACATCATTTCCTTCGTCTTCATCAACATCATCTTCTCTGCCGGAAGAATCCGTTTCTGGAGAATAACCACTCATTCCGTTGTTCTCTGTTCCCATGCCATAGCCCTCATCGTATGATGTGCCGTCTTGGAAACTTGTGTCGTATTGCTTGTCGGCAACGCTAAAGCCACCATCGCTTTCATTGACGGCTACTGCGGCTTCCTCTTCCGTTATGTTGCTGATGTCAAACACTTCCTCGTTGCTCTTGGCTTCTTCCTTCTTACCATACAGGTCTCTGGTTATCATCACCGCATAGTAGATAGCGTATGCAATGGTAAGGCTGATGGCGAATATCAAAAATGGACTCATATAATACTTTGTTTTATTGATGATTTATACTCTATGCAGTGGCAAAAGTGCCAGTTGCGAGTGCAAAGTAAAGAGTAAAATCCGACATAAAAGAATTTTGTAAAGTATGGCCATCAAAGTTTAAGATATATTCAAATTATAATTATATATCATACTCTCAATCATACTTTAAACTCCAGATTCCCTCAGCTTTCACATTTTTGGGCAATGGTGTATTGTTCCACACTGGTTTCTGGTCCAAACGTATAATTTCGTTCTTTCATTTTTCATCGAATAGACTGATTTCACTATAAAAATATCCATTATTCGTTAAAAATATCTATAAATATGATAATTTTCAGTTATCAATATTGATAATCGAAATAAAAGTATTACCTTTGCACCATCAAAATATGGCTGAAATTATATGAATATAACATCCGAAGACGAAGCTCAACTCGAATTATATGAAAATGGCAAGACATCAGACAAGAGATATAGAAGATTACCGATTCAAGTGATAAAGGGGTACAAGAAAGCTGTTGATTACATGCGGGCTGCTCAACGAATCGAAGACCTCTTCCGTTTAAAAGGATTGAATTATGAAGCGTTGCATGGTGACAGGAAAGGACAAGAGTCTGTACGTTGCAATGATACATGGCGATTGATCTTCAAAAGTTCTCCTCTCGATGGAAGCATTGTCATTACAGAAATAGAATTATTAGAAATATCACATCATTATGACTAAGTTTAGTTTCAATCAGGCAGTACCATTTGAGGCAACTCATGTGGGAGAGGTGATTAAGGACGAACTCGCTGCTCGTAATATGAAGCAGAGTGAATTGGCCGAACTCACTGGTATACAGAAATCTATTCTGAATGATGTCATAAAAGGTAAACGTTCTCTAACACCCGAAATGGCATTATTGTTGGAAAATGCCCTCGGCATTTCTGCAACATTTCTCATGAACATTCAGACACAGTACGAACTTGACTGTGCAAAACAGAGTGAAAGAGTTGTATTGCAGACTAAGATGCTGGAGATTTGGAATGTACTCAAAGAACATGTGAGTACTCAGTTCTTTAGAAAAGTAAATATTATCAAAGGCAATATCATCGAGGATGTCAAACGCATCTTTGATGTGTTTGCCGTAGATAATTTGGATGATTTCTTTGGTCTGAAAGCCAAGGAAATGGAATTGGCATATTATCGTAAGTCTGAAAAGGTAACAACTAATCCAGTTGATATTTTATCTTGGAAATACTATTGTTATTACTGTTCCAAAAATGACGAACAATCATTGGGAAACTTTGATAAAAATAGTGGTGACTTACTGACAAAAGAACTCAATAATGTTTTCAAGGAAAATTCTGAAACAGTTAAAAAGACTGGCGAAGTATTGAATAAATATGGCATACGTTTTATGGTTGTCAAAAAGGTGGGACAGGTTCCTGTAGATGGCATGTCTTTCTGGATTGGCGACAATCCAACTATCGTAGTCACAGAACGTATCTCATCTATTGATAATTTTGCCTTTACTACTTTACACGAAGTTGGACACGTTTTCAATCATCTGACGAAAGATGGAAAGGCAATGATTAATCTGTCTGACGAAAAGAAAGATTCCGAAGAGTCAGAAGCAGACGACTTTGCATTGAATGCTGTTGTTCCAAATGCAGATTGGAAGAAGTTCCTTGCAAGAACTCGTGACATTGTTCCTTACAAAATTGCTCCTTATATCAAGGAAGAGGCTGACAAATACGAAGTCAATCCTCAAATTCTTTTTGGAAGATACAAGCACGATATTGGAATATATAAAATAAAGAATTACTTTGAAACAAAGGTTTTGTAGTTCCTCTTAATAATAAAAGCCGCCATTTGCACCCTATAAGGAATGCCTATGGCGGTTTTTCTGTGTATGTATGAAACTACTACATATTTCAAAAAGTGTAGTAAGTTTATACGGAAATCTGCTTTCCCCTTTATTTATTCCAATATTTTTCAGCCATAGGCTTTAGTCTGTCAGTGATAGCTTGCATTACCACATTAAAGCTGAGTTCTTCTTTCCATTGAATCTTCCGAAGAAACAGTTTCCATTGCATCTGCCGATTGGCGTCATTGACAAACTCGGCTGTGAAAAGTTTCAGCTTAGGGTTATATTCAAGTTCACGATTATCAAATGTCGCCTTGATTGCATCATATAGTGTTTCATCGTCCAACTGTCTTTTCGTCAATAGTTGGTAGCAATCGAAGAAATCTTTCATTCGACTGTTGTACTCGTCACGATCCAACATAGTGTGGAACTTCTCGGCAATAACAGTCTCCAACGAATAGGCTTGGAGATTGACTGACGGAATGTTCGGCAACAACAAAGGAAAATCAATGGATGCAGGGTAAGGTGTCACGACATCTCCAAAGCCTATGTCCACTGACATTTTATGGATAATGCTGTCCATGTGTGCCGTGAAGAAGAACCTTGTACCAGGATATTTCTTTTCCACAGTGATAGGCTCCATCGTTATGTTTTCCGTATCAAACGTAACGCCATCCTTATCACAGACTATGCCCAAAATTTCCTGGAACACCTTTGTCAAGAACTCTCTGTCACGGCTTATTCTTTCTGCCATGAAGTCCACATCTATGGTTGGACGAGCGTTAAGGCCATCCATCGCATAGAGCAAAGAACCGCCTTTAAGCAGAAAGTTGTCCTTGTACTGACTTACTGACACCCTGTACAGCAGTCGCTCGTTGAAGTATCTTGCAAGAAGATACATATATTTATAGCCTGTCTCGTTCATCAGATTGAGCAGACGAGTCTTGACAGACTTGCCATAGTTTTTCTTTCCCATTTTATTCTATTGCTATTTCAAGATAATTTTTCAAAATATTGGCAACCCTAAGCCGTTTTGCGTATTCTGCCAATTGGCTTAGGTTGCGGTTCTGTTTCTTCAGATAATTTCGTATCACCTCGGAGCATACTTCCAATCCGATTTTGTTACGATACTTGACGGCATCACATACGCTACGTTCCATATCGGTCATACGAATGTTGTAGCCCGACATTTCCACATCCATAACACCAAACTCCAAGTTCTCCTTTTTCCAATAATAAAGTTCTATCGGTAGGGTTGGCGGCATTGCCACCTTTCGCTTGGCTTCTATAGCAACACAAAAGGAAGGTGGAACAACAGTGGAGAGCTGATGATATGCCCAAGCGTTGTACAGGCATACAATTCCTTTGGGAACGATTCGCTCAATATCTATCATCGTATTGAAAAGAGCGTCAGGAACAGCATAGACCCCATGGCGAACCCGAATAAGTTCTCCACGTTCCTTAGCCCTTACAATTTTCAGATAATCTGATTGGTTTGGAAACTCTGCGGTGGTTATAATTCCACCTTGCGAGGTTGCCTTATACATAATCTCATTCATACCTTTACCTTATTATGGTTATTTATTGGTACAAAGATACAACTTTATCTTCAAAAACAATAGTTTTCTACGGAGAATATTTATTTTGTCCGTTCAAAACTATCACATTTGCTATTCTACAGCTATATTTATGGATTTCCTGCCTATCAGATAATCATTGACATCCTTGTATTCTGCATATCGTATAGCTTCGTTGATTGCCTTGTTTTGATAACGCTCCAAGATAAAATGGGCAGCCATCGTTCCTGCTTGGTCATTATCAAGATAACAATGGATAGCAGTGTAACACGCCAATCGTTCCATGCATTTCCCAAGGCTACTGATGGAGTTCAGTACAATATAATCACATGGCTCTTGTATGCAAATCACATTGTCTCCTCGCTTCTCCAAAGTCTTGTACGACAGAAAGTCCATAAACCCCTCGAAGATGCAGCATCTGTCCTGCACTCCAACTTGCTGTGAATGTATCAAGGATATGTCTTTCTCACCCAAACAACCTTTATAATATGGGTTACGCAGTTCATAACCATCCCTGATATTCGGAAAGGCTATGCCGAAATACCGCTTGCCCTTGAACGTGTACCAAATCTCCTTGCAATAGTATTTTCCTATGTCCGCATCCACATGGCGTGAACGCAGATACGACATAAGCACAGGGTAGGACAAGTCTTGGATATGTACCTTGTCCATCTTGCCTGTCTCTACTTGTGTCTGTATGGAAGGTTTTGCCATTGTGGGCTTTGGATTGTTCATGTCCGCTGCTATATGCTGCAATGCTGTACCCACATCATCCGTATTGTAGAGAAGTTGAGCAAGAGCAATGATATTACCACCTTTACCAAGAGCAAAGTCATACCATTGGTTTCGGCTGAAGTTCACCTTGAACGATGGCTTTGTCTCCGCATGCAATGGCGACAGATAATAAGAGGTGGACTTGCTGCATCGTTTGGGCTGATGTCCCAATGCGCTCAGATAGTCCGTGAGTTTGATTTCCTTTGCTTGTTGTATGTTCATCTTTCATTCATTTTTTGTTCATTCGTGCGCTTATTATATATACACCAGAGTGAATGAACGGTTTTGTGAAGTCATTTTGTCGTATGGCTATGTTGTTATATATGATGCCACTTCACAAAATCCGTCCGTTCTACTATTATATATACACCGAGGTGAATGAAGTGGTTTTTGAAGTGATTTTCGCTTCATCCTCACTTCTTCACCTCCTGCTCTTCAAGCAGCGGAAGCGAAGGATAATCCTTCACCCTGCAATACTCGTTGTTGCCACACTTCACCACCAGTTTGCTCTTCAACAGAAAGGTCAGCAACTTTGACATCACTGTTCTTCCTCTGGCAAAACCAATAGTTGTATAACCTTTCGTCAATGCGTTTATCACATTCTCATAGCCTGACACCACTTTCTTGCCGAAAGCCATTTCAAGTGCTTTGTCATGCTGCTCATCGGTAATGTCGGCTATTGTCATCTTCGGTTGCTTGGCAGTGGTGGAGTCAACCACATAGTCCTTGGCAATCTCTGGCAACCCCTCCTTGTTGATTTGGAACGCAAAGGGCGCAAAGTCCTTGTCTCGGATGTTGAGCGGTTTTACCTCACTCACATTCGCCATCGAGTTGCTCTTGCTAATCACCAGTACCGTCTCTGCCTTGTTGCTGAGTTCCGTGCCAATGTGACCTCTTACATTGTCATCACCCTTGTTCAAGTGCAGGACGCAATGGATGTGCAGGTCATAACGGCTTGACCACTGCATCAGTTTGTTGATGATATGGACGGACTCGCTCGGATTGTTGATGTCGAGCATCAAGTCCCTTATGCCGTCAATGATGACCAAGCCAAAGCCCTTTTGCGTCTGCAAGGCATATTCTATCAGTCGCAGTCTGAGGTTGGGACTGTATTCTCGCAGTCCGAAGAACACAAGGTTCTCACTGTTCATGTTGTCGGGCAATCCTGCAAGCCGGAGGATGCGCTGCATCACGCTGTGGCAGTGAAAACGGCTCTGCTCCGTATCAACGTAGAGTATTTTACGCTTGTCATCGGGTAGTTTTGCCGTATATTGCAGCACCTTTCCGTTAGCAAGCGAGGCTGCCACCAAAGCGGACACGTTGAACGTCTTTCGGCTCTTCGCCTTGCCTGTGGAGGCACTGAAGTTGCCAAGCGTGGCTATGGTCGAGTTGTCCACCCATATTATCTGTGGCGGTGTCTGGTAGGTCTCGTCCGCATGGATAAGCGATGCCTTCAGCAACTTTTCCAACAAATCTGCATTGTCCGCTGCGCCTTCAAAGAGGCTCATGTCGTTCATTTCTTCCATCGTTATCTGCTCTTCAAGGGTTTGTTCATCACATAGCGTATGGCATCCTGCTCATACACCTCTTTTGTTTTCACAGGGTGCTTCTTGATCCATTCCACCAGTTCTTCCTTGCTGAAATAGATGGTCTTGCCGTTTGGCTTGTAATGGGGAATGGCAAAGGTACGTGTCAGTTTGTAAAGCTGACTCTTTGAAGCGTCAAGGAATACGCTTGCCTCGTCAAGGGTGAGCACGTCTTTTCCTGCAAAGAGCCATTTCTCCAAGCACTTGATGCGGTTCAGCACATCCTCCACTGGTCCAAGCAGCTTGAATGCTTCTTCCATTTGTTGAATGCGCTCGGCAAGTCTCATTGGTGTCATATCTGCCAGTTCTTGTTCTGTCAACTCGTGTTTATCCACGTCTATCGTTGGCGGTAGGATAGTGCCATCCTTTGGTGGATTGTTTGCCTGATTTGTTGTCTGTCCAATCATTGTCGCTATTTTATTTATCGTTACACATAACGAGGTCGCCCTCCATAACCAGGTTTCTGATTACGGAGGGCAAAGGTAAGGGCATTTCTGCCCAATCGGATGAAAGTGCGCTTGACTGTCAACCGACTATCAAGCCAACTGTCAAGGTTTTCATCTGTCAGATGGTGTCCTTGCTGTCATTTTTACCGCAATCTGCTATTTCTTGCACTTTCTTGCGGATAGCCTCATAGATACTGGCGTTGGTACTTTTGGCATCACTGGTTGCTGAGGACAGCTTGGTTGCTGTAAGTGGCTTGTCTGTTGATGAAGACAGGATGAGTTTATGCTTGGCAATGACCGATTGCCATTGCTTGCAAATCAAGTTCTTGCTGCAGAGCATGTCAAAGAAGAATGCCACACGTCTGTTACTTCTCGCCTTTAGCTGCTTGCAGACTTGGCACGAGAAGAGTTTTCGCATATCCTCTTCCGACACATCGGCTGAGAACAAATGAACCTCATTGGCATGGCGCGCAATGAGGTTCAACTGAGTAGAATCAAAGTAACATTGAAAGTCCTGTTTCGGTTTGGTTTCTTGTGCTGTTTGTAATATTGACGGTGGTTTACCATGGAGATACTGACCGTTTGGAGGCGGCTCCGTGGTGTTGAACTTGTGATGAAGAGCCTTGTAGTCATGATACTCGAAATCCACTTTGGTAAAGAACATGACTACTAAGTCCTCACGTTCTTCAAGAAACTCCTCCATGATGTAGAAGTTCTTCTTGTGCTCGTTCTTTCCTGCCGCATACTGGCAGTCCGTATAGGAATGGCTGTTGAGAAAGTCCTTTTTATAGCGGTGATACAGTTTACCGCATCCTATTACTTCCGTCTGATAGCGCTCATGGGCTTCCTTGAAGAACAGCCACAATTTGTTGGTACCACAAATGCCACCTACACCGTTAGCGAAGGTGCATTCATTGCATTGGGGTAAAAAGAGAGAACGAGGAGTCGTCTCGTCCTTGGTTGTTTGATGTATTGTTATGTTCCATTTTTATTCTTCGAACGCACTGTCCAATAGGGAAACAGCCTCGTCCTTTTTCTTGTTGATGATTTTTGCGTAAATTTGTGTCGTACGCACCTCCGTATGACCGAGAAGTTTGCTTGTTGTGTATAGATCTGCGCCCATGGTCAGCTCCATCGTGGCGAACGTGTGTCTTGAGACATGGTAGGTCACATGTTTGCTGATACCTGCCGCACGGCTCCATTCCGGGATGCAGTCGTAGTTCTTGCTTGGCAGTGTTGGAAACACCTTGTCCTCGTCACTCGCAGATCCACGCTCAGGCATCCAACGAAGGGCTTGCTTGTTGAGAGGAAGATAGAGAGGCTGCTTGGTCTTGTACTGCAATATCTCAACTCGTGTCTTGTCACCCTCGGTGATGATGTTCTTCCACTTCAAACTCTTCACGTCACTGATACGGAGTCCGCAGAAGCATGAAAACAGGAACGCCGCCTTGATATCCTCACGCTTGCAAGGGGTGTCAATCAGTCTCTTCACCTCGTCAACGGTCAGATACTCTCGCTTGGTACCGCCACCTTTCAGAACATCCATGCGAAGACGCAATACGGGATTGTCGTCCATTATATCTTCTTCAATAGCCATGTTGAAGGCTGCTTTGAGGCATTTGAGATAGTTCATCACCGTGGACTTGGACGGATGGGTGTGCTTGTAGGTGATATAGTCGTTCAACAAGAACACCATGAAACCGTTGCAGTATTCCTTGGTCATCTCTGCGAGTGTCACGTTTGGCGAATGTTCTCTCACTGCATTCAGCACGCTGTTCACCCAGTTTCGGGCAGATTGTCTTCCTCGCTCCACTTGTGCGTCACGGAATATCTCCAACCAATCCACAAGTCGCATTTTGATTCTTGACTTGTCTTTGAGCCCTGCGATACCGTTGGTGATGCTCATGATGCGTTGTGCCTTGATGGCATACACCGCTTGCATCGTCTGCTTGTTCTGCTCCTTGGCAGCTGCATCAACCTCTGGAATGAGATAGAGACGCAGGTAGTCATAGGTTCGGCGACCGTTGACATTGATGGATAGATAGACCGACTTGTTGCCGTTGGCAAGTTCCTTGAAGCGGATTCTCACAGGCTCCTTGGTCTTAGAATTTCTCTTGCGCTCAGTCTCTGCAACGGCAATCTCTGTCTTCACCTTCTTAGTGGCAAGATACTCCTTGTATTTGTCCACGTTGGCATCGGGATCTTCTCCATGCGGCTTGTAGCCTCTTCTGCCGACACGCTTCTCAAAGGTTCCGTCCTTCAATGCCTTCATGCGTTCCTTGGCCTTTTTCTCAGCTTCTTTCCAGATTTCCTTGTGTTTCTCCTCGCTATCATCCTTACGAAGGTAAAGACCAACTGACTCATAGGCACGTTGTCCCTTACCATAATATATATCAAGGAAGAGGGAACGGTCTCCATTGCGCATCTTGCGACTACGGACTATCACAGAACTGGAGTATTCCTCAACTTTCTCCACTTGGTTCAGCTCGTCAGAAGGATCCGTGAAAGTTTCTCCATTGACAACCTCTCGCATCTTGCGTTCTTTCAGACGCTCTGCCGTCTCCATAACCAAGGCATTATTCTGCTTGTCAGCTTCGGTAATCTCTGGATTGATATAGAGCTTCAGAAACTCGTACTTGCGCTCACCCTTATAATATATGTCGAAGTAGAGCGACTTGCTGCCGTTGGCAAGGTCCTTGAAACGAAGAGTGACAGCTTCACGCTTGTTGGGTCTGCCTCTATGTTTTTTGATTGTTCCATCTATGGCTCTGTCCTCACCGTCATCGTCAATAAACTTCCATTGGTGTCCTTCTCTGCCAGAAACGGCTCCAACGACTTCGTTTACCTCACTTTCCTTTCCCTTGACACTTTTGCCAGTTTTATCACTGCCGACTTTTTTCTTCTTACTTAAACGTGCGTTCTTCTTGCTTGAAGTTGTTGTAGAAGCAGGATGTTCCAAGGAAGCCTTCACTGTTTCCAACTTTCCCGACAGGATTTCTTGCACTCGTTGGTTCTTGATAGCTTCTGCCTTCTGCAAGGTCTCGGCATTGACTGCCTTAGCCTTGTCATCGTCCTCTGGAAGCAGATAAAGCTTCAAGAACTCATACGACCTCTTTCCACTTTTGTAAGTGTCGAGATAAATCGACTTTGTGCCATTCGCCAAATCCTTGTAGCGTATGCGCACAGGTTCATTGTTACTTCTCATGTTACTTTGTTATTTATTCTACTTATTGTCATTTTGCGAGATTTGTTACTCACGGTGCAAAGATACGAAAAATAATTGGATTTGTTACCCAAAATAAGAACCAATTACGAACCATTAACTATGATAAATTATAAAATCAAATGGTAAAGTAACAGACAAATAACAAAATACACACTTTGTTAAATACCTGCTATATGCTGTATATATTAGCATTTACGCACGTTTTATTATCATTTTGAATATTGCATGAGATTTGACGATGTATTGGCGTTGCTCGTTTCGACAACTTGGGCGATGCCAGAGCCTTTACTGCGTGGAACGAGTGACAGGACTGGCTCCACGTTTTCATGTATATATACTAACCTTTTGTAAAACAAGCCAATATGGTAGCCGTTGGCAAAAAACATATGTAATATGGCAATATCAAGTATTGAGCATCGAAGCGGTTGGTATGATATATTCGATGCACGAGGTAAAAAAGCAAAAACTATTCCTGACTATATCGGAGAACTACTGGGGTGGAGTGACAGGTTTTTCATTGTTATGAAAGGTTCTTGGTATGATACCTATGATGAGCAAGGTAAAAAAATCAAATCAATTCCAACATTCATCGGCAATTTCGTTTCTATCTGCGCTGATCAATTCATTGTCAGAAAGGGTTCATGGCTTGACACATACGATGCTTGGGGAAAGAAAATAAGCTCTCGTGCTGCAAGATAAAATTTAGTAACCAACAAACTCCCCACTGACATAATGGGGAGTTTGTTTTTATGACACCAGGAAAATAGCTCTTTTATGGAAAACAAAAGATTCTTCACATACACAGCAATTGCAGCTTGTATGATATGTGCTATTGCGGTAGCTTTCAATGTTTTTACGGACTTGGAGTTACCAGGCAGAATCATGGCTGCGATATTAGGTGTTGTCATTACGGCAACCATAACACAGGTGCTTCTTCAAGGACAAACCCAAAAAGAGGGAACGTTGAAACGGGATTCTAAAATATTCGAGGAAAAATTGAAAATATATCAGAATTTTCTCAACAGTCTCTACAAAGCCGTAAAAGACGGAAAATTAACCGACAGTGAGAAGATGGAGCTTCAATTCCAGACATCTCTTGTAGCCATGCATTGTGACCCTAAATTCATCAAGACTATAAGTGAGGCAGTAAATGGCGTGATAAAAAGCACTTGTCCAAACAAAGGTGATGAACATACTCCGCAGACAGCACTAATAGCCAGTTTGTTTGATGTGGTAGAAGCATTCAGACAGGATTTATATCCTGATGAATTTGAAAAATTCGACAAAGAAGACAGGGACTATGCTATTAAGAAATTTGACGATGCATATCAAAATGCAAATGAGGGTGAAGATTCCCCAAAGGAGCATCTCGTTGTTGATGTAAATTTGCTTTCTAATATATCAACGCTAATAACGCAAGCAACAACTCAAAATAGCCCAGAACTTGCTGACGACAATAACCCAAAGGCAAATAGCATAGAGAAAGAAAGTACAGGCAATCTTGGGAGTTTATGGGAAAAAGCTATTGAAAGATGGGAAAACGCAGGATGGACAGTAAACCCCGAGCCAATAACCGAGGAACGTCCTTTGTGGCTGAAAAGGGAAGATGGTGTTCTGGGCGAAATATACATGGGATTTCATGATGGTCATTACTATTTGGAGGCAAGTTATGATAATGATTCCAATTTCTCACAATGCCTGAAATGGAAGAATGGAGGTCGAAGAAGATATGGAGAATGGTGGGAATATCCGCCATTATGTTTTGACACTCCACAAGGAGAATTCTTGCAGAAATTTGAATCTTCCTTAGAACTACGGAAGTATATTATAGACAAGGTGGAATACCTGCAATCTGTCATCATAAAGAATGATCTTACAACCCGTTGGATGAAGGCTGTAGGCAAGCAGAAAGACTGGTATTTGTTCACTTGGTATTGGTCTACTCTTGCCTGTGAATACCAGAATGATGCGGAAGGGAAAATCTATATGGATACTATGCCTATTGAGGGTAAGGAATCAGCAATCATTCAGTTGGGCAATAGGGCTAACGACAGAGAACTGCTCAAACAAACTTTGAATAGAATCGGATTGGCAGACAGAATCAGCGAAATTCAAGAAGACTGCTTCATCAACTTGGAAGAAACAGGCTCGTTAGATCCAAAGGTCGTAGGAAACAAACTGCAGCATTGGATAAAACTGATATCCGAATCTGTACCATCATCTGCCAATTGACTAACAGACAAAGATTTTTCGAACATGAAAAGTTTTGCAGCAATTGACTTTGAGACAGCCAACCAGCACCGCTCCAGTGTGTGCAGTGTTGGAGTGGTCGTTGTGCGCAATGGCAAGGTGACGGACAAGCTATATCGGCTGATAAAGCCGACTCCCAATTTCTACACTTACTGGTGTACAGAAGTGCATGGAATGACCAATGCGGACACTGATGATGCTATGGATTTTCCAGAAGTATGGGCAGAAATAGCGCCACATATCCAGGGCTTACCATTGGTTGCCCACAACAGTCCGTTTGACGAGAGTTGCCTGAAGGCTGCATTTGAGGCATACGACATGGAGTATCCTGGGTATAGATTCTACTGCACATGCCATGCTTCAAGAAAATTGTTGGGGGACAAACTTCCCAATCATCAACTTCAAACTGTTGCCGCATATTGTGGATACGACCTCACCAAACATCACCATGCAATGGCAGATGCGGAAGCTTGCGCTGCCATTGCAATTAAACTCATAGACTTTTAAATGTTTTCATTATGGACGCTTCAACAACTATAAATCAAATGCTGTCAGGCAACAAAATTTTTGTCCCGACTTATCAAAGAGCATATTCCTGGGAAGACAAGCAGACAAAGCAGTTTCTTGTGGACTTGCAGGATTATGTAGAAAGCCATACGGCATCAAGTTATTATTTCGGACATTTTCTGTTCGAGGATAAAGGCAGTCGCAATTTTGCCATCATTGACGGTCAACAGCGTCTGACCACTATTACCATATTCATCTCCGCCATCTACAGAAGATTGGAAGAGTTGGCAGGGGCTTTGTCAGAGGATGACATTTTTCTCTATGGCACTCTTGTGAAAGTCGGACAAACCTACAGATTCTCTACTGTTGATTACGATAACCAATTGTTCCGTGACTATGTCATCAATAAAGTAAAAACTGATCGTAATGGGTTGGAGACAGAATCACAAAAGCGTATTGTCGCGGCTTACGACTACTTTGTTAGTCAATTGAATGCCTATGACGAGGAGTCATTGCACGATATATTAGAAGCAGTCGTAAATGCCACTTGCACTACGCATACTGTAAAGGATGAGGCTGAAGCCATCCAAATGTTCATCTTCCAGAACAACCGTGGCAAAAAACCGTCCAATCTTGAAATAATCAAAGCGCAGTTCCTATACAATATTCATCTTTATTGTACATCTGAGGATGAGAAAGCAGAGTTGATAAGCGAGGTAAAGAATCGCTTTGAACACATCTACAAATCTATATCAAAGATAGAAGGTAATATAGATGAAGATGATATACTCACATACACTTTGCGTGTGTACTTCAATAGTCTGGATGCAAGCAATGCCTTACAAAAAGTGGATGAAGAATTAGGAAAAGATGATTCACGCATCAATTTCATTCGCAGTTTCACCCATTCACTTGCTGATAGTTTTGAACAAATGACCGTTTTCTTCCACAACGAGCAAACGGATATTATGGCACACACACTGTGGATTATCGGCCAGCCTGCTATTATTTTTCCATTTGTAATCAAGGCTTATAGCAATGGCGTTTCTGATGACGATTTCAGATTATTAGCCAAGGCTCTAACCTCTGTATTCTTGCGTCACAGAGTTATTGGTACACGTGCTGTTCTCACATGGAGATTGAATGATGTCTTCAAGGAATTTGAAGGTGACGTTCATGCTGTTGTCAATCATATAGAATGGATGAAGACTACAACAGACGGATGGTGGGATTATTGGAACAACGTTGAGTTTAAACGTATGCTTGAAGGCAATTTCGATGGAGGACATGGCATTGCCAAAATTATCCTTTGGCTTTATGAGAATCACCTCATAGAAAAGGGCAAGTCTGGCTATGGGTTGAAACGTTATGATGCTGTGGAGAAATCTCAGTGTGAGCATATTGCTCCAAACACAGAAAATCAAGATGCCAATAGTGGCTATTGCCCATACGATGATGAGTTTAGAGAGTCGTATCTAAATTGTCTCGGAAACTACTTGCTGCTTTCTGGCCATCATAACGAATCTATCGGAAACAATTCTTTTGAAGCTAAACGAAACACCTATACCCAGTTACTCCAGCAACAGGAAATCCGTAACATGACGGAACAGGACCATCTTTGGGACAAGGCTAAAATTGACAAAAGAAAAGAGCTTATTGTTGATTTTGTGATGGCAACATTCTAACTAATTATGACCTCAATGGAAGTCTACACCTTCCATTGAGGCTGCATATCTATCGCTTTATTTTTCGTCCGCACTTGGGCTTTACCATCCGAGTTGCTTGCCGCAAACACCGTCTTATCCATTCTATCTCATCTTCGTCCTTCTCACGTCCCCAATCTTTGGTATCGCTACCGCCTCCACCTTGGCTTTCTGCAAAGTTGGTTGCCTCGTTGACGTAGCCGATGTACAAGTACATTGCACAATAGATAATTTTGTCGCCATAATTGATGAAGTCCATTGCAAAGCTATCGTCAAATAGGCTGCTGTCGTGAATGCTCGTCATACGTGGATAGATTTCTGCTATCTCTGCCAACGCCTTCATGCCAGCCTGCGCCCAAATTGTATTGATCATCTGTTGCTGGTATGAAACAGATGATTTTTCAAAATCGGCTTTAATCTCCTTGTTTCTTGCTTCGATGTGGTAGGTATTCTTCTGCAACTTATCAAGTTTCAGCTTAGCCTGCTCAAGTTTCATCTTCTTGTCATTCAATTTGTCACGAACATTCCTGCTTAATATAATACATGGTAACAAAAAACGATGGTGAGCCAAAAGCAATACGACGCTCTTGGCACACCATCGTCACACAATGTTTAATATACGTTTTTATATGTTGGTCTCACAGAAAGAGACACACATCATTTCTTTTCAGCAGCAGGTTTGCGTGTACGTTTCTTGGGCGTAGCCGGTTCTACAGTTTCTTCAACCGCCTTGGTTTCTGCCGCCTCAGCTTTCTTCTTCACAGCCTTGGTCTTGGCAATAGCCTTCTTCTCTGTTTCCTGTACCTTCTCAATCTTTGTGCGGAGCTTGCTTTCTGCAGCCTCAATCTTTTCTATCTTAGTCTGAAGACGAACAATTTCCTTGTTCTTGACCTCAAGCTCCTCGTCCTGATTTTTGATGGTCGTCAGCAGAGAGTTAAGTTGGTCATTGTCAATCTCCTCTGGATAGAGCGAGTTTACACGGCTCAAGAAGTCGCCAAGCACGTTCATATAGTTTGTGAAAGCATCGAACGGACTGCTGTATATTCCGCGGTCAACACCAACGTTAGACGGTTTGGTCGTCATAAAGCGGAAGTTGTTTGAAGCCTGCAGATAGTCCCAATCTTGGTTCACGCGAGGATCATCAGCAATGCGCACACGGTCTGCAATGCTATAAAGCTTATTGAAAGCTTCGCGTTGCATGGGGTTACCCAACCAGCTACTTACATCGCGTTCCTCATCAGTCCAACTAAGTGTGTCGGGAACATCCAGTCCGCTAACGCTGCTAAACGTGTCACAGATCTCTGAAGGAGTAGCGAAATTGATGCCCTTTGTTTTGGCGCAAACAGGCAGGGCTTTCAAGAAATCGAGGATGTTGCTTGACAGAGGCTGGGCAATACCTAACGCTGACAGCTCCATGAAGATGTTAATGACCTTCTCCTCCTCGGGCATTGAGGCAATGCGGTCAATATAGTTGTCAGCAAAGAGAGGATAGCCGTCCCAGTCTTTATTGCTGAAACGCAGCGAGATGTCATCGCTGAGCGTAACGTCGCGCAGCAAGAGTTTAAGATCAGGAGCAAGCGCGCAGTTGTAAACATAATGTGGCGATTTCCATCCGAGCACATGCTTGGCACCTTCGGTGAGCATACCCTTGAATCCCATCTGAGCAGCCTGCAGACCGATGTCGTCGCTATAAATGAGAGATGAGTTGCGAAGAACCTTTGGCGTCTGTCCAAAATACTCCTTCATTCTGTCACACTGACGCTTAACCTCCTTCTTGAAGCTCTCCTCGTTTACGAGGGAAGCCAAACCGTGAGAGTAAGGCTCTGCCAAGAACTCTACGCACCCTGTGTTGTTAAGTTCCTGTAGCTTTTCGATAACCTGAGGAGCGTGCATTTCCAACTGCTCCATGCCCACACCTGAAAGAGAGAAAGCTACTTTAAAATACTTGCCATTCTGCTTGATCATCTCAAGCATGGCGTTAAGTGCCGGAATGTAAGAACGCTCTGCAATGTCGTTTATTATACGCGCGTTCTCATAGTCATCATAATAATAGTGGTCGGTACCGATGTCGAAGAAACGATAACGCTTAAGCTGTATTATCTGATGTATTTCGAAATATAAACAAATTGTCTTCATCTGAAAAATTTGAATGTTAGGTTCGTGTTATAGTTGGTGATTCATTACTCTTATATACAGGTCGCGTATGCGTTGACCCACCTTCTCCCATGTTATCTGGTCTACCTCGTTCTTACCCTCTTCCTGCAAGTAATGGAAGAGGCTGTCGTTGTGGCAGATAGAGTAGATAGCATCGGCCATGGCGTTGATGTCCCAATAGTCGACCTTTATACAGTTGTCCAAAATCTCGGCACATCCGCTCTGCTTGGATATGATAGTGGGCGTGCCACACTGCATAGCCTCAAGGGGCGAGATACCGAACGGCTCGCTCACCGAGGGCATGACATAAACGTCAGAGTCTTTCAGACACTCGTAAACCTGTTTTCCACGCATGAAGCCTGGGAAATGGAACCGGTCGGCGATGCCACGCTCTGCTGCGAGGTAGATCATCTGATCCATCATGTCGCCGCTTCCTGCCATGCAGAAACGCACGTTGCGTGTGCGGTGCAACACCATGTTGGCTGCTTCAACAAAATATTCAGGACCTTTCTGCATAGTGATACGGCCAAGGAAGGTAACCACCTTATCGCGTCCTGTATGGTCGGGACGTGGAATCTCTTGAAGTTCTTGACGCAAAGGATAAACGGCATTGTGCATGGTAAAACATTTGCGCGGGTCTTGGTGATACTGGTGTATTACGGTCTGTCTTGTAAGTTCTGACACACACATTATACAGTCGGCATTGTCCATACCGTCTTTCTCTATGGCATAAACCGTAGGGTTCACCTTTCCGCGCGAACGGTCAAAATCGGTTGCATGAACATGTATGCACAACGGTTTGCCGCTGACATGCTTGGCGTTTATGCCGGCAGGATAGGTCAACCAGTCGTGTGCATGAATGATGTCAAACTCTTCTGTGCGTGCCACCACACCTGCAATGATAGAATAGTTGTTGATCTCCTCGTGCAGGTTAGATGGATAGCCGCCAGCAAACTCCATACAGCCAAGGTCGTTGACGTGCATATAGTTGAAATCGGCATAGATATGGTCACGCAAGTGATAATAATAGTTGGGATCCATCACGTTAGAGATGCGGCTCTTTACATAGTCATAATCGACATCACGCCATGCAATAGGCACACAGTTCATAGCCACAATGCGGCATGCTGTCTGGTCTTCATCGCCGAAAGGACGCGGTAGACACAACACCGTCTCTACATCTCCTTGAGCATGAAGACCCTGTGATATACCAAAGTTAGCGGTAGCGAGTCCACCATACACATGAGGAGGATACTCCCATCCGAACATAAGTACTTTCATGATAATTGTCCTCCTTCTGTTTTAGTATTTATATTTTTCAAGTAATTCGAGTGTGCGCAACACCTCTGCCACATTAACGGCAAACGAGATACCTCCTCGTCCGTGGAACGGTGGATTGCCGTCGAACAGTTCAGGAATTGTACCAAGACAATGTTGAGACATCTCGTCCTCATAGCCTACCATCTGTCGCTGGATGAAGCTCAGACGTGTGCGTTTATAGACACGCAGACAAGCCTCCATATAGAAACCTCCAAGCCACGGCCATGCTGTTCCCTGATGGTAAGCGAAATCGCGCTGTGTCTGTGGACCGACATACATCGGGTTATAGCCTGTGCTGTTAGGAGACAAAGAGCGCAAGCCCTTAGGTGTGAGAAGCTCACGGGTACACATGTCAAGAACACTCTTCTGCTGAGAAGGCTCCAGAGGCGAATAGTCGAGAGCGACAGCAAAGATCATGTTTGGCCGCACGCTCCAATCGGCATCGGCACCTCCCACATAATCGAAAAGATATCCATACTGGTTAAGGAATGTTGCTACGAATGACGTACGGCACTGGTCTGCAAGCGTTTCAAGCTTTTCTGCAGCAACATGATCGTTACTGTAAGCAGCAACATCGGCACAGAATTTAAGCGCATTATACCACAACGCGTTAAACTCTACGATATAACCTGTACGCGGCACAACAGGATGTCCATTAACGGTAGAGTTCATCCATGTCACGGCTTTCTCACGTCCTTCGGTATAGAGCAAACCATTGTCTTTTACAACAAGGTTAGGATGCTTGTCGTCAAGGATAAAATAAATGATGTCTTTAAGTAGTTTTGCATACATTTGCGAGCATTTCTGACGTCCCGCATGTTTGTCATATTGTTGTATTGCCCAAATAGCCCACAACATAACATCAGGCTGTTCCACCTCAACCATGTAACCGGTCTGAGGTTTGTCAGCCATAAACTCGCGCAAACCGCGCTCTGCAGTCTTCATAACCAGCTCAAAATAGTCTTGTTCCTCAATTGAAAGGGTCAGACCGGGGAGGGCAATGAACGTGTCACGTGCACGGCACTTGAACCAAGGATAACCGGCAAGCAGATAACGTTCGTCCTTGCTTGTACGTTTATGGAACTGGTGTGCAGCGTTTACAAGACAATGGAAGAAATTGTCACGCGGACTTCTCTCGTCTACCTCTTTTTGGAAGAGATGCGACAGCCCACGAGGTTTACACTCAGATGTAGAGCCAGAGAAGACAATGCTCTCACCTTTCTTTATGTCTACCTCAAAATATCCAGGCACATAAAGGTCCTCGTTTGAAGCGTAGCCACGCTCTTGCTCCTTAGGATATTCCACGCCACGATACCAATCGGGCTTGAAGTTAAAACTAACCTTTTTGCTAAACTGCATGTAAAGCTCAGGATAGCCTGCATACATGCATGTACTGATACCGTTCTCCACTTCATTGTATTTTCGAGAGGCAACAGAATTTTCATGTGTAAACTGTCTGACACTACGGAAAGCCAGGAACGGACGTAACAACAGTTTTGTGTCTGAGTGGGCATCAACAAGCGTGTAACGTATGAGGATACGGTCCTCATAATGCTGAAACACAACTTCTTTTTTGAGCACCACGCCACCTACACGATAAATGGTTGTGGGCACCTTGTCACAGTCGAACTCACGGATATACTTGTGACCTTTAGGACTAAAATTGTTGCCCTGATATTTATGCAAACCAAGGTTGAATTCGGCACCATGCTGCACCACTGTCACGTCGAGAGATGACAACAACACATGGTTCTCGTCATCAATCTCTGGAACGGGCACAACAAGCAGGCCATGATACTTTCGAGTGTTGCAGTCGACAATCGTAGAGCACGAGTAGGCTCCTGAACGGTTGGTACGTAGCAGCTCTCTTGGCAATGATTCTTCCAGGTTGGTCATCAGAGCTTTTTCGAATCGCAGATAACTCATATTTTCTTTTAAGGCGTTAAATTATTTATCAAAACGTTAATATAGGTTATAGCCAGCGAATGCCAGCTTCGCCTTACGAATTCAAAGTTAGACATTTTTTTTAATTTAAACAAAATAATAGTACAATATTTTTCAAAAAAAGTCATATTACATCTCATCATATTGTTATATGAGCATGCCGCAACATCGAAAGTACAACTGTGTGCCGACACAATGTAAAGTACAATTTAGAGTGGTACGGTTTAAAGTGGTGAGCATTTTTTATTCAAAAAAATTTTTTACTAAATCAAGAAAAAAAAACACATAAAAAATTTCATTAATAAATTGAAAAAATGTACATTTGCAAATGTAACAAACGTGGTTGAAACTCTACCACAAAAATAAACAAAACCGAAACGATCGATGGAAAATGCCAATGAACCTAGAAAGCAAGACGTTGTAAAAGAAATAGCTAATATGTGGGAACCTCTTACTGGCGAACAAAAAGCTGAGCTTTCACGCAATATTGTTATACGCCATTATAAAACAGGTGAACTGATCTATAATGACCACGGCACCCCTACACACATGATGTATATTATAAGCGGCAAAGCCAAGATATACAAAGACGGAGTGGGAAGCGGCAGTAGAAGACAAATTCTGCGCATAGTTAAAGCAAAAGAGTTTTTTGCCTTTAGAGCTTATTTTGCCAACGAGACTTATAAGACCAACAGTATTGCCTTTGAGCCTACTGTCATTGCCCAGCTTCCCCTTAAATATGTTGAAACATTAGCATCAAAGAGCACAAGTGTCGCAATGTTTATTCTTAGACACCTTGCAAAAATTCTCGGAGGGTCTGATGAACGCATTGTAAACCTCACACAGAAACATATCCGAGGCCGACTGGCAGAAACGTTGCTAATGCTCACCGATGAGTATGGCACAGAAACGGATGAGGGCAAATTGTGCTTGTCTTTGAGCAGAGAAGACCTCGCATGCTTCTCAAACATGACAACAAGCAACGCTATTCGCACACTCTCTGCCTTTGCATCTGAAGGGCTTATTGAGATATACCGCCGCAACATAAAGATTCTTAACAAGGAGGAGCTAATAGAGATTTCAAGAATGGGTTAAGCTGTTTTGTATAAAAAAGCAAAGGTCATAAAAAATAGAGGAACGGTCTAAACAGTAGATAAAAGCAACAAGCACAACAGGTTTTGTTGTGCTTGTTGCTTTTATTCATTGCAGATATCTAACCCAAATCGGTCATTAGGCCGTTTTATGTCGTTTTTATAACTGCTTGCAGTCTTTTGTTTTTTATAAGGTGTCTTTTGCTTGTTTTTAATTCGCAATAGCTCGCTATTGCTCATTAAAAGCCAAACAAAATCAACTCTTCTAAAAAGCCAAAATACAAGCAAGCCCTAACGACCGATTTGGGTTACATTACAAAATAAAAAGAACGTTCTATTTTGGAATCATGAAATTTATTATTTCTTGTTCTACCGTTACAGAGAAGGGACCTACAGGAGTGTTCATCAACCTTCCGTCTATGCCAACAAGAGCCTTCTTTGCCTCAAACACCTCCACCTTTTTCGTACGATACGGATGCACGCTACGATGATTAAGAAACTTACCACGCACAAAGAGATAAAATCCCTCAAAGAGCTGTGTCATCTCAGGATGATAAACAACCGATACGTCAAGCAAACCATTATATGGCACAGCATTAGGCGTTTGACCATAACCTGTAGAGTTGCCGATACAAACAGTCATAACAGTGCGCTTTACGGTGTCTGAATTTATCTTCAGATGCATTTTATACTCAAGGCGCTGAAATATAAGAAGCAGAAAAGAGAAAAGAAACGACAAGGTTCGTGAGCCAAAAAAATGACGTGTCTGACGACGCAGATTCATAATAGAAGCAATAAGACCGATGTTTACACAATTCAGGAAATAGCGATGACAGGCTTCTCCATGTTTGTTAGTGTAACGTATGCACCCAAGATCGATCTTGCGCAAACGGCGAGCTTTCAACCATGAAACGGTTTGCTCTATTTCACGCTCACGGAATCCCCAGAAATGAGCGAAATCGTTCATTAAGCCATTTGGAATGACACCAAGAGCTATGCTGTCGCGCGTAGCCTTGTCTACCTGCATCAGGCAGTTGACAGCATCGTTTAGAGCAGAATCACCACCCACAATAACGATTGTCTTGTAGCCGTTATTGATGAGCATCTTGACAAGACGTTCCACACTACCCGTATTTTCACTCTGCACAAAATCAAACTCAATGTTGTTTTCATGCAAACATTGCTCTATACGCTCCCATTTCTTGCCACGATGCAGAGGTTCATGTTTCGGACAATAAATTATGCCCCATCGGTTATCTGTTATCATAAGCTTTATTGTTTCAGGCTGTCGTTGTAAAGTTGTTTTATCTCATTTATTTTCTGTTCCATTGATAGAGAAGCACTTATCCAATGTATGGTAAAGCCTCGTCGCTCCATACCACGGAACCATGTCATCTGACGCTTAGCAAACTGATGAATTGCAATCTCAAGTTGACGAAACATCTCATCAAAGGAAAGCTTACCAATGACATGTTCTGTCACATATTTATATTCAAGGCCATAATAAATAAGGTCTTCAGGAGCGACTCCTTTATTTAGAATGCTGCGAATCTCGTCAACCATACCTTCATCAAGTCGCTGTCGCAGACGACGCGTAATTTTAGCACGTCGTTCATCACGATCAATATCGAGACCTATGATGAGAGATGGAACAGGAGGCAACTCTCGTTCAGGCATTGGGTGATGCAGGTTATGCTCCTCTATTTCTATGGCACGGATGGCACGCTGACAAGAGTCGACATCTGAACGATTGTGCATGTTTGACCCATTTTTCTTCTTTAAGTCAATAAGCAAAGCTGTAAGTTCCTCAAGCGTCTTTCCCTCAAGCCGATTGCGCAATTCTTGATTTTGTGGTACCGTTGACAGGCTATATCCTTTCAGAACCGCCTCAATATAAAGACCTGTACCTCCACAAAGAACAGGAAGAACGCCTCTTGATGTTATGTCGTTATATGCATCGTGAAAGTCGCGTTGATATTCAAAGAGGTTGTACTTGGTTCCAGGGTCAGCAATATCAATGAGATGATATGGAACAGACTTGCCATCAACAACATAATCGGCAAGATCTTTTCCTGTACCTATATCCATACCACGATAGACCTGTCGCGAATCGGCACTAATGATCTCGCCTTCCATGTCGGCAGCCAATGCTGTAGCCACAGAAGTTTTCCCACAAGCCGTAGGACCAAGTATTGTTATCATCTTTTTATTTTCCATATAGATTGCTTTTAACAAGAACGTTTTGCCGAGGTGCAGCTTATCTTATGCAAAGATAATGCAAACCGAGTGCAGAACGTCAAGCTTGCTTGAACGTTTTGCCGAGGTGCAGCTTATCTTATGCAAATTTAAATAAAAATTTCCGAATTATCTGCCTGTACGGGAAAAAAAACAGAAATGAACAAATGAAAGGGAAAAGAGATTTTTAAAGCGGAACAAAAAAAGGTCACACGGAAAACCGTGTGACCCATATTTCAATCAAATTGTCTATTCAAAATGATTAGCCGTTGTGCTTCTTCATGATCTTGATCAGCTCAACAACCTTGTGTGAGTAACCAATCTCATTGTCATACCAAGAAACAACCTTTACGAAGTTGTCTGTGAGGTATACACCAGCGTTTGCGTCGAAGATAGAAGTCAGAGCGCAACCCAGGAAGTCAGAAGAAACAACTGCGTCCTCTGTGTAACCCAGTACACCCTTCAACTCACCCTCTGAAGCAGCCTTCATGGCAGCGCAGATAGCCTCCTTAGATGCGGGCTTCTTCAAGTTAACAGTCAGGTCAACTACAGACACGTCCAAAGTGGGGACACGCATAGAGATACCTGTCAGCTTGCCGTTCAGCTCAGGAATTACCTTACCTACAGCCTTAGCAGCACCTGTTGAAGAGGGGATAATGTTGCCGGCAGCAGCACGGCCACCACGCCAATCCTTCATAGAAGGACCGTCAACAGTCTTCTGTGTAGCGGTTGTAGAGTGAACAGTTGTCATAAGACCAGTCTCGATACCGAAGTTATCGTTCAGAACCTTAGCGATAGGAGCCAAGCAGTTTGTTGTACAAGAAGCGTTAGAAACAATCTTCTGACCGTTGTACTTGTCGGTGTTTACACCGCAAACGAACATATCAGCCTGGTTGCCGTTAGCGTCAGCCTTTGAAGGAGCTGAAAGCACTACATACTTAGCGCCAGCCTTGAGGTGCTTCTCTGCCTTGTCATAAGCGAGGAACAGACCTGTAGACTCAACTACATACTCTGCACCAACCTCGTCCCACTTCAGGTTCTCGGGATCACGCTCTGCAGTTACGCGGATGTGGTTGCCGTTAACAATCAGCTCGTTCTTCTCAACGTCAGCCTCGATGGTGCCGTCGAACTGGCCGTGCATTGTGTCATACTTCAGCATGTAAGCCATGTAATCAACAGGGCAAAGGTCGTTGATAGCTACAACCTGTACTTCCTTAGCGTTCTCAGCCTCAACTGTAGAACGGAATACGAAACGACCGATACGGCCAAATCCGTTAATACCTACTTTAATCATTTTGTTTATAAATTTTAAAGGGTTAAATGTTACCTTATTTATTAATATTATCAGTTTAATTTAAGCATTCAAAAGAACATTCACATGAGATCATGTATAAAAAAATGTACTCAAGAACACTTTTTTTCCTCTATTCGCCCGCAAAGTTACAAAATATTTTCTATATTTGCAGCGAAATAAAGTATTAAATAATATAAAAAGTTTAGACATGAGCAAATTTATCAATGAGTTTAAGGAGTTTGCTGTAAAAGGCAACGCTGTAGACATGGCCGTCGGTGTAATTATAGGCGGTGCATTCGGAAAGATTGTATCATCAATCGTTGACGACATCATAATGCCTCCCATCGGATGGCTCATCGGCGGTGTCAATTTCGCAGATTTGAAGTTCACATTGCCTTCAGTAGATATGGGCATAGAAAAGCTTGCCCCTGCCACTATCAACTATGGCAACTTCATTCAAACACTCTTCGACTTCATCATCATTGCCTTCTGCGTCTTCTTGCTTGTCAAGGGTATAAACCGTTTGGCTCGTAAGAACAAGGTTGAAGCAGAGCAAAAGCCCGCTCCTGCCCCAGAGCCCTCTAACGAAGAGAAGCTGTTGACCGAGATTCGCGATCTACTGAAAGACAAGAAGTAAAAACAGCAAGACAAATATCACTATATAAACATATTGAGCTTGAAGAATAAAATAAAAGAAGAACAAAAAATTATATAAGTAGGTGTTCAAAATTAATCGCATATATGAATCTAATAAAAAATGTTATGCTTTCAAATGCCTCTACGCCCTCTTTTGGTCCGTATGCCCAGCTCTCATCGGTCGTGTAGCCCGCTACACTCCCTCTTCGGAGCTGAACATACAGACCAAAATAGAGCATAGAATCATTTAAATTAATTTTAAACACCTACTTATTTTCACCTTATTATATATGTAAGACTTTTCGATACATCTCACTCAATACAAAAGACCCCAAAAACGGCAACAGATAAAAGTGGGCTATTATCACGCAGGCCCTCATTTTATCTATTGCCGTTTGCACATCTTATAGACAGCATAAACACTATTTTCCTTAACCTAAATAAAGAAAGATAAACTTTTTTAACAAAAAGCCCGTTTTATTTCTTCTTTTAAGAATAAAAGCAGTACCTTTGCATCCATCATCGAAAACAGCACGTTATTAGCTGTTTTTCCGAAAAAAGCAAATAGAACAAAAAAATTTCAGGATTCAAACTAAAGGCAAGCCTAACACACTTACCTTCTTAACAAACAAAAGAAAAGGATGAAAGCATTAACATTCAAGCCAAAGTTTTTCAGTTGTTTGAAAAACTACAACAAGAAGACTCTCACCTCTGACATTATGGCTGGCATCATTGTCGGCATCGTAGCCCTTCCGCTCGCCATCGCCTTTGGCATCGCCTCAGGCGTGTCTCCAGAGAAAGGTATCATAACAGCCATTGTAGCAGGATTCATTATATCTGTTTTTGGTGGCAGCAAAGTTCAGATTGGTGGACCCACAGGTGCGTTCATCATTATAATCTACGGCATTATACAGAAGTTTGGCATGAGCGGACTGACCATCGCCACATTCATGGCAGGTGTGTTTCTTATCCTCTTCGGCTTGTTACGCTTAGGAACCATCATCAAGTATATCCCCTACCCCATTGTTGTCGGCTTTACGAGCGGTATCGCCGTGACAATATTCACAACACAGATAAAGGATCTTTTTGGCCTGACCATGGACACCGTGCCTTCAGAGTTTGTAGAGAAATGGATTGCTTATTTCCAACACATGACCACAGCAGACCTTTGGACTACAGTCATTGGTTTGGTAAGCATCGTCATCATTGCAATAACGCCACGGTTCAGCAAAAAGATTCCGGGTTCTCTGATAGCCATTATTGTCATGACCATCGCAGCTTTGGTGCTTAAAAACTACTGCGGCATAACATCCATTGAAACTATCGGCGACAGATTCAGAATAAACTCCGAACTACCAGAAGCAACATTGCCTACCATGTCATGGGAGGTGATAAAGAGCCTCGTTCCTCCAGCTCTCACCATTGCTATCCTTGGTGCCATAGAGAGTTTGCTATCTGCCACCGTGGCCGACGGTGTGATTGGAGACCACCACGACTCTAACACAGAGCTTATAGGCCAGGGCATTGCAAACCTCTGCACACCTCTCTTTGGCGGTATACCGGCCACTGGAGCCATTGCACGAACAATGACCAACATCAACAATGGTGGACGCACGCCTGTTGCAGGCATTATACATGCCGTTGTGTTGCTTCTTATCTTCCTCTTCCTCATGCCCTTAGCACAATACATCCCCATGGCATGTCTTGCAGGAGTTCTTGTGGTTGTGAGCTATGGCATGAGCGGTTGGCGCTCCTTCCTCATGTTGACAAAGAACCCCAAGAGCGATGTTTCGGTGTTGTTCATAACGTTCTTTCTCACCATCATCTTCGACCTCACCGTAGCCATTGAGGTGGGACTGATCATTGCTTGTCTGCTGTTCATGAAACGAATGGCAGAGACCACAGACGTGAAAGCCATCCTCGATGAGATTGACCCCAACGATGAGACAGACCTCAAGCTTGAGAACAACGAGCATCTTCTCATCCCGAAAGGCGTGGAGGTGTATGAGATAAACGGCCCTTACTTCTTTGGTGCAGGCAACAAGTTTGAGGAGGTCATGGCGGCATTTGGCGACCGTCCCAAGGTGCGCATCATCCGCATGCGTAAGGTGCCGTTTGTCGATTCCACAGGCATACATAACCTCATGAACCTATGTACGATAAGCAAGAACGAGGGCATAAAGATCGTGCTTTCAGGTGTAAACCCAAAGGTTCACGCCGTCCTTGAACACGCTGGTTTTAACGCCCTGATAGGTTCAGAAAACATCTGTCCTCATATCAATGTGGCTCTTACAAAAGCCAAGGAGATTGTTGACAGCATGCCTGTAAAAGAATAATACACAAAGCGCTAATTAAGATAAATATCAATCGGCCAATAAGAATTGCACCACACAAACAACTCTTATTGGTCGATTTGTGTAAGATACATATAGTCGTTAAGGACAGTCTTCAAGAAAGCGCGACCGTCGTAACGCCATGATTCATCATCAAGCAACAGCAGATGCGCCACTTTTTCGGCAAGAGCATCAATACGACGTTCATCTGTTTTACTGTCATCAGCTACTGCACGTCGCAAGATGTCTGCCTGTCGTGATGTGAGACGAGTGGCATTAGCGTATGTTGGAGTGTAGCCACGACGGGCATAGTCAAACTCATGAATGGTAATGCGCATGTGCTCTGTGTCTTCAGTCTTGACGACCATAGTGCCAGCCGCAAGGTCACCAAGCCGTTGATGACGCTTGGTACACATTATAAATATAATGCCAACGAAACCCATCCAAAGATCAACCATCTCGCACACATAACGCAAAAAGAGAGCGCCGACGGTCGGCGAAGAGCCATCAGCCATCACCACACGCGTTTTCATTACATATTTGCCAATTGTCTGTCCGTTAAAGAGCATCTCTGCCAAGAACGTGTAACCTATTGCCGGCAAGAACAATAATGCCAAGATAAGCAACAAACGCAACATGTCGTCACTATCCAATGGCAGTTTGCTTACAAACGTGGCAGCCGAATAATTATAGACAACAAGTAATATGATGTCTATAATTCGCCCAAAGATACGGTCGCCTATAGAGGCTGGAGTCTGCTCTATGCAAACAAAATTGCCTGTTGTGATGTCTGACATACAAAAATCTGAATAATTTGTTTGCAAATTTAACTTTTTTATTTAAATTTGTTGCCTAAAAGAACAATTTTTATGTCAAAAAATGAACGAACTCTCCTTCATACAGAAAAATATAGAGAAATGGGAACATGTAGAAATCATGGCCCAAGATTTCAATCAGGAGACACCCGATGATATTGCTGATGCCTATACAGACATAACCTCCGACTTGGCCTTTGCTTACACACACTACCCCAAGGCGCGCATTACACTCTATCTAAACTCTCTTGCAGCCATGCTTCATAACGCGATCTACCGTAACAAGCGAGAGAAGAGATCACGTCTGATAACGTTCTGGACAAAAGAGGTGCCACAAACCATGTGGGAGGAGCGTCGCACATTGCTCGCTTCGTTTCTCATTTTTGTTTTTAGCATTGCTGTGGGTATCGTTTCACAAGTGGCGGAGCCCGACTTCTGCCGTATAATCCTTGGAGACGGATATGTGGAGCAGACACTACAAAACATTCAAGACGGCAAGCCGATGGCTGTATATGACGGTGCTGCGCAAGGCTCTATGTTTCTTGGCATCACAATAAACAACATTGGCGTTGCTTTCCGCATCTTTGCTATGGGACTCGTTTCAAGCGTTCTCTCTGCCATCTTACTGTTCTACAACGGTATAATGTTAGGATGCTTTGAGACCTTTTTCGCTCAACATGCATTGTTGACAGAGTCGCTTCTCGCCGTGTTTATGCACGGCACGTTGGAGATATCAGCAATCATAGTGGCTGGAGCAGCCGGACTGGCATTAGGCAACAGTTGGCTTTTCCCTGGCACCTACTCCCGATTCTATGCTTTCAGACGCGGGGCACGGCGTGGTCTGAAGATTGTGGTAGGAACCGTGCCTGTGTTCATCGTTGCAGGATTTATAGAAGGTTATGTTACACGCCACACAGAAATGAACGACATGCTGCGTCTCAGCTTCATCCTGCTCTCGCTAGCTTTTGTTATTGGCTACTATGTGGTGTGGCCATACTGTAAAAACAGGAACAACACAGACATTTGTTAGAACCAAAATTTTACGTTTAACATTAAAACAATAGTATATGGGCTTCATACAACACCAAATTCCACCGTTCTATTGCCGCCGAACATTCAGCGACAAGTTTAATGACACGACCAATTTTATAACCTCCAATTGGCGCATCCTTCTTAAGATGCTGGCCATTGTGTTATTGCCATTGTGTGCCATTCAAGCTCTCAACATCAACGGACTAATATCATCGTTCTACGGAAATGTTCAAGATGGAGATGAGACAGCCACAAGCACAATCGTGGACTTCGTACTTAACTATTGCTCGCTGTTTGTCTTCTCCCTCGTTGCCACAGCACTATTTATAAGCATTGTCTATGCTCTCATGCGTCTCTACCACTCCACTAATGATGACGGCACACCACAGCATGCAGAGTTAAGCAAGATGACCTTTACCCAGTTCCGTCCTTTCATGATGCGTCAGATGCGTTCTGCATGGAAGAGCATCGGAGCCATGGTGCTTATAGGCATATTGATGTTGGTGCTGTTTGTTGCCCTTGTGGTATTGGGTGCCACGACAACTATAGCAGACAATAGCGAAAGCGGCATCGTGTTTATAGTGTTATTGGTTTATAGCAGCATTTTCATGCTCGTTCCACCATTGATGATGGTGATACCTGCATATTCGTTTGAAGAGACGAAATTCCTTAATGGACTTAAAAAAGGCGTTTTATATGGTTTCAAGACATGGCGTGGCGTAATAGCCTTGATCTTTGTTTTTGGACTCATCATCAGCATTGTATGCGGCACGCTCAGTTTGCCTTGGATAATCTTGAGCTTTGTTAAAATCTATTTCGTGGCAGACGGATCTGCAAGCGCATCGTTTGTCAACACGCCATGGTATGGTTTCCTTACTTATATCGCTGGCATTTTTTATCTTTTTGTCTGCTACATCGGCTATGCTGCAATGCTCGTGGCGCTCGCCTATCAATATGGACACGCACATGAGGCGGTTGACGGTGACGACTTTTAAAATTAAAGACAAAAGATAAAGAATAACAAAAACAGAATATTAACAACTCTACAATGACCGATACGCTATCAGTAGACACGCTTCGCATAGCAGAATGGCGCACGAAACCAGAGTTCGACTATACCGTTGAATTCAAAGGTTCAAGCTTTTCGCTATGGGACTGGTTCACCGACAGGTTCAACCAAATAATGCAGAATCTGTTCGGTGATATATCTCTTGGTTATACAGGGGAGATAATATGGTATGTGTTAGGCTTTGGAGCGATTGTCGCAATAATAGTGTACACACTATACCGTCACCCCGAACTGCTTCGATGGCGTAGCAAGAAGAACGCAGAAAATGACGGATACATCGTAGAGGAAGACAATATATATGGAATAGATTTCCCTTCTACAATAGACCAAGCTCTAAAGGTTGGCAATTATCGCGAAGCCGTGCGACTTGTTTATCTACAGACATTACGCCATCTGAGCGACGCAGGCAAGATAGACTGGCAACCGGCAAAGACACCATCACAATATTTAAACGAATATACTGGGCGACCGTTCCACCACCTCACAACAACATTTGTACGCATACGCTATGGAGGATATGATGCAGATGTCTCAACAGCAGATGCAGCAATGGCTGACAGCAAAGCAACGATAGAGGAGATTGAGATTGCCCAAAAAGCAGAAGCAAACGCCACGGTGCAAACCATGACAACAACCAAGGAGAAAGGAGGTACTGAATGAAAGGCTCACATAAATATGTTCTGTTCATTACAGTCTTCGTGCTTGTGTGTTTTGCTTTAGGCCAACGCATGCCGCGACGATTTGTGTGGGAGGCATCATTCTCACATAACGACCGCCAACCATTCGGATGCTATGTGTTTGACAGCATCATGACAGAATCGATGCCGCGCGGTTATGCCGTCTTACGCAAGACGTTCACTCAGATAAACAATGACAAGAAGATGCGCAACAGCAACCTCTTGATGTTGTGTGATCTTATGAGCCTTAACGCTATAGACCTACGCTCCATGGACAGTCTGCTACGTCGTGGCTCACATGTCATGATTGCTGTGCTTCAGTCGGCCGATGCCAGAACCGACTCTACCATTGCCTACAACTATGGCTTGTCATACAATGGTAGCATCTATTTTAACGTGGAGAACATTAAAAATTTTCTTCGTGGCATTAATGTCTATGAAAGCTATGACACTCTCTTTTGGCGCAATCCTGACACAACATACCCACCCATGCAAGCCATCTCGTTCAACAGCATATCTGGCGGATCGGTGATTGTTGACCGGCGCATGTGTGAAACGGTGAAATTTGACACTCTTTTATGGAAATATTCTGAAACCATAGTTCCTGAAGAACAGAACCAATATTTCAGATATTATGTTGCACGCGAAAAGGAGATGCGGAAGAAGAACAAGCTAAAAGAATATAACGACAGCGCCGAATGGCTTGGACAGAGTTTAGATGAGGAGATTACCCAAAAGACACCTGTTGCTGTCACCCGATCAATAGGGAACGGTAAGCTTACTGTTGTCGCCATGCCATTAGCTTTCACCAATTATGGCGTGCTCGACCGTCAACTTTTACCTGTTGTCATGCGACTGATGACGCAGATAGCTGATCGCCCCGTCGTCCGCACAACAGCATACACGAAAACGACATCTGATTATGAAGCAGAACTGTCACCCATGCGATACGTTCTCAGCAAAAAACCGTTGCGCCACGCTTGGTATCTTACAGTCTTCGCGCTCGTCCTCTTCTGTGTGTTTAAGGCACGCCGCAGACAACGAATCATCCCTGTCGTTTCTCCACCCAAGAACCACACATTAGAGTTTGCAAAACTCATAGGTACACTTTATTATCATCGTGGTGACAATGCAGACCTTCTGCGAAAGAAGTTCACGTTCTTTGCCGAGCGTCTGCGCACAACTCTTCAGGTTGATATTCTTGAACACAAGCTATCACCCGATGCAGCACGCCTTATAGCACGACGCACATCATTGAAAGAAGAAAAGGTGAAGGAAGATCTGCTGCGATTGCGTTTGGACTATTTTACTGAAGGCACCATTGACGAACGCGAGATGAAGTGGGCCATCAACTGTATGGATGAGATCTTGAAACAAATATAAGAGTTTATGGCAAACAACAATAAAACTCATTATAGATAAAAGCACCAAAAACACGATAATATAAATTAAAGATACAATGGAAACAAGAACCGATTTGACAGAGTTCACCCACAAGATGGATGAAATAAAACAACATATAGCCGACATAATTGTTGGACAGACCAAAGCTGTAGACATGGTTCTAACATCAATCATCGCCGACGGACATGTGCTGTTGGAGGGTGTGCCAGGAGTGGCAAAGACCTTGCTTGCACGACTGATGTCACGACTCATCGACGCACGGTTTTCACGCATACAGTTTACCCCCGACCTCATGCCAAGCGATGTTCTTGGCACATCCGTTTTCAACATGAAAACCCAAGAGTTTGATTTCCATGCAGGTCCTGTGTTTGCAGACATCATTCTTGCAGACGAGATCAATCGTGCTCCTGCAAAAACACAGGCAGCCCTGTTTGAGGTTATGGAAGAACGTCAAGCTACCATTGACGGCACATCTTACAAGATGGGCGGCATATACTCAATAATAGCCACCCAAAACCCCGTTGAACAGGAAGGCACCTATCGTCTGCCTGAGGCACAGCTCGACCGCTTCATCATGAAAATAACGATGGGCTATCCTTCTGTTGACGAGGAGGTGGAAATATTAAGCCGACACAATGCCCATACATCGTTCGCACGTTTAGACGATGTCAAACCTGCCATTACCAAAGATCAGCTGTTAGAGTTGCGAGGCATGATGGACAATGTGGTGGTGGACCACTCGTTGTTGCGCTACATTGCCCAAATTGTTGCCCAGAGCCGCGAGTCGAAAATGGTTTATATGGGTTGTTCACCACGCGCATCGGTAGACATGCTCCGTTGTGCCAAGGCTTATGCGTTGTTGCAAGGCCGCGATTTTGTCATACCTGACGACATCAAGACCGTGGCACCTCCCGTCATGCAACACCGACTGATGCTTACGGCTGAGACAGAGATGGAAGGTTATAGCCCTGTTGTTGTGGCGCAGAAATTAATCGACATGGTTGAAGTACCAAAATAGAAAAATGTATCTTACTAACCGTTTCTACACAATAATGATTACAGCCATCGTAATGATGGCTGTAGGCAATTACTACCCACCACTCTACACGGTGGGATGTGTCGTCATGTGGCTTCTGCTCATCATGACAATTACAGACCTTATCATGATGTATTCGCGTCACGCCATACACGCAACAAGACAAGTGGCAGAACGCCTGTCAAACGGCGACGACAACGAGATAAGGATACGCGTGGAAAGCACAAGTGTATGGGCATTAAAAATAAAGATAATAGACGAGACACCGTTTGTCTTTCAGCGCCGTGACATCATGTTCCGTCTTCGCCTTGCGCCGCTTGAAGGTAAAAACGTGATTTATAAACTGCGTCCCACACAACGAGGGGTCTATGGGTTCGGACACATAAGGGTGTTTGCCACATCGCCGTTACAACTTGTCGAGCGTCGCTACACATGTGGCGAGCCGCAAGATGTAAAGGTTTACCCCTCATATCTTATGCTGCATAAATATGAGCTACTGGCCATTAGCAACCGTCTTACAGAGATGGGGGTCAAGCGTGTTCGTCGTGCAGGAAACAACACCGAGTTTGAGCACATTAAAGAATATGTTACTGGCGACAACTATAGGTCTATGAACTGGAAAGCATCTGCGCGTCGGAACCAACTGATGGTGAACGTATATGAAGAAGAACGTTCACAACAGATTGTGTCCGTAATAGACAAGGGACGTGCCATGCAACAGTCGTTTAAGGGCATGACGCTTCTCGACTATGCCATAAACGCCGCATTGATGCTTTCCTATATAGCTGTGCGTAAAGCAGACAAGGCCGGACTGGTGTGTTTCAACGACCACACCGACACGTTTGTTGCGCCATCACGCCGACAAGGACAGATGGAAAAGCTGCTCGATGCCCTCTACTCGCAGCAGTCACAATGGTATGAAAGCGATTTCGCCGACATGTCAGCTACCATAAACCACCAATTGTCAAAACGGTCTCTGCTTGTTGTCTACACCAGTTTTGACAGTCTGCATGCCATGGAACGCCAACTGCCTTATCTGCAAATGCTAAACAAGCGTCATAGGGTGCTCCTCGTTTTCTTTATTGACAACGAGAAACAGCAGTTCCTAAAAACAAAAGCACACACAACAGAAGAATATTATCAACATGTTATAGTAGAGAAAATGATGAATGAACAGCATCTCATCATTTCCCAACTGCGTCGCCACGGCATACAGAGTCTGCTTAGCACACCTCAAAATCTGTCAGCAGATGTGGTAAACAGATATCTGGAAATGAAGGCCCGACACGCTATATAGCGTCGCCACCAAAAACATCGTTCATCACGTTGTTCATCTCTTCCGACATTATTGCAAACGGTTCTTCCCCACCACACACATGAGCAAGCAACTGATCAACAGTTTCAAAATCGCCTGTTATAACATCGTCATGGGTCAGCAGATTTATATTCTCCGCAAGTATACGCAAAAGCGATGCTTGGTTAAGCTGGTGCCGTCCGTCTGTAGAGAGAGGTAAGCCCATGACATAAGACCTTATGACCACTCTTACAAGAAGGCGCAGACATTGACCGCTATCAGAGGCTGCAAGCATGTCGCCCTTCACACGATCGGCTATATGACTCTTTGGCGATGGCATGCCACCAGCGAGCAAGGCAGAGAAATTACGTTTATATTCTTCAACCATAGCCTCATAAACAGCCTGCTCACGACAAGCCACACGCATATAGTCGGGAACGGTAGCTCCTTCGCCACACTCAGCTTTAACACGCTCTACGGCCTCGTCTCCATTGTCGTATGTAAGCTGTGCAATGGTATAAAACATCTGGTCAAAGAACATCTTACCCACTTCACCATAATAGTTGAGCAAGGCTTGTTTAACATTCTTAGGCTCCATTTTTGATGCTTTTGCCTTGGCATCATCACCATAAGCATCATCGATGACACCCATGGCAAAAGCCTCGAAGAAGCCACGCATACATGCGGCAAGGGCTCTATACAAATTGGCTTTTGTGTTTTTATCTGTCATATCAAACTTTGTTTTATATTATTAAACCCCAATCGGTCATTAGGCCGTTTTCTGTATTTTTTTATAGTGAGCAAAAAAATAGAGACAATGGAAACAACGTCATCACCACACTTTATGGTTTTCTGAAGATATGTCTCTATTGCCTCTATCATAAAAAATCAGACAGTCTTGTTATGGGAATATTTTAAACTCATATCCCTGTTCCTTAAGCCATTGCAACGACTGTGGAAGAGCGAAATGGAGTTTCGTAACGCTCTTAAGCGAATCGTGGAAGGTTATAATAGAACCATTACGGGCATAGCGTTTAACGTTGTTAAGCACATCCTCTGCCGTCATCCATTTTGAATAGTCGCGGGTTACAAGGTCCCACATCACGATTGTGTACTTGCGTCTGAGTTGCCAATATTCGCTCATTCTCATGCAACCATGCGGTGGTCTAAAATAGCGGGCATGAATAAGTTCGTTTGCACGCTCCGTATCATCAAGATACGTTTTTATTGTGTGCTTGAACGCTCCAAGATGATGGAACGTATGGTTACCCACTTGATGTCCCGCCTCAACGATCTGTCTGTAGAGATCAGGATATTTCCTCACATTGTCTCCCACCATAAAGAACGTAGCCTTAACTCCATATTCTTCAAGAGTTTTGAGAATGAACGGCGTGGCCTCGGGGATGGGCCCGTCATCAAAGGTCAGATATACCGCCTTCTCCTTCGGGTCCATCCTCCAAGCCGCCTTGGGGAATAGCCATCTCAGCCATTTGGCTGGTTGTTCTATAATCATTATCTTTACTTTTACTTCTAAAAGTTATTTCTTGCTTACAGTTACTATTCCTGTCAAGAACTACTGCTCAAACGGTTGACCGCCTTTTTTCTGATAATAAACATAAATGGCGTTTATATCGCTCAGCATCTTCTCTGCCTTCGTAGAACTGATGAGACCCTCCACATCAGCAGTTGCCTGCATGATATAGATATATTTCAGGACATCATTCTGTGACATGGTGAAAAGGTTGCCTTCAAGACCGACATACCATTGTGCATACTGCTTACTGTCTTTCCATACCTGATCGATAATGCGCTGGGCATCGTTCTTCTTGCCAAGCAGGGCATAAGCCTTTGCCAGATCGGCAGCTCCAGACAGATAAGTGTTAGGCACATTGTAGCTTGGCAACACTTTCTCCGACTTGCGCAACACATTCAACGCCTTGTCTGTCTTGCCCTCTGCAATAAGTTGCAAGGCGAGATCAGCCATAAGGTGACGGTGAGTGTAGCACATGCGCATCACGGTCTCGTCAATGTAAAGACCCTTTTGTTCCAGACCGCCCCACTTGTAACGGTTCATCACATTGTTATATGTCTTCTCGGTGTCAAAGTTCTTTGCACCAGGAGCATTTGTGGTGAACGGCGTTATGCGGTTGGCCAATCCCTCACGAACGAAGTTGTCGCCAAGGTTGAGATAGTTGTCAGAACCAACGGTCGTTGCCACATAAACAGGACGTGTCCAGTTGGCCTGCGATATAATCTCAAGCATCATGAGTTCGCCCTTGTAGAGAGCCGACTTGCCCTTCAGAGAGATAACCATGCGGTCAGGAATGGTGTCGCTGGCCATCATCATGCCGCTACGCTTCACAGCCTCCTTGTCGATGTCAAGATAAAGAGTGTCGGTAGGAATGACGTGCATGTCGGCATTCTTTGAGCGCACCCAATATTTCATGACGTTGCGCACCTCAAACGGATCATCACCAAACTGCTGCTTGGCTTCCTCTGGGTTCTCTTTATAGAACTGAAGAACCTGCTCCTTAAGTTCTGGCTGCACACGAACATATTCGTTTGTGCCTGAACAGAAGTCGAGACGCGGCCATGTGATGGGCAGCGAAGGAGAGTTGTATGCAGGACGCTTCATCTGGTCAATATACCAATCGGTGTTGACGTAGCTAAGGTTGCACACGCGTGCGTCTGTGCGCACACCCTCGGTCTCTTGGTTATACCAAAGGGGGAAGGTATCGTTGTCACCATTGGTAAAGATAATCGGGTTGCCCTTGTCTTGCAGCGTCAGGAGATAGTTCTGACCGAAATCGCGACAGGTGTAACGACCGCTACGGTCATGGTCATCCCATGTCTGCGAAGCCATCTGTATAGGCACAAGCACACAGAGCAGAGCAACAACAGCAGCAATGGCTATTGGGTTAACGCCCTTCATCTTACGGGCAATAATGTCGTAAAGTGCTGCCACACCCATACCACACCATATTGCGAAAGCGTAGAACGAACCGGCATAAGCATAGTCGCGCTCACGAGGCTGCATAGGTGTCTGGTTAAGGTAGATAACGATGGCCAGACCTGTCATAAAGAACAGGAAGAACACAACCCAGAACTGACGTATGCCACGACGGCCTCGCCATGCCTGCCAGAACAGGCCTATAAGTCCGAGAAGCAGAGGCAAGCCATAGAACACGTTGTGTCCCTTGTTGTTCTTAAGGTCATCGGGCAACTTGCTCTGGTCACCATACATAAGGTTATCAATGAACGAGATGCCTGTAATCCAGTTGCCGTGCTCAGCCTCTCCATTACCTTGGATGTCGTTCTGTCGGCCACAGAAATTCCACATAAAGTAGCGCCAATACATAAAGTTGCATTGGTAAGAGAGGAAGAAGCGTATGTTGTCCAATTGTGATGGCATCTTGACCATTACAGACTCTCCGCAACGGTCATAAGGCACCTCAGTACCTGTCACGCCACCCAACCAGCTCTCATAAGCCTGTGCGTGGTCAGAACTGTACATGCGTGGGAACACCATGTTCTGGGCATATACCATCTTGTCCTTTGTAGTAACAACAAAGTAGGAGTCTTTTTCTTCTTTAGAAGCCTTCTCCTTGCGCTGATACACAGGAGCACCCTTTGTGCGCTTTGGTATGCACATGTTGCCTTGCACATCGAAAGCCACCTGTGAGGTATAGGCCTGTCCATAAGCGAGAGGACGGTCACCATATTGGTCACGGCTGAGATAAGAGCCGAGCGTGAATATGTCCTCTGGCGAGTTTTGGTCCATTGGAGGGTTGGCTGTAGAACGAATGACGATGACAGCGTAGCTTGAATAACCGATCATGAGCATCAGCATGCAAAGCAGGGCTGTATTCTTGACGCGTGCTGTGATAACAGGCACAAGCTTCTTCTCCACACGCTTGCGGTAACCCAAGACGAACCATAGGGTCACCAACACCACGACACCAATGACAACAGCTGACCAGCCGAAGCCATAGAACGGGATGCCAAGCATGCCTACAGACAGGACGAAAGCAAGGTTCTGGCGCTTTAGGCTACGGTCGGTATAGGTCTCATAGATAGCCCAGATAACTGTTGCCACAAGGAGGAAGATGTAAACGACCTCGCCTGTGTTGAACGGACAGCCCAAGGTGTTGACAAAGAACAGCTCGAACCAACCGCCAACGGTTATGATGCCTGGAACCACACCGTAAAGCACAGCTGCCACGATAACGAAGGAAACAATAAGAGCTATAAGCGAGCCCTTAAGTTCTATGTTCGGGAAGCGGCGGTAGCAGTAGACAAGCACAATGGCTGGAATGCACAACAGGTTAAGCAGGTGAACGCCGATAGACAGTCCGGTCATATAAGCAATGAGGACCAGCCAGCGGTCAGAATGTGCTTCATCGGCTTTGTCTTCCCACTTGAGGATAAGCCAAAACACAATGGCTGTAAAAGCAGACGAATAAGCATATACCTCTCCCTCTACGGCAGAGAACCAGAACGTGTCGCTAAACGTATAGATGAGAGCGCCCACAAGACCCGATGCCTCGATAGCGATAAGCTTAGGGGTGGTGAGGCACGACCAATCTTTCATTATCAACCTGCGGGTGAGGTGTGTGATACTCCAGAAGAGGAACAAGATTGTCGTTGCGCTGAGCAACGCACTCATCATGTTCACCATCTTTGCCACCTGCGAGGGATCACTTGCAAAATGTGAGAACAGATTGGCGGTGAGCATGAAGAAAGGTGCGCCTGGCGGGTGACCTACCTCAAGTTTATAACCAGTAGTGATAAATTCTGGACAGTCCCAAAAGCTCGCCGTCGGCTCTATGGTAGAGCAATAAACGAAGGCTGCCACAAGGAAGGTGATCCATCCGAGGACATTGTCCACTAACTTGAACTGTTTCATTTAACTAAAAAATATAATAATAAATGTGTTTGTATTCGTAACAATCCGCAAAGTTAACCCTTTTAGAAGACAATGCAAAAAAAATTAATCATTTTTAGGCAAGAACCTTGCGCAATAATATAAAGGGTAAAGAAAATGTCAAGAATATGCGTCCAAACAATCAGCACAATT